>Ga0335076_10000505_pt1 | contig 36188 bp, 35 predicted proteins | sample Lox_Sample_25_FD_206717 | JGI IMG/M metagenome (GOLD analysis project Ga0335076, IMG submission 206717) | Soil microbial communities from Loxahatchee National Wildlife Refuge, Florida, United States - Lox_Sample_2.5 | ecosystem: Environmental > Terrestrial > Soil > Wetlands | place: USA...
GAAAAATGCGCCATGCTGATCGAGCGTGAGGCAGTGCATGCCCGCGCGGGGCGCCCGGCGCGCATCATCGCGAAGATGAATTCGTTGCTCGACAAGAACGTAGTGCAATCGCTGTATCGTGCATCCCAGTCGGGCGTGGAGATCGACCTGCTCGTACGCGGTATCTGTTCGTTGCGGCCGGGGATTCGCGGTATCAGCGACCGCATCCGGGTGCGGAGTATCGTGGGTCGATTCCTCGAACACAGCCGGATCTACTACTTTGAGAACGGCGGTGAGCCGGAAGTCTATCTCGGCAGTGCGGACTGGATGCCGCGCAACCTGCACGAGCGCGTGGAAGTTCTGTTCCCGCTGAAAAATCCGCTTTTGCGCGACCGCGTAGTCCACGAAATCCTGGCGGCTTACCTGGCCGACAATGTGAAGACTCGCTTTCTGCAGAAGGACGGCCGCTACCTGCGTCCCTGGCAGTCGCCACGAGGGCGCAGCCACAAGCCGCCTGCGGGGCGCGCCGCTTTCAGTGCTCAGGACTTCTTGATTGCCCTGGCGGAAGGAAAAGAATCTCCCGATGCGATCCCGGTGCAGCGTACGCGCCGTACCTCACGAGTCCTGATGGGAAAGGAATAGCGACCCGGCATGTTCATCTACTTCCTCCGGCACGCCAGCGCCGGGCAGCGGCTCAGCAATGCGAAAAAGGACGAAAAGCGCGGCCTGGACAAGGACGGCATTGAGCAGTGCGGCTACATCGGCCGCTCGCTGGCGGCCCTCGGCGTTCAGGTTGACGTCATCATCTCCAGTCCGTTGAAACGTGCGACCCAGACTGCCGCGCTGGTGGGCAACGAAATGGGGCACGAAGGGAAGTTGGTGATGGAGAGCGCACTTCGCCCGGAGGCGAATTACGCGGATTTTCAGAAGCTGCTGAGCAAGTACGCGCGCCAGGATTCAATCCTGCTGGTGGGCCACAATCCCAACCTGCGTGAATTCCTTGGCCACGTGATCAGCGACGGCGGATCGGAAGCCACCGTGGAACTCAAGAAGGGCGCGGTGGCGAAGGTGGAAACCGGGCGTAACTCCGGATCTCTGAGTTGGTGCATCACTCCTCGCATCCTGCGGACCATTCATGCTGCCGCAGCAGAAAGCGCCCGGCCGAAAACTTCCCGAAAATAAGCACGATCCTTCTCGATCGCCCATAGTTCCAGGTCCACGCTCGCCCTGGGACGGGCAATCAGCTTCAGCATCACGGTGCCACTGCGCACGGAGAGGGAAATGCGCGCCACCGACTGGCTTCTCCCCAGGTTGACGGCCCGTGCCAGACGAAGCAGGATTGACGCTTTTGCAACGCATCCACGTTCTTCCGGTGTGAGGACTTCCATCGGGCGCTCATCGGTAGCCGGGCGCGATCTGCCCAGATACCGCGCAATCGCAGCGATGATGCGCCTTTGCTGCGGTGTGTAGCCCAGAATGTCAGAATTGGAAATGATGTAGTAGGTGTGGCGGTGACGCCCGTTGCGGTTTACGTAATCGCCAACTTCATACAACATGGCGGCCGCCGACAGCCACTCGCGATATTCCGCCGGCAGTTGATGCACTGACTTGAGTGCCGAGAAGAGCAGCAGGGCAGAGCTTCGCACTTGCAAAGCGTGTTGCAGATCTACGCGATAGTGCTCTACTGCGCGCTTGATCGATTCCCACCGTTCCGACTCGATGGCCTTGCCCGAGCGTGTACTGCGGTCGTATTCTGCAGCCATCTGGGCCAGAATTCCGTCCCGCAAGCCTAGCGCGGAATAGCGAAAGCCCGTCAGGTGGCAGCGTTCCAGCAACTCGCCATAGACCACGGCGCCCGCACAAATGATTTCCGCGCGACGCGGTCCAATGCCGGGCATCTTGCGACGCTGTTCCAGGGGAAGGCGGGTCATTTGTTTGACAATGCGCCGCATCATCTCGCGCGTCACCTTCGCCGAAGACGGTTGCTTCCGCACCCGCGCAAAGTGGGCCGCGACTGCCGCCAACGACGCCGCTGTGCCCGAGGTTGCGATCACCGCCCGCACCCGGGCGGAACGAATCCGGTCCTGGATGCGGTTCATTTCCCGCGCCACAAAGCCACGAAGGCGTTCCAGTTCGCCCTTCCGCGGGGGATCGTGCTGCAGGAATTCGTTGGTCAACCGGACCGCCCCCAGCGGCAGACTCACCGTTTCGCGAATCTGACCCTTTCGTGACAGGGTCAGTTCGCAGCTGCCACCGCCTAAATCGACCAGCAGGACTGGAGCGGCGCTCAGCCGGCCGTAGGAGACAATTCCAAGGTGGATCAGGCGTGCTTCCTCCAGTCCGGAAATGATTTCCACGTTCCACCCCGTCGTGGAGCGCACCCACTCCAGGAACGACCGTGAATTGCGGGCATCGCGCAGCGCCGCCGTTGCCACCACGCGCACCGAATCGGTGCCGCATTCCTGCGTCGCGCGGTGGAAGCGCCGCAGGACGCGTACGGTTTCCGACATTGCTTCGGGGGAGAGCATGCCGCCGCTGAAGACACCTTCACCGAGCCGTGTGACTTCCCGGTCTTCGTGAATCTCCTTCAGGCGACGACCCTGCAGTCGGGAGATCTTCAACCGTACCGAATTGGAACCGATGTCAACGGCCGCGAAAGTGGGCATGGAAGCGGACCATCACTCTTCTCACAACGACAGCATATTGCGCAACTGGAAGTTGCAGGGTGCCTTTGAAACCGGTAGGTAAGCAACCGAGAGGCTTGGTTTTAACCGTCCTTTAACAACCCTCTGTTAGGCTCCACCCGAATGTCCCATCAAGCCCTGCCCCGACCGAGCTTCAACGTCCCAGATCCGGATCGGGTCTCGAAGGCCAATCTCAGAGTGGAAACCAAGCCAGTGCCGCTGCTGCAGGGGAAGGTCAGCGAGATCCCCGACACGATTTTTGCCACGGCCATGCGCCTCTGCGGGTTCGCGGTTGTCGGGTTGCTGGGCCTGATCGTGTATGAGCTGGTGCGAGGCTCGCAGCTCTCCTGGCACGCCTTTGGCTGGAAGTTCTTTGCGCAATCGGACTGGAATCCAGTGGAAGAGAGTTTCGGGGCGCTGCCTTTCATTTACGGCACAGTGGTTTCGTCCCTGCTTGCCCTGCTGATCGCGGTGCCGCTGGCGGTGGGGGTGGCGGTCTTTATCACCGAAATGTGTCCGGTCCGGCTGAAGGGAATTCTCTCTTTTCTCACGGAGCTGCTGGCGGCAATCCCCAGCGTGATTTATGGGCTCTGGGCGATGTTCATTCTCGTTCCCTTGCTCCGCACCTACGTGCAGCCTGTACTGGCCCAGACACTGGGCTGGACCGGGCTCTTCACCGGACCGCCCTATGGCGTAGGTATGCTGGCAGCCGGGGTGATCCTGGCGATCATGATTGTTCCAATCATTTCGTCGATTACCCGCGAAGTCATGACCGTCGTGCCCCAGCACCAGCGGGAAGCCGCCCTGGCGCTCGGTGCCACGCGCTGGGAGATGATACGGATCGGAGTCTTGCGGAACGCACGTGCCGGCATTGTCGGAGCTGTCATCCTCGGTCTTGGCCGTGCGCTCGGCGAAACCATGGCCGTCACCATGGTCATCGGGAATCGTCCGGAGATCGCCAAGTCGCTGTTTGCTCCTGGATACACCATGGCCAGTGTGCTGGCCAATGAGTTCAGCGAAGCAACAGGCAACATCTATACGTCCGCGCTGATTGAGATTGGCTTGGCGCTGTTCTTTGTAACCATTGTCGTCAATGCCTTGGCCCGATTCATGGTCTGGAGCGTGACGCGAGGCCAGCCGGCAAAAAGCCTTGCCTGATACGAACTCCAATTCGACGACGGTCACTGTTCCGCCTCTCAGTTGGACGCGGCGCATAACGGACCACTTGATGACTGGATTAGCTGTGCTGACCGTCGTCCTGGTGCTTTTGCCCTTGATCGCAGTCTTCGCCTACGTGATCTACCGCGGGATCGGCTCGATCAACTGGGCTTTTCTGACCCAAACCCCCAAGCCCGTCGGAGAAACGGGTGGCGGCATGGCCAACGCCATTGCTGGCTCCGTCGTGATCCTGGGAATTGCCAGCCTGCTGGGTGTACCCCTGGGAATTGGTGCCGGTATTTATCTTGCCGAGTACGGCCGCAATCGCTATGGCGATGCTGTCCGGTTCGTTTCCGATGTTTTGAACGGAGTACCTTCGATCGTAATCGGAGTTGTTGCTTTCGGGTTGGTGGTGGCGCGCCAGGGGCACTTTTCGGCGCTGGCTGGCGGCGTGGCTCTGGCCATCATGATGGTCCCCACCATCGCCCGCACCACCGAACAGATGCTGTTGCTTGTCCCGCAGCAGATTCGGGAAGCCGCATACGGTCTGGGCGTGTCCCGCTGGCGCACGACGCTATCGATAACTCTGCGCACGGCAACTTCGGGAGTCATCACCGGCGTCATGCTGGCTTTCGCCCGGGTTGCGGGGGAAACTGCGCCTCTTTTGTTCACAACTCTCGGGAATACATTCTGGAATTGGAAAATCGACCAGCCTACCGCAGCATTGTCGCTGCAGATCTACACCTACGCTCTCTCGCCCTTTGACGATTGGCATCGGCAGGCTTGGGCGGGCTCTCTGGTTCTGATTGTTCTGATTGTGGGCGCAGTCACGGCAGTCCGGCTTGCCGTCCGGCGCGGGACTTTGGCAGGAGCTTAACCTTTATGGGTGTCGGAATCACGGTCGAGCACGTCAACGCCTTCTACGGCAAGAACCAGGCATTGTTCGACATCAACCTGGTGGTACAGGCGAACCACGCGACCGCCCTGATCGGTCCTTCGGGCTGCGGAAAGTCCACGTTCATCCGTTGTCTGAATCGAATGCATGAGACCATCCCCGACGCCCGCGTAGATGGCACTGTGCGGATCGGCGATCTGAGCGTCTATAACGGTACCTCCGCAACCCAGCTGCGGCGCCGAGTCGGCATGGTCTTTCAGAAGCCGAATCCGTTTCCGACCATGTCGATCTATGACAACGTGGCCTCCGGTCTGAAGCTCAACGGCTTTCGCAACCGCAAGAAGCTCGACGAAGTCGTCGAACGATCGCTCAACAGCTCAGCCTTATGGGACGAGGTTAAGGACCACCTGCACAAGAAATCCGGAGCCAGCCTTTCCGGCGGCCAGCAGCAGCGTCTCTGTATCGCCCGCGCCTTGGCGGTGCAGCCTGAGGTCCTGCTCATGGATGAGCCCTGTTCTGCACTCGATCCAATCTCGACTGGAAAAATTGAAGAGTTGATTTTTCAGCTGAAAGAGCAGTACACGATCGTGATCGTGACCCATAATATGCAGCAGGCGGCCCGCGTGGCCGAGTTCACAGGATTCTTCCTTCTTGGCAAGCTGATCGAATTCGATAAAACCGAGAAGATCTTCACCAAGCCGTCCGACAAACGGACGGAAGATTATGTGACAGGCAGGTTCGGATGACGCGCACGCGTTTTCAGCAAGAGATGGAAGAACTGCGGGAGAAGCTCCTCCGCATGGGTGGATTGGCGGAGCTGGCGGTCGACCGCGCCTGCCAGGCTTATTCCGATCGCGATCTGGCGCGGTGCCAGGCGGTCTTGGAAAACGAGAGTCTGATCAACGCTGCCGAGCGCGAGATCGACGAGCTCGCCTTCGACATCCTCGCTACCCAGCAGCCCGCAGCAGTGGACCTTCGTTTTATTCTGGCGGTCACCAAGATCAACTCAGATCTGGAACGCGTGGGCGATCAGGCGGTGAACATCGCCGAGCGGGTCATGGACTTGATCGAACTGCCGGCCGCTGAGTTGCCGGTCGACATCCCCCGCATGGCCACCGCTGTCGGGACCATGGTGCGACGCGCGCTGGAATCTTTCGTGGAAGGCAAGGCGGAGCTCGCGCAGGCTGTTCTGGAGATGGATCATGTCGTTGATCGCATGCGGGATGAGGCCTTTATTATGCTCGTGCGAAAGATGAATGAACATCCGGAAGTCACTCAGCAGGCGCTGGATGCACTTCTGGTGGCGCGCAATCTCGAGCGCGTTGCCGATCACGCTACCAACATCTCCGAGGATGTAATCTTCTGGGTTCTGGGCGCCGATGTCCGCCATCACGCACAGACGATCGCCGTGGCTGCCAAACAGCCGGATCAGCCCGGAAGCCAGAATCAATAGCTCCTGCGTTACACTTGGGCGGGGTGAGGGAATCCGTCACTGGTGCCACTCCCCGCTAACCGCATGAGTCAAAGAGTCCGCGTCTTTGCCACCTGTGATATCGGCGATGCCCTCAACCTTCTGCGCCAGCGAGGATATGAGGTCGAGGTCTACTCCCAGCCCGAAGCTCCCCCCAAACGCCTCATCATCGAGAAAGTGCAATCGGGCATTGATGGTCTCATTACCACCTTGCGAGATCCGATCGACGCCGAGATTTTTGCCGCCGCGAAGGGCAAGCTCAGAGTAGTGGCGCAATTCGCGGTCGGTTTTGACAACATCAATCGTGCCGACGCGAACCGCTTCAAGATTCCTTTCACTAATACCGCTGACGTTCTCACCGAGGCTACCGCCGAATTCGCCTTCTTCCTGCTGGGTGCCCTCGCCCGCAAGATGTGGCCCGCCGAGCACCTGACGCGCGAAAATCGCTGGGGATACTGGCACCCGTACCTGCCGTTTCTCGGCGACGAAGTTACCGGCAAGACCATCGCCGTGATCGGCACTGGGCGTATTGGGCTCGCCATGATCAAGAAGTGCACCGGGTTCGACATGAATATCCTGTGCTTCGATCCGGCGTATGAGAATCGTGACTACATTCATGCCATCCAGGAAATGAAGGACCTGCGCTACCAGCGTGGCATCAGCCGTGAGAAAACCACGATCCGCTATACCACGCTCCACGAAGCACTGAGGGATGCCGATTTCATCAGCCTCCACGTTCCCCTCTTGCGCGAAGGGGAAAGCACCACGCCGACCTATCACCTCATCAATGAAACTACGCTGCGCATGATGAAGTCGACGGCCATGCTCATCAATACGTCTCGTGGACCAGTCGTCGACGAAAACGCTCTGGCGCGTGCCTTGAGAGAGAACTGGATTGCCGGCGCGGCACTCGATGTTTACGAGAAAGAACCGCTACCTGCCGATTCGCCCTTGCGTGATCCAGCCATCGCGGACCGCTGCCGTCTCCTGCCACACTTCGCCAGTGCGGCGCGGATCACACGGTTGTCCTCGGATCCCGACAAAGGGATGGCTGGGCGCTGTGTCCAGGGATTGATCGACGTGCTGGAAGGGAATTACGGCGGGGATGTCACGAAAATGCCATACGTGGTAAACAAGGAAGCGTTCGTAAGATAGCGACGAGGGAGTCGCGAAAGACCTGACTGCCAATCACTAACTCCTAACCACTGATCCCATGTTCTCCCACCGCACCAACTGGCCGCTCCACCCAAATGCCTTCACCCGCGCCTTAGCCGAGGTGCGAGCTTCGGGACAGCATGTCCTCGATCTCACGGTTTCGAATCCCACCGACGTCGGTATTCACCTCGATCCCGAGGTTGTTCTCGGAGCGCTCGTCAATCCTGAGGCCATGCGCTACGACCCGCAGCCGCGAGGCTTGCTCGAAGCCCGCAAAGCCGTCTGCCACTACTACCGTGAAGCGCACGATATCTTCGATCTCGACCCCGAACACATCGTCCTCACCACCAGCACGAGCGAAGGATATTCGTACATCTTCCGACTGCTATGCAATCCCGGCGATGAGGTTCTCGTCCCCAAGCCGAGCTATCCCCTGTTCGAGTTCCTGGCAGATCTCTGCGACGTCAAGCTCGTTCCCTATCCCCTCATTTACGACCACGGCTGGCAGATCGATTTCGCTTCGCTCTACAAGGCGGCCACGACGCAATCACGCGCGCTGATCGTAGTGCATCCCAACAACCCGACCGGGTCGTACGTGGCGCCATCCGAAGCCCAGGCACTCAACGCCTTCTGCCGCGACTACAATCTCGCGCTGATTGTGGATGAGGTCTTCCTCGACTATGCCCACGACGGTTCACCACGCCCCAGTTTCGCCGCAAACTCCCAAGCTCTAACCTTCACTCTCAGCGGGATCTCCAAGATTTCTGCTCTCCCGCAGATGAAGCTGGCCTGGATCGTGACCACCGGCCCTGAAGGTTTTGCCGCGCCAGCCGGGGCCCGCCTGGAAGTCATCGCTGACACCTACCTGTCGCTCAATGCTCCGGTGCAGCTTGCCGGCCCGGTGCTACTGGAGCAGCGCAAACAGGTTCAGCCGGCATTGCTGGATCGCTTGCGAGTGAACCTGTCCGAGCTCGACCGTCAACTGACCATGGCCCCGGCCTGCACTCGCTTCAACGTCGAAGGCGGATGGTACGTCGTCCTGCGTGTACCGGTCACACAGAGCGACGAGGACCTCGCCATTGATGTTGTGCGAAAAATGGCCGTCATCGTTCATCCCGGACACTTCTATGATTTTCCTGACGAAGGCCATCTGGTCCTGAGCCTGATAACCGAGCCTGGAATATTCAGGGAAGGAGTGTCGCGGGTTTTGCAGTGCGCGGGGAAGTAGCTGGAAGCAGGCGGGCGCATTTCGGGCTTTCTCCCTCGCTTCCTGTGTCTCTGTGGTTAAAGGGTTTCGGTCGCCGCCAAGTCGACAGACCCGCGTGTTATTCTTGCTGCCGTTTCGAAGCAGAGGGAGCCCTAATGTCCGTCACGCGCCGGGGATTCATCGAGACTGCCGTCGTCGCATCGCTAGCCACCGGCCTTCCGGGACAAGTGAAGGCCTCAGGCAAACGTCCCGTCATCGTCTGTGCCAACAACGGCTTCCCCTACCTCGATGACGCCTTCACGTTCCTCAAGAACGGCGGCGACACTCTCGATGCCGCCATCCGTGTCGTCAACGGTCCCGAGAATGATCCTTTCGAGGACAGCGTCGGTCTGGGCGGTCTGCCGAACGAGGAGGGTGTCGTCGAGCTCGACGCCTGCTGCATGCACGGACCTTCCCGTCGCGCTGGATCGGTCGGCGGCGTGCGGAATATCAAAAATGTCTCGCTGGTCTCTAAGGCGGTCATGGAGCACACCGGCCACGTCATGCTGGTGGGGGAAGGGGCGGAACGCTTTGCCGTCGCCATGGGGTTTCCCCGCGAGAACCTGCTCACCGAGCGCTCCCGCCGGACCTGGCAGCTGTGGAAGGAATATCACTCGACCGATGACTGGTGGGGACCGGGAATGTCTTCTCCGGGCTGGAAGGCGCCCGATACTGTCCCACGCTCACAACTTTGGGAAGAACGAGTGCGGCGTCTGGAAGAGCGGGCGGCTGAGATCGGGATCGAACCTGAATTTCGCCTGGCGGCCGTGCACCGTGTCCTCTACCCGCCGACCGGCACCATCCACTGCTCGGCCCTGAACGAAAAAGCGGAGATTTCCGGTGTCACTACGACGAGTGGCCTCGCCTTCAAATTGCCCGGACGCTGCGGCGATTCACCCATCATCGGAGCCGGTTGCTACACCGACCAGGACGTAGGCTCAGCGGGTGCGACCGGCAGCGGGGAAGAAAACATCAAGGTCGCCGGCGCTCATACCATCGTCGAGAACATGCGGCGCGGCATGTCGCCGCAGGAAGCCGGTCTGGACGCGCTCAAGCGCATCGTTCGCAATTACAACAACGACATGAACAAGATCAAATTCATGGACATGACCTACTATATCCTCCGCAATGATGGCGCTTACGCCGGGGTTTCATTGTGGGAAGGCTACTCGCCAACGTCTCCACACAGGATCGCCGTCCACGACGGGACCAGGCGCTCCGAGAAAACTGTCGCTCTCTTGAAGGGTGCGTCCCAGGAGTTCCCGCCGTTCCCGGCCCTTCCCCCGGGCGTGACCCAGGACTCGGAGTACTACAAGTAAGGTACTGCCAATCCGGTAGGTTCGTGCCTTCCGAGCGGGTGTACAATAAGCCTGTAGGACCGAAGCTTCACGGGGTCTGCTCCCCGCTTCCGAGGCTCTCATGAACGTTCATGTCAGTTACAAGGTCCCGAAAACCCCCGACATCGAAAAAGAAATCAGCCACCAGATCGAAAAGCTCCGGAAGCGGCTTCAGGTTTTCCGCCCGGAACTGGTCCATCTGAAGGCCATTCTGGAACCGGGTTCCCAGCGCGAAAGCACTCACGTTTCGCTGAACCTGCGACTGCCCTCCGGCCAACTGGCCGCCCAGGAAGAGGCCCCCAGTTCCACAGCGGCGGTCAAGAGCGCCTTCGACGAACTTCTGCAGCAGATCAACCGGCACAAGGAACTGCTCCGCTCCAGCCATAAGTGGCGGCGCTGGCGAGGAGGCGCGAAGGAGTTTCCGGAACCGGGCGTTCCATTTGAGCAGACTGTGGCCGCCGTCCTGCCTCCCACCATCACCGCTGACGACGTCCGTCTCTACGTCAACGCGAACCTCTCGCGCCTGGAGCGCTTTGTGGATCGTGAACTTTATTTCCGGCGTGCTGAGCAGGATGTCCCGGAAGACGGAGTTTCGACGGAAGAAGTAGTGGACGAAGTAATTGTCCTTGCGTTGAGCGACGGTGATCGTCCGGAGAAGCTGGCTCTGGAGCCGTGGCTCTATCGCTTGGCCATGCAGGTCATGGATGAAATGAGTGAGCGTTTAGTTGAGGGGGGATCTTCCGTTCACTTGGAAGACAGCCGGCGCCGGCAAAATGTCGAGGCTTCCGACGAGCCAGGACTGCAGTTCCATCAGCCAGATGAGGGTTGGACCAAGGAGAGTTCCATCCCCGACCGACGCCTTACCACGCCGGAGCAGGCCGCCTACTCGGACGAAATGGTGGCGCTGGTCCAGGCTGCTCTCCGCGGCGTTGACCGTACCGACCGGGAGGCTTTCCTCCTCTACGGAATCGAAGGATTTTCATTGCCGGAGATCGCGACGATCACCGGCCGACATGCGGAGGCCGTGCGCGAGTCCATTGATCGGGCTCGCGAACACGTACGCAATGCGCCTTTCGTAGCCCATGATTTCCCCAAAGAACTGGCCGCCAGAACTCGAACCTAAATCACTCCAGGAGAATCGGATGATGACTCGGAACGAAATCCGCGAGTTGGCTGCTTTTCAGGCAGATGAAAACCATGGTGTTTGTGCGGTGAGCTTCTATTTTCAGCCCGATCCTCCTCAGGACCGGTCACATCGCAATCAGGCCATCCTCGCCAAGGATGTCGTCAAGCAGGCTTTCAAAGAAGCCGAAGGAAAAGGAAAGAACGGCTGGTTGCACGCGGATCTCGATCGCGTCATGGAGGTCGCGAACGGGTTGCGCGGGCACTCCCGCGGCCGAGCCGTGTTCGCCTGTTCGGCTCACAAACTGTGGAAGGAATTCGACTTGCCGCCGCGTCTGGGGACGACGCGCGTCTATCTCCAGCCACGCCTCCAGTTGAAGCCACTGGCGGCCCTCCTTGGAGCGCAGCCCGCGCTGTCGGTGGCCATTGTCGACCGTCAGAGAGCGCGCTTCTTCGATCTGCGTCTGGACAACCTGAAAGAACAGGGCGCGCTCGTGCACATGCTCTCGCGGAGTGCTTCCAGTTACGGTTTCAAAGGATACGAAGCGGGGCACGCCGAACGCCGCATTGCCGATGAAGCTCTGCAGCACTTCAAAGCCGTCGCGGAACGGCTGCGTCTGGATCTGGAAAAGGGCTCGTGGGAACGGCTCGTCATCGGGTGCCAGGACAGTAACTGGAACGAACTGGAATCGCAATTGCACCCTTACGTCAAACAGCGCCTGATCGGACGCTTTTCCGCCGACGTGGCCAGCGTGGGTGATGAGGAGATTCGCAGCCGTGCCGACGGCATCCTGCAGAAATGGATCAGGGAGCGTGGCCGCTCGAAGGCAGAAGAGGCGATCGGCTTTGCCAAGGCCAACAGCCGCGGAGTGACTGGACTGCGCCGCGTGCTGCGCGCACTCGAGACCGGTGAAGTGCAGTCGCTATTCCTTACCGAAAACTACGCCCCGCACGCGGTCGAATGCCCTCATTGCGGACATCTCGATGCCCACATCGTTTCCGCATGCGTCGCCTGCGGTCGTGCCACTCGTCAGTTGAACGATGTCTGCGACGCGATCATTCCGCTGGCCATCCGCCGTGATATCGAACTGTTCTATCTCAAGGAACACTCGGAGTTGGATAACGCTGGCAGCATCGCAGCATTGCTTCGCTTCCGAGCCGACCAGAACCGGACCGGCCAGATCGCGGCAGCATCCTAGAAACCGGTTCTCGGTTCCCAGTTCTCAGTCAAGAGATTATGCTTCTACTGAGAACTGGGAACTGATCGTATGATTCACGAAATCCTTTCCGTCGGCCCCCTTCAATGTAATTGTTCGATCATCGGCGATGAGAGCACGCACGAAGGGATGGTCATCGATCCCGGGGACGACGTTGAAGACATCGTTGCCCTGATCCGCAAACACAGCCTGAAGATCAAGCAGATCGTGATCACCCATGCCCACATTGACCACGTCGGCGGCGCCATGAAACTGCGCGCGTTGACGGGTGCGCCGATCCTGCTCAATCAGAACGACTACGCGTTGCTGAAGATGTTGGATGTGCAGGCAGCATGGATCGGCATGGCGTCGCCCGGCGACGTGAAGATCGACGCCAACCTTCCCGATCACGAATCTATTGACGTGGGACGTCTAAAAGCCAATGTGCTCCACACTCCGGGCCACACCGAAGGCAGCGTCTGTCTTTACTTCCCGGCGGAGCACTTGCTGATCGCCGGCGACACATTGTTCGCCGGCAGCATCGGCCGCACTGACCTCCCCGGCGGATCATTCGAGAAGATCATGCGCTCTCTTCATCACACTGTGCTGGCGCTGCCCGATGAAACAGTAGTGATTCCGGGGCACGGAGAGAAGACGACGATCGCAGGAGAAAGGGAAGGGAATCCGTTCCTGACAGCAGGTCAGCGGTGACAGGTCACAGCTGGAAGGAGAAGCCTTTCCTGTGACCCGTGACCTTGCCCTACTTCTGCGTCGGGGCTTGCGGCTGTGCTGGCTTCTGTGGCGCGGGCTGCGACTGCGTTGTCCCAGCCTTCTGGTTGGAAAGCACTGAGGTTGGCCCGGCCCGGCGTGACGCGAAGATCGACAGCGTGATCGAGGTGATCATGAAGATGATCGCTGACCACGTCGTTGCCTTCGACAATGCCGTCGCGGCGCCGCGCGGGCCAAACGCGGTCTGGCTGCCCTGGCCGCCGAATGCCGCCGCTAAATCGCCGCTCTTGCCACTCTGCAGCAACACGACCGCGATCAGAAACAGGCATACGATGACATGAACAATCGTGATTAGAACCGTTACCCACATGCGCAAGACTCCCTTGTGTCCATTTCCTCAGTCGCAATTCTCTGGGTTGAGGACTAGAACGGATGATGGTGCGGAAGGGGGGACTTGAACCCCCATGCCTTTCGGCGCCACCCCCTCAAGATGGTGTGTCTGCCAATTCCACCACTTCCGCTAAAATCAATGACTTACAAGCAGTCCACTGATAGTTATACACTGCCCGCCAATGGCAGTTCAAGCGGAGTCCAGGGGAGGTTCTCACGAACCTCCCCGGCAGCTCAAGCGCGGAGTTGGGTGCGACTCAGAGGGTGGGCTCGGGTGGAGGCGTGGTTTCGATTTCCAGGTCCGGAGGTGCCGGAGCGTGCATAGGTCCGGAGCCCGTACCGAAGTTCTTGAAGAAGAAAACCTTGTCGCCGCCATGCTCGCCGCGAATGCTCTTCAACTGCCGCCACTGGTCGAGGCTGAGCACTTTACGCAGATCGAGATTCATGAAGGTGTGCTCGCGCTCCAGTTTGCCGCGCGCGGCCAGTACCCTGTCGACCTGGGCGCCGATTTCACCCTCGTTCGGGGCATCGGCGTCGAGCAAGGACTGCAGCTTCAGGTCCTGTTTTTCCATGTCGGCGCCGTAATCGATCAGCTTGACCTTGTGATCGTAGAAGATCTGATCGAGTTGTTGCACCTGGCTGTCGGAGAGCTGCAGCTTTTTCGAGATTTCGGCGTCGCGCCACCACTTGCCCATCTCTCCATCGCGAATCACGATTCGCTTTTCAAAATTGCGCACCCGCGGTGCAGGTGCAGTGGACGGTGGCGGAGGTGCGGCCGGCGCTCCCTGGGCGTACAACAGGGCAGATGTGCCGAGAACGATCATCAACGGGAGAACCCTAGTCTTCATTGCTGTGCTCCTTGTGCGGAATAGTTTGCGTTTCATGAGATTCCGAATCCGGCTGCGCGAACGGACTGGCCGGGGCGAGGGATTGTGGCGTGCTGGAGGCCAGCGCCCGTTCGACCGCGATCAGCAACTGCTGATCGGGATCGACCGCTGAAGCCGCTGGCGTCTCAACTCGCTGTGGGGGTCCGGCTGGTGCCGTCAGAAATACGGCGAGGAAAAGGATGACGGCGCTGGCGAGGGCAATGCGCAGCGGGTGAGGTCTCGGCACATGCGCACGAATACGAGCACGGACGCGCGCCCGCTGGGCACTCCAGAAAACTTCGTCGCGCTCCGATCGCCTGCGTGCATCAGCACGCAACGCCACAGCCAGCTCAGACGGCAACTCGTTCGCCGAATGTGGTTCCTTTTCGTTCATATCGTTACCTCCCAACCTGCTCGCGGACATGCGCCACGGCCCGGAATAACTGAGTCTTCACGGTGCCGATGCGCAGGCCGAGCACTTCGGCGATTTCCTTCAATTCCATTTCTTCCACGAAGCGCAGGATGAACACTTCCTTCTGGCGCATCGAAAGTCGTTCAACAACTCTCCACACAGCATCCAATTCTTCGCGGGCCAGCATTCCGCTCTCCGGTGAAGGATGCGGCGATGGAGGATCGAGCGATGCTTCCGCCCCGGCTTCGTGGTCCAGCCGGAGCAGCCGCTTCCAGAATCCTGCCCGGCGGTTGCGAACGTGATCCCGGGCCAGGTTCACCGCAATGCGAAGAAGCCAAGTTTGAACGCTGCACTCGCCTCGGAATGTCTTCATCGTGCAGTATGCGCGAAGGAAGCATTCCTGCGTCAGGTTGTCGGCATCGTCCGGATTCTTGAGCATGAGCAACAGGACTCGATAGACCTTGCGCTGGTGCCGGCAGACGATGTCGTCAAAATCCGAAGCGGAGATGGCTGTCCAGTGATCCTCAGTCTGCGCCGCCAACGCCGGGAGTGAAAGGCTCATCGATTCCTGTGGCTCTATTGCTATGGACGGAATTGCCGGGATAAGGTTTACAGCGCGTACAAATTAGCTTTTGCTCTACCATGGATGCACGCGATCATGCCCGCATCACCGGTTCCGCCTTGAAGAACTGGGCCATTGCCCAGGTACAGGACTCGATCGCCGTCGCCATCCTATGGCTGCTGGGCCTATGGATCCTTCGCGTCCCATGGGCGCCGCTCTGGGCGCTGCTCGCAGCAGCCCTGCAAATCGTCCCCCATTTCGGACCTGTGCTCAGCCTCATCGGCCCGGTTCTCTCGGCTCTGATTCGATGGCAAGACTGGGAACACCCGCTCTACGTCCTGATCCTCTATGCGGTGATTGTTGTCGTGGACGGGTTCCTGCTCCAGCCCTACATCATGCGTCGCGTAGCCAAAGTGCCGATGTGGGCGTCGATCCTGGTGCCTATTGTGATGGGATTCGCCATCCCGTTCTGGGGATTCCTGCTGGCGCCTCCCCTCTTGGCGCTGGTGTATGCATATAGGGAAAGATTGTTGGGTCCGTCCACCAAGAAGTAGCCTCCCCGAAAAGCAAAGTCTCCCGGGATGTCGTGATTACCAGTGAGGGCAATTGCACCTCAATCACTCATCCAAGGAGCATGAAGTGGACAGCATTCAAGAATCTCGAAATGGCAAGGCGACCCGGACGATCGTTCGTGGAGCGCTCGTTGCACTGGTGGCACTGGCGCTCGCCGGCATTGCCTCCGCTCAGGAACGGATCGCGGAATTCAATGGCGGCATCGGCGTTCAGACTCTGACCGGCGTCAACGCGGACGGCACCGTAAAGCTCAACATCGTGCGCGGCGTGAATCCGTCGGGCCCCTGGGTCATCAAGCACCTCGATGCGCGCGTGAACTCGAACGGGCACATCACGGTCAATGGACGCGGCCTGCTTCTGGCCGCCGGCAATGGCATCGGCACCAACGCCGGGGCGAGCGTGTTCGCAACGCTCTTCTGTGGTCCCGCCACGGCCCCCACCGCCTTTAACTCCACCCTCACGGGAGTCGCGCTCGACGCGAACGGGAACTTTCGTATTGACGATTTCCTATCGGCGGTTCCGGCGAATCCCTGCACCACTCCGGCACTGCTGATCCGGAATGCGGCGAATGGAACGTGGTTCGCTGCCGGCATCCAGAACGTCGAACAAGAATAGTCCGGGATTAAGTGCCACGGTTCCGAGCCAAAATTTCCCCATCCTGAGGTTTGTGGTCGAACTCAGGGTGGGGATTCGTTTTGCGTTGCCGATAAGACCACGCTGAGCACACTGACATCCAATCCGCCCAGTGATACGGTTAGTGTCTCTACGTCAGTCTCCCACGGAGGCAGAATCGTGCGCGTGGTACGCAACGTCCTCATCGGTTTTTCATTTCTTCTCAGCATCTGGCTCAGCCCAGCCCAAACAACGCCGGTCCCCTCGACGAATCAGCAGTCCCGCCAATGGTTTCAGGACGCCCGTTTCGGCATGTTCATTCACTGGGGCGTCTACAGCGTTCCCGCCGACGGCGAGTGGGTGATGCAGATCAAGAAGATTCCGGTGTCGGAGTACGAGAAGTACGCTCCGCAATTCAATCCGACGGAGTTTAACGCCGCCGAGATCGTCGCTCTCGCGAAGAGCGCGGGCATGAAATACATCACCATCACCAGCAAGCATCACGACGGATTCGCCATGTTCGGCACGCACCAGTCGAAGTGGAATATCGTCGACGCTACGCCGTACGCGAAAGATCCGTTGAAGCAGCTGGCCGAAGAATGCCGCAAGCAGGGGATCAAGCTCTTCTTCTATTACTCGCAGCTCGATTGGCACAATCCGGACTACTATCCGCTCGGCGAAACCGGCCACTCCGCCGGACGCCCCGAAGGCGGCGACTTTGATCACTACCTCGACTTCATGGACGCCCAGCTTACGGAACTCCTCACCAACTACGGCGACGTGGCGGGCATCTGGTTCGATGGCATGTGGGACAAGCCCAAAGCCGACTGGCGTCTGCAGCGGACGTACTCCCTGATTCACAAACTGCAGCCTGCGGCGCTCGTTGGCAGCAATCACCATTCGGCTCCCTTCGAGGGCGAAGATTTTCAGATGTTCGAGAAGGACCTGCCCGGCGCGAACACCGCCGGATTCAACAAGGCCGGTGTCAGCCAGCTCCCGCTCGAAACCTGCGAGACGATCAACGGTTCCTGGGGATACAACGCCAACGACCACAACTTCAAGAGCGTGCCGGAACTGATTCACTATCTCGTGCGCGCCGCTGGATCGAACGCCAACTTCCTGCTCAATGTCGGCCCAAATTCTCACGGACAGGTTCAGGCAGAGGCCGTCGAGCGTCTGCACGCGGTGGGTGAGTGGATGCAGAAGAATGGCGCGACAATCTACGGAACCCGCGGCGGCCCAATCTCTCCGCGTGTCTGGGGCGTAACTACAGAGAAGGGAAGCGAAGTCTACGTCCACATTCTGAACTGGAAGGACGACTATCTCGCGGTGCCGCAGGTAAGTGGGATCAAAGGTGCGCGCTGGTTTCGCTCAGGAGAGAAGGCCGACATCACTCCGCTAAATGGAGGGATGCTGCTGAAGATTCCGGAAAGGCAGCGCGATCCGGTGGACACGATTGTGGTGCTGGAGCGCGGGGGAAGCTAGGATTGGATTCGCCAAAGAGCGGGAACATTCAGCGTTGGAAACGCGTCTATCCATCATAGGGATAGCACATGGGGAAACTCAGGGAGTGCCGCGCGATCACGATCGTTTCTTGCCTGGTCTTGCTCTTTGTGTCAGGTTCTCCAGCTTACAGTCAGATTGCGGCACGGGCAAAGGCCCTCCGCGAGTCAATACGAACTCTAACATTCGCCAAGGCCTCGATCTGCGAAGCTCTTGCAAACCCTGACCAATTTGACGGAAAGCCCGTGGAAATCCATGCAAGGTACTCCGGCACATGGGAAGGGGCATGGCTCTCAGATAACGATTGCGAAGGTGCGGGTGAGCTAGTGATGCCGTTCCAGCGCGGAATGGATGAATCCTACGCAAGAGTCCAGCGGCAGGTGGCAAGGCAATTTGGAATTAGAGACGTTGTGCGGAACAAGGAATGGCAAGAGTTCGACGCTGCCACGCGAAAACTCTCCAACGGTATGGTTTTCGTAATGCCAAATGGATTTGTGAACAAAGGTGAGTACGACTACATAACTGCAAATTTTGCAGGCGTCCTCGTCATAAAACGGAACTTTCGCGTGAAAAACGGTTTTGGGAACGGGTGGGGCCATCTCGGCATGAGCCGTTTCTTGCTTGTGGTACGGTCGGTCTCTGATCTCTCACCACATCCACTGTGACTGCATCTTGCAAGGTGCAGCAGTGTCATCCAGCCTGTCGTAACATCGGCCCACTTCACTTCACGACCCCAGCTTCAGGAGGCCTTTCCGCAGCCGCGCATGCCTCTGCATGAGTTGTAGGTAGAACATCTCATCCCGCTTGGTTTTGGCACGGATGATCCGCACCAGCGCTTGCTTCTCATCGGGCGTCCAGGACGAAAGATCAGGAATCAGGTCCAGCGCTAGCGCGAAGTTTTCAAAGCTCGTTCGTTCCAGCGCGGTCCATGAAGGTGGGTTCACGCGCAGAATCCGAGCAACGGAGCGCGAAGTAGCCTCCCGCATGCGACCGGCGTCGCCGCCGAACTTTCGTGCCATCCGCTCACTCACTCGCAGCCCGATATTCCGCGTCGAGAACTGATCCCACGCTCCGACTTCGCTCCCAGGCATTTCGTAGAACACATGCCCGGCGGCGAGACGTTTCAGAATCCGCGCAGGAGTGCGATATTCAGCGGTCTTGTTTTGCACTCCTCCGTGCCCCTCTGTGTCCCCGGTGGTTAAGGCTTTTGAAGTTCCCGCCCGACTCGCCGCAATTTTCCTCTCCTCCCGCTCGACCAGACGCAACAACTGTTCCTGCCCTGGCCGAAATCCCAGCTTGCGATAGAACCAGAACGCGCCGCTCTCGATGGCTTCGTCGTTGTCCTGCCCAAGCTGGTACGGATACACCGACACGCACGTCGTTCCCATCAGGTGCGTGAGGCAGCGCAGCACCTGCGCGTAGACCCATCCGGCCTCGCCGCCGCGGAAAGTGTAGAACGTGTTGAAGCCGACCTCCATCCACTCGCAGAGGCCGATGGCCTCGATGTAGTTGATGGCAACGCCGTTCTTCAGCGTGAGCCCGGCCGTGTAAGCGCGCAGCGGCAGACGCCGCTCCGCCGGCAGGTTCCAGAGATAGATCAACATGCCGCGACCGATGTCCGCGCGCCGCACCGACGCCGGATCCCCCAGGGTCGTGCCATACAGTTCGCGATAGCGCACCAGCATGACTTCGCGAATCTTGTCGATGATGCGCTCGCCGTCGCGACGTGAGAGTTTGACGAGCTCGGGCGGTCGTTTCGCGAGTTCTTCGGCGAGCGACACCTGGTTGCGAGGGATCAGCGGTCCATCGTGATATAAGAGCTTTCGTGGGATTTCCCAGTTGCGCGTCCGCGTCACGCGAGAGTTGCCGAGGTCCCATCGCAACGGAACGCGCAGCGAATCGTAAAGCTCTGCGCGCTCGCGATCAGAAACCGGTAGAGCCTCGAATTGCCGGATCAGCCATTCCGCTTGATTTGAAGGGGCGCGGCTTTTAGCCGCGCCGCCAGGCCGATTTTGGTGGAAGGGCACGGCTTCAGCCGTGCCGTTGAACGACACATTACGGCTGGGCTTTAGCCCCTGAGGGCACGCCGCCTCAACCCACCTCCGCCATGGCGTGTCCGCCTCGACCAACGCATCGTCTTCCAGCAAAGGCAAGAACCGTGGCAACACCGCGCCCATCGCCCGGCCTTCGTCCCATTCGTCCCATGCAATCTCAACTTTTCCGGGCAAGCGCCGCACCAGCCATCGCGCCACATCGAAGCTGAGCGTGTCGGACATCTGCGTTCCTGCAATGCCCGAGACTTCCAGCGGATCGAATTCATCCGTATCCGCGCCGGACTGGCGCAGGGCCTCCACTCGCTTCCAGAATGTGTTGAGCAGGCTCTCTGTCCCGCGCACCACGCTTGGGTTCTGCGGAAAGGCCCGCAGGAACATCAGCGTTTCATGAAAGCGGATGAGGGATTTGGCGTCAGGGAATCGCTGCTTGTTGAGCGCGGTCAACAGCGAGACAACGCGGCCGCCGTCGCCGCGGCCAAAGCGATAGCGGCATTCTTCCAAATGCGTCAGCAGGCGGTCGAGAGGTTTCGCGGGCATGTGGAAGCCACAAGCGTACCGCACGCCCGTCGTTTCTTTGTTGTTTCTGCTGGTGACCTCTACAGCCGTTACCCTCTTCTGAATTGTCATTCCGAGCCGTTCGCAGGCGAAGCCGAGAACGAGAGAGGGATCTGCTGTCGGTCGCACCGAAACGGCACTCGTGCACGGAAAGACAGCAGATCCCTCGTCGCTGCGCTCCTCGGGATCACAATCCTCATGGAATGGAACGTGATGGATGCGGCTCCGTGCTATCTTGTCACCCCTGGGGAGCAACCGGAAATCATGAGCACTACCGTTGAGTTACCTGCGGCCGCAGGCACCATGGCCAAGTCCCGCATTGCCTCCATCGACCTCATCCGCGGCGCGGTCATGGTGCTGATGGCCATCGACCACGTGCGCGTGTTCTCCGGCGTCCCGGCGGGAGGCCCGACCTCCGGAGTCTTCTTCACGCGCTGGATCACCCACTTCTGCGCGCCCGCGTTTATCTTTCTGGCTGGCACGAGCATCTTTTTCTACGCGCGCAAGCACGCCGACATCTCGAAGTTTCTCGTAGTCCGTGGCCTCTGGCTCATCCTGCTGGAGTTCACCGTCCTACGTCTCGCCTGGACCTTCAACTTCGACTTCCGCCACTACGAGATGGCCGGCGTAATCTGGGTGATTGGCGTGTGCATGATCCTGATGGCCGTTCTGGTGAAACTGCCGCTGCCGGTGGTCGGGACGATCGGCGTCGTCATCATCGCCGCCCACAACCTGATGGACCCGCACATGCGCGCGCTGCTCGAAGGCATGGACGCGAACCGCTTCTCCGGCCTGTGGAAGCTCGTCTACCTCGGATTCTTCGCCGGGCCGATCCAGTTCGGTCCCGACGGCCCGAACCTTATCGTGCTCTATTCGATCATTCCGTGGATCGGTGTGATGGCCGCAGGCTACGCTTTCGGCAAAATTCTAACCTTCGAGCCAGCGCGGCGAAACCGCCTGTGCCTGACCATCGGCCTCTTCGCCATCGGACTCTTTCTAGTTCTCCGCGGATTCAATCTCTACGGCGACCCACGCCCGTGGCACAGCCCGACTCCGGGTCCGTACGGCCCGGGGATGCCGGCGTTTCTTTCGTTCTTGAACACGACGAAGTACCCGGCGTCGCTGAATTTTCTGCTGATGACGCTCGGCCCGCTCATTGCCCTGATCCCCCTGCTCGAAGGCGCGCGAGGGAAATTCTTCGGCACAATCTCTCGCGCCATTACCCTCTTCGGACGCGTGCCGTTTTTCTACTATGTGCTGCACATCCCGCTGATCCACGCGCTGGCGCTGGTGGTCTCAAAGATTCAGCTGGGCTATGTCAGCCCGTGGCTCTTCGCCAATCACCCGATGGGCAATCCCGACCCGCCGGACGGCTATGTCTGGAGCCTTCCGCTTCTGTACCTGGTGTGGGCCATCGCCATCCTGCTGCTGTATCCAGCCTGCCGTTGGTTCGCCGGTCTCAAGGCGAGAAAGGATGATTGGTGGCTGAAGTATCTGTAAAGCCTAGCCATTTGCTGATTGCAAAACATTTTTCAGAATCAGAACAAAGCGACCCTCAGGCGCTAAAGCGCACGAAACTTTCGAACTCCAGGTGGCACGAGTAGAACTCGTGCCCTTCCCGGATGCGTGCGAGCCGGTGTTTCTGTTCGACGACAGCGACGAAGGTGCCCCCTTATTTTGCGGAAGGGTTTCCTGATCGCACAGAAAGGGAAGGGCACGGCTTCAGCCGTGCCGCCAGAGCCCGTTAGGGACACCGGCTTTAGCCGCTGAGGTCATTTATCCATCCAAGATTCCCCCCGTGCGTGACCTTTAGGGCTATGGGCTGATTACTAACGACATTCCGGGATCACTGAATCCTGCGCGGGAACGCATATAGAGTGAAGACGTGGACTCCGCGTCCCCCTTTGGCGTGTTGGGATTAAACATGGTCCGAGTGTCGCCGCGTGGGCGACCTACAAACAGGACCAATCACCTGATTTGCTCGATTGACGTCTCCGCGTTTGTTGGCATCATGCTCTTCTTCCTTTTTCTGTTCATGCCGGGTCAGATTATTTGTGGCTTCCGCAATTCAGTGGACATGCCGAAGGTGGCCCACCCGATCTCCATGCGAGCTGCAGACAGAGAGGACGCAATCATCATTGCGATCAATCGCGAGGGTATGGTCTTCTTTGGCACCGACCCGGTAGAAGCTAAGTGGTTGCACGAGAGGATTGGTTAGAGGGTTAAGGGAGGCGCCGAAAATCGGGTCTACATCAAAGCCGACGCCCGTGCGAAGTACGGCTGGGTGAAAGAAGTGCTCGACGAAGTTCGGGCTTCTGGCGTTGAGAAGATCGGCTTCTTGGTTGATCAGCACAGGCCACTGTCCGCGACGCCCTGATTCGTCTTTGTCCGTTCATTCAAATTGTCATCCCGAGCCGTCCGCAGGCGAAGCCGAGGGCGTGGGAGGGATCTGCTGTCCGTCGCACTGACACGGCACTGGCGTCCGACAAAACAGCAGATCCCTCGTCGCTCCGCTCCTGGGGATGACAATTCTTTGGGACTGGCGTTCTCAGGGCGGCTGGCATATACTCATGTATATGCCAAAGCCGAAAGGGAACGAATCGGTGCAACGCAAAGCCAAAATCTTCATGAATAACCGCAGCCAGGCTGTGCGCCTGCCGAAGGAGTTCCAGTTCAGAACGCCAGAAGTCTTTATCAGGAAGGAAGGGAGCGAAGTGGTACTGTCCTCCCGGCCATTTGACTGGAGTTCCTACCTTGCTGAGGGGGCAGTTGCGTCGGGGGATTTTATGAGTGAGGTGGAAGATCTGCCCGTGCAGGAGCGTGACCAGTAATGTTGCGCTACATGCTGGACACGGACATCTGTTCCTACATCATGAAGCGTTCGCACGATCCGCTCTTGAAACGCCTGCAGAAGGTTCCCGTCGGCGATGTGTGCATCTCTGTGATCACGAAGTCCGAACTACTGTTTGGTGTCGAAGTGTCGCCAAAACGGCGGCAGGATGAAGCCGCGCTCAACGCCTTCCTGAGCTATGTGGAGGTTTTGGATTTCCCCGACAAAGCATCCTCCCACTATGCCCAGATTCGCGCAGCGTTGAAGGCCCAGGGGACCATGATCGGCGCCAACGACTTGCTGATTGCGGCCCACGCCCGCAGCCTGGGGCTGACGTTGATCACGAACAATACGCGAGAGTTTGGACGAGTCCCTAAGCTGGCCATCGACAACTGGACAACGGCTCCGTGATTCCCACCGGTCCAATACCTCTCAGAAATTGTCATCCCGAACCGTCCGGAGGCGAAGCCGAGGACGAGAGAGGGATCTGCTGTCCGCCGCACCGACACGGCACTGGCGTCCGACAAGACAGCAGATCCCTCGTCGCTCTCGCTCCTCGGGATGACAATTCTTGTGAGAAGGAGACATGGGAGGAACGGCGCGCATCCCCATGCTATAATCTCTCTTCGCTCGATTCCGCTGTTCGTCGAGGCTATCCGGTGATTTCCTCCGCGGGCGAACTCGTAGGTCCTAGAATCAGCGCAATTTAAGCTCTTTCGAACCGAGGTACTCCTATGTCCGGCCATTCCAAATGGGCCACAATTAAACACAAAAAGGGCGCGCTCGATGCCAAGCGCGGCAAGATTTTTACCCGTCTCATCAAGGAAATTTCGATGGCCGCCAAGAGCGGCGGCGATCCTGACATGAATCCCCGCCTGCGCACGGCCATTCTCGCCGCCAAGGCCGAGAACATGCCCGCCGACAACATCAAGCGCGCCATTCAGCGCGGCACCGGCGAGTTGCCCGGCCTGACGTACGAAGAGTTCACGCTCGAAGGGTATGGTCCCGGTGGCGTTGCGCTGCTCGCCGAAATCTCTACCGACAACCGCAACCGCACGGTCAGCGAAATCCGCCACGTCTTCGGCAAGAACAACGGCAACATGGCCGAAGCGGGCGCCGTTTCCTGGATGTTCCACAAGAAGGGCGACATCGTTGTTCCCAAGTCGGCCGCCAAAGAAGACGACCTCATGAACATCATCCTCGAGGCTGGGGGGGAAGACCTGAAAGATGAGGGCGAGAACTGGGAGATCATCACCGAGCCTGCCGCCTACGAAGCTGTCCTCGATGCGGTAAAGAAGGCCGGCATCACGCCTGCGTCGTCGAGCGTGGCCATGGTCCCGCAGAACTACATCAAGCTCGAAGGGCAGCAGGCAGCACAAATGATCCGGCTGCTCGAAGCGCTCGAAGATCACGACGACGTGCAGAACGTCCACGCCAACTTCGACATCGACCAGAAACTCCTGGAAGAGGTTGCGGGTTAGGAACTGGAATCTTCAGGATTTGCAGAAGGCTGCTCGACAGAGCAGCCTTTCATTGTTTGGCCGGCGCAGCTTTCAGCCCCACAAACAGGTCGGCCTGCACATTCTGGGGATCGGTAAAGTGTTCGTAAACTTCGAAGTCGGTCTTGTACGCGCGCTTGCCGCCTAGTTCGTCCTTGTCTTCGAGCGCCGCAATCTTCAGCCAAGCCGCAGGGATGACCGAGGCAGCGGGTCCCTTCTCGCTCGTCAGCACCGCGTAAGTTCCGGCTGGAATGACTTTCAGCACCAGGCCCTTGGGCACGTGCGTTTTGTCCTTCACTTTCGCGCCGAGCACCACAGTGTAGGCGCCCATGCGGTCGCGCGAGAACTCTGTGTAAAGGGCATAAATACTCTGATCGACCTTGTCCGAGATCTTATCGAGGACGTGCTCCTGGAAGAAGCGCTGCCACAAGTCGGGAATCACGCCTTCGCCCGACATCTCGTTCTCGCCCGATGTGCGGGCGTCAATTCCGACGACAAGAACTTCGTCCTGATGAACGATCCTGGCCTTCGCCTCCTGTCCCGTAGCGAAAATAGGTTCCAGCATCGCGATGGATATCGACAGAACGGCGACTACTCGCATGGCCTCCTCCAAACTTCGCGAAGAATCGAGCGGATTAGAGCTTACCAGTTCCAATCGCGGGTGTTTGTGAGGTGACGGCGCTCACGTCTACTTCGTGATCGGCGTCCAACTACCGTCGGCGTGCCGAACTTTTCAACACAGCCGTGGAAAACTCTGTGGATAACCGGGAACTTACTCCTGTAACCTTCTCTTAACAAATTGGTTCAACATTCTGCACCGCATCGGGTGCTGACACTTTCGTGGTGCACGCATGACTCGAACGTGACTTGAAGCCAGTGAAAACCCGCCTCGACAAACTCCTGATGGAACGCGGACTGACGCCCTCGCGCGAACGTGCGCAAGCGCTGATTCTTGCAGGAAAAGTGCTCGTCAACGAACAGAAGATCGAAAAAGCTGGCGCCCCAGTGGAGACCGACGCAATCATCCGTGTGCTCGGGGAGGACTTGCGCTACGTTAGCCGCGGCGGCCTCAAGCTGGAAAAAGCACTCGAGCACTGGAAGATCGATCTCACTGGAAAAGTCTGCCTGGACGTGGGCGCTTCCACTGGCGGTTTCACGGATTGCATGCTGCAACACGGCGCCGCGCGAGCAATTGCCATCGACACCGGGTACGGCCAGATGGATTTGCGCCTGCGCAACGACCCGCGTGTCCGGCTGCTGGAGAAGACCAACGCCCGCTATCTAACGCGTGAGCATCTCGGCGAGCCGGTTGATTTCGTAGCCATGGACGTTTCCTTTATCTCCGTAACACTGGTGCTGCCCGCAGTGATAGCCGCTGCATTCGCGCCTTCGGAAGCGAACGGCTCGCTCCAGATCGTGGTGCTCGTGAAGCCCCAGTTCGAAGTGGGCCGCGACCTGGTGGGAAAGGGAGGGATCGTACGCGACGAGGCCGCGCAGAAATCGGCTGTGGCCAAGGTCGAAGCTGCCTTGCGAGAGCTTGGCTGCGCATACACCGGGTTCGTAGAATCCCCAATCCTCGGCGCGGAAGGGAATCGGGAATTTTTACTGCACGCAGAGTTCCCGGCAAAGTTTCCACCAGAGAAGCACAGAGACGGCGAGCCCGACAATGCGCAGTGAGGGGTTCACCTCTGCAATCGCCCGTTCTGCATTCTGACTTCTGCATTCTGCATTCCCTTGTACAATCGACAGTTCCATGTCCGACGCCCCGCACAACGCCCGACCGAAGACGGTCGCCATCATTTCCAAGCCCGGGCGGCCCGAGCTTTCCACTTTCCTGCCGCCGCTCTATCAATGGCTGGTCGATCGCGGCCACACGGTAATCATGGATCGCGAGACAGCCGCATATTTCTCGGCTTCCGAAGTCATGGAACGCAGCGAACTGGGGACGCGCTCGCCTGACATCGCCCTGGTGCTCGGAGGAGATGGCACTCTGCTTTCGGCCGCGCGCGCGGTTTCAGGCGCCGGCACGCTGATCCTGGGCATCAACCTGGGTACGCTCGGCTTTCTCACCGAATTGCAATTTGCTGACCTCTATCCCGCTCTCGAGACGATTGAGAAGGGCCACTACATGGTGGACAGCCGCGCCATGTTGAAGTGTGGACTGCTGCGCGGCGGCGAAAGTGTGGCCACGCTCTTCGCATTAAACGACGTGGTGGTTAGTAAGAGCGCGATCTCGCGTCTCAACCATTTCGAACTCTTCGTGGACATGGAGTTCGTTTCCAGCTACAAGGCCGACGCCCTGATCATCGCGACTCCCACGGGCTCTACCGCCTATTCGCTCGGCGCCGGCGGACCGATCCTCAAGCCCGATGTGGATGCGTTCGTCATCACCCCGGTGTCGCCCCATGGCCTGACTCACCGGCCGGTGGTGGTGCGCGATAGCGTTGAGATTGAGATTCAGGTGAAAACCGGTGCGGAAGAAGCCTACCTGAGCCTCGATGGCCAGGTCGGCATGCCGGTGCGTGACGGCGATACCGTGCGTTGCGTGAAGGCAGAGCATCCGGCCAAGCTGTTGCGATTTCACAAGACGTTCTTTGAGGTACTGAGCACGAAGCTCAAGTGGGGAGAACGCTGACTCCATTGATTTGAAGAGACGGGACCCGCCGCCGTCTCCCGGCACGACCCGTTCTGCAAGGGCACGCGGAGACGCGGCAAGGCGCGTCTCGACATTGGAGAGAGAAATGACACGCTCGTTCCTTCACTGCGTCCTCGTACTAAGCTCTGCGCTCTTGCTGTCAGCCCAGTCGCCACCCGCCCCTGACCTCATCATCCGCAACGCCAAGGTCTGGACGGTCGACGCCTCCCACCCCGAAGCAGAAGCCGTGGCCGTTCTCGGCGATCGGATCGTAGCCGTCGGCTCCAATCATGACGTTGATGCATGGAGTGGCTCGAATACGCGCGTTGTTGACGCAGCCGGGAAGCGTCTCCTGCCCGGCTTCAACGATGCGCACGTGCACTTCACCTCCGGCGGGCAGCAACTCGATAGTGTGCAGTTGAATGACGCCACAAGTGCTCAGGAGTTCGTCCGCCGCATCGCCGACCGAGCCAGGAAGAGTTCGAAAGGCGAATGGATTCTCGGCGGTGACTGGGACGAAACCAAGTGGACGCCTGCCCAGCTTCCCACCAAAGAATTGATTGATGCCGTCACGGGCGACATTCCTGTCGCAGTCAGCCGCTACGACGGCCACATGATCCTGGCGAACTCTGTTGCTCTGAGACTGGCGGGAATCACTGCTCAGACGCCCGATCCAGCAGGCGGCGTGATCGTCCACGACGCGCGGGGAAACCCTACCGGAGCGCTGAAAGATGCTGCCTCCGATCTGGTATTCAAGGTGATTCCCGATCCCACGCACGACCAGCGCCGTCACGCCATCGAGCGTGCCCTTGAGTATGCGGCATCGCTCGGCGTAACCAGCGTGCAGCACATGAACCCGGACTACGCCGACATCGCGATCTACTCCGAACTTCTCGATGAAGGCAAGCTGACGACGCGCATCTATGCCGCGCCGCTCATCTCGCAAGTTGACGATCAGACCAAGATCGGCATTCGTCGCGCCTTCGGTAGTCCGTACCTCCGCATCGGCGCGTTGAAATCGTACGCCGATGGCTCGCTCGGCTCTCGCACTGCCTACTTTTTTGACCCGTTCATCGACCAGCCTGATAACCGCGGCCTGCTCTCGGACGCCATGCACCCGATCTCGCTCATGCGCGATCGCATGATGCAGGCCGATACAGCTGGGCTGCAGCTATGCACGCACGCCATTGGCGATGCCGGAATCTCGGCCATTCTCGACATCTATGCCCAGATTGAGAATGCCCACGGGCCGCGCGATCGCCGCTGGCGCATCGAACACGCTCAGCACATGGCCGCGAAAGACTTTGATCGCTTCGCCCAATTGCACGTCATCGCTTCGGTGCAGCCGTATCACGCTATCGACGACGGCCGCTGGGCGGAAGCGCGCATTGGCCACGACCGCGCCAGTCGCACGTATGCGTTCCGGACATTCATTGATCATGGCGTTCGTCTCGCCCTCGGCACCGATTGGGATGTCGCCCCACTCAATCCGATGCTTACCCTCTACGCCGCGGTCACGCGTGCGACACTCGACGGGAAGAATCCAAACGGCTGGTTTCCGGAGCAGAAGCTGACCGTGAAAGAAACCATCGAGGCCTACACCATGGGATCGGCCTACGCCGAGTTTCAGGATCAGGTGAAGGGCTCGATCACGCCCGGCAAATTGGCTGACATGGTCCTGCTCAGCGATGACGTGCTCGCCATCGACCCTGTCAAGGTGCGCGACGTCAAAGTGCTCAAGACCTGGGTGGGCGGCAAGCTGACGTATGATTCGGCCACCCAGCGCTGAATCCCGTGACAGAGACTCATCCAGGAATCGTGGAGCGCGAGTTCGATGCCGGCGGTGTTCGCCTGAACTATGCCGAGGGCCCTGCCAACGGGCCACCGTTGGTGCTGCTGCACGGTCTCGGGCGTCGCTGGCAGGTCTTCATGCCACTCATCCCACCCTTGAGCCTGCGCTGGCACATTCTTGCACTCGATTTTCGCGGACACGGCAAGTCTGCACGCGTCCCGCATGGCTACGAAGGCACGCAGTATTCGGACGACGTTACCCATTTCCTGCGCGACCGCATCGGTGCACCGGCGGTTGTCTTCGGACACTCGCTCGGCGGCATGGTCGGCATGTGGGTAGCCTCGCATCATCCAGAACTAGTGCGCGCTCTGATCCTCGGCGACAACATGATCGTGGCCGAGCGTCGGCCCATACCGATGTACGCCCAGCTGTTCTCGGGACTCCGCGACCTGGCACGGAAGGGCGGCACGCTGGAAGAAATCGCCGCTGGAATCGGCAGGATCGAGCTGCGCGTAGCCAACTCCGACCGGCTAGTAACGATCAACACGCTCCCGGGCAATGACGAGGCCTATCTGCTCTCCTGGGCGCGATGTGTAGCACAGGCGGATCCGGATACATGGGAAATGGCGCTCGACGGTTCTGCGCTCGAAGACTGGGATGGTGAGGCGGCAGTGCGCCGAATCCAATGTCCAACGCTGCTCCTGCAGGGCGCCCGCGAACTGGGCGGCCTGATGACCGACAGCGATGTAGCCCTGGCGGCGCAGCTGTTGCCGCATCACGTTCACGTCAAATTTCGAAATCTCGGCCACGCCCTGTTCATCCAGCAGCCTGAGCCGGTGCTACGAGCAGTAACGAATTTTTTGGAGTCGCTGTAAGAGTAGCGCCGGCGACCTCTGTCGCGGGAGGTCAGAAAAGACTAGCGAACCTCCAACCGGAGTTGGTCCTTCATGCTCTCCCGCCGGCGGATGACCCTTGTTCGCGCGCCGTCCACCAAGATGTCCGCCGCGCGGCCGCGCGTATTGTAGTTCGATGACAGCGCCGCTCCGTAAGCGCCTGTGTCCAGAATTGCCAGCAACTCCCCTTCTTGGGCCACAGGCAATTGCCGATCGCGCGCAAAGAAGTCGCCGGTTTCGCACACCGGCCCCACGACATCCGTCATTTCCATCTCCTCGGTTGACCGCATGACCGGCACGATATCGTGATGCGCTCCGTACAATGCCGGTCGGATCAGATCATTCATGGCCGCGTCGACGATCAGGAATCGTCTGTTGTTGTTTGTCTTGCGATACAGTACACGCGTCAGCAACACTCCCGCCGCTCCCACAATCGAGCGGCCTGGCTCCAGTAACAGGTGTACGCCAAGACCATGCAGGGGACCGATGACCGCCCTCGCATATTCCGTTATTTCATCGCTGAAACTTCTTTCGGCTGATTCGTACGAAATCCCCAGGCCGCCGCCTGCGTCCACGTAGCGGATGTCGTGTCCCGAGTCGCGCAACTCCCGCACGAAGTTCGCGACGCGCGCGAGTGCCTCCTGAAAAGAACTAACATCCGTGATTTGCGACCCAATGTGCACGCTCACTCCCGCCACTTTCAGAGACGCATGTCGTGCCGCTTCCGCATAAAGCTCTCTTGCCTCCGGTATGGGCACCCCAAACTTGTGTTTGTGCAGCCCCGTCGAGATATACGGATGCGTCTTTGCCGACACATCGGGATTCACCCTCAGCGCCACCGCCGCACGCTTCTTCAGTCGTGCTGCCGTGGCGGCCAGTAGACGTAACTCCGAGGCGCTTTCCACATTGCAGAGCAGAATCCCAGATCTGAGCGCCAGTTCCATCTCCGGTACAGTCTTTCCCACACCGGAGAAGACGGCCTTGCGAGCCGCCGCGCGCTTCGCGCGTAAAACGCGTTCCAGTTCACCGCCGGAAACAACATCGAACCCGGCGCCTTCGCACGCAAGCAGCCGCAGGATTCCCAGCGTCCCGTTAGCCTTCACCGAATAGCAGAGCGTGTAGGGGACGGGCCGAAAGGCACGCCCAAAGGCTTTGAGCCGCGCGCGAATCATCTCCGAGGAATAAACGTAGAGGGGAGTTCCGTATCGCTCCGCAAGACGTGTCACCGGAACTGCCTCGCAGAAAAGAGCCGTGGGCTGTGGGTGGTCGGCCGTGGGCCGATATACCAAGCTCGGCGCCCTCACCATCTCCGCTTTGCCGGCTGGCATCACTTGCGTTTGCCTGCGCCGCCTTTGACTTTGATCGCGACCACGGTCTGGTCGTCAAACGCGGGTTCGCCGGCGGCGTGCTCGGTTACGGCGGCGAAGATTTTGCTGACTGCACAGTCGGCCGACTGCGAGGCGCAGCCCAGAACGATCTCCTCCACGCGGTGACGGCCAAACAGTTTTCCGTCGCGGTTGCGTGCATCGAGAATGCCGTCGCTGAAGAACACAAACAGATCGCCCGGCTTGGCCTTGAAACTGAACTCATCGTATTCGGCTTCGTCAAAGAGCCCCAAGGGCAGCCCGGTCGCTTCGATGATTTCAATTTTTCCGTCGTGGCAGTAGATCGGACGCGGGAGTCCGGAGTTTGCTACCTGCAGCGTGCGGCCTTCATCATCCCACACTGCATAGATGATCGATACAAACTGCCCGTCGATCCGGCGCTCCCCCAGCGACAAGTTGACGGCCGACAGCATCTCCGCCGGCCCCGGTTCGATCGGCGCATGCGATCGCAGAATACCGCTGACCAGCGCCGCGTAAATCGCCGCCGGCGCGCCTTTGCCGCTCACGTCGCCGATGACGATTCCCATGCGCGACAGGGAATAGTTTACGAAGTCGTACAGGTCGCCCCCAATGGCGCGTGCGGGAACGAACTTCGCGCTCACTTCGAGGTTGGGCAACGTGGGTCGCGCATGCGGCAGCAACCGGAACTGCAACTCGCGCGCCAGCGCCAGGTCACGCTCCAGCCGCTGTTCCTGCTTGGCAATCTGCTCATACAAGCGCGCGTTCTCGATGGCGATGGCAATCTGTGCCGCCAGCGTCGTGAGCGTGCGCTTGTGATCCTCAGTAAAATAACCGCGGCGCGTGTGCTCCATGTCGAGCACGCCGATGACCGTGCCCTTGTAGATGAGCGGCACGACCAGCTCCGAACGAGTCTCAGGATTGAGCAGGATGTAGCGGGAATCTTTGGTGACATCGGGAACGAGCGCTGCTTCCTTCGTTTCTGCCGCATACCCGACCAAACCACTTCCAATGGGAACGTCGTGCTTCAGGTGCAGACGTTCCTGAAAGCGCAGGGCGAACCGGTGCTGCAGTTTTTCGCCGGCGTCGTCCACCAGCAGCACGCTGAACATCTGGTAGTCGATGATGCGGCTCAGCAATTCGCCCACCCGTGTGAGCAGTTCATCCAGGTTCAGGATCGAAGTCAGTTCTTGCGCAATTTCATTCAGCAGAAGCAGCGTTCGCGCCTGGCGCGTGGTGCGCGTATACAATCGGGCGTTCTCGATCGCGACCGCCATGCGCGAGCCGATCAGCGTGAGCAGCCGCCTGTGTTCTTCCGTGAAATACCCTTTTTCGCGGGCTTCGATGTCGATGACGCCGATCAGGCGATTCTTGACGATCAGAGGAATGGCCAGCTCAGAATGAACGTTGGGAACGGCTGCGATGTACGCCTCGTCCTCCGACACGTCGTTGACCAGGACCGCCTGGCGGGTTTGCGCGGCCCGTCCCGTGATCCCCTGGCCCACCTTCACCCGCGTGCGATCGGCCACGCCCGTGGGATATCCCATTTCGAAACGGACGTACAACTCCTGCTTCTGTTCGTTCAGCAGCAGGATGGCAAAAATCTCATAGTCAATGACTTTGCGGACAAGTTCCGCCACCTTCCGTAGAGTAGTTTCGAGGTCGAGCGTGGTGTTGACCACGTCGGCTACGACCAGCAGGAAGGGATCCACCTGTGACGGATTGTCGAGTTGAGCTGAACCCGGACTCACAGGTTTCATCATAGCAGCCGTCCAAAAGCGTCCTTGGCGCACGCGGCCACGCTTGCGCTGCCCGGCGGACGTTACGGATTCTGGATTACGCAAATGTCCGGCAGGTTCCGGTACCTCTCCGCGTAGTCCAGCCCGTAGCCGACCACATAGGCGTCAGGAATGGAGAACCCGATGTATTGCGCCTGAATCGGCTGCTTGCGCCGCGAAGGCTTGTCGAGCAGCGCTGCGATGCGCAATGTTTTCGGCTGGTGCGCCAGCAAAAGCTTCTGGATGTAGTTGAGGGTCAAACCCGTGTCCAGAATGTCCTCTACCAGAATCACGTTGCGGCCGGTCATGGACTGATCCAGATCCTTGGTCAGGCGGACTTCTCCGCTTGAGTCCCAGGCTGCATGCCCCGCCGGATCTTCGGCGGCAATGGGCCGGTTTCCGTAGCTGGAAACACCGATGAAATCGAAGGTGGCATCGAGCGGGACCTGGCGGGCAAGGTCGCTCAGGAAGATCGCCGCACCCTTCAGAACGCCAACGAAAATTATGGACTGCCCGGCAAAATCCGCGGAGATCTGTTGGGCCAACTCGGCGACGCGCTTGGCAATCTGATCGCGTGACAACAGCACTTTGAGTTCAGGCACGAGGTCAATCTTATACACGAGATCGCATGACAGTGGAATGCCTCGTTGCGGGGACAACGACACGCCAATAGAATGGTTGCCGCCTCGGGCTACGAGCTGCGAGCAACTCGTTTGCTCGAAGCTCGAAGAGCTTTCCCTGAGACCTGGGACCTTCTTATGACTCTTGCTGGCATCAAACTCACCTGGCTTGGCCATGCGACCTTCCGCATCGAAACGCCGGAAGGGAAGACCCTCTACATCGACCCGTGGATCGGCGGCAATCCGATGTGTCCCGAAGCCGACAAGAACGTCAAGAAGGCCGACGCACTGCTCTGCACCCACGGACACGGCGATCACATCGGCGACGCCGTGGAAGTGGGGAAGAGACTCAACCCGGTTGCCGTCGGTATCTACGAACTATGCCTTTGGTTGCAGAAGAAGGGCGTCCGGCAGATTTCGCCAATGAACAAAGGCGGCACACAGACCATTGCGGGGGTGAAAGTCACCATGGTGCATGCCGTCCACTCCTGCGGAATCCAGGACGGCGACCAGATCATCTATGGGGGCGAGGCCTGCGGCTACGTGCTCGAGTTCAGCAACGGGGTGAAAATCTACCACGCCGGCGACACCAACGTGTTCAGCGACATGGCGATCATTCGTGACCTGTACGCGCCAAAGATTGCCATGCTGCCCATCGGCGATCTCTACACAATGTCGCCACGCGAGGCCGCCTACGCCTGCAAACTTCTGCAGCCGGAAACGGTGATCCCGATGCACTTCGGCACTTTTCCACCGCTGACGGGGACTCCGGAACAGTTGCAAAAGCTCGTGCCGGATATGAAGGTTATGGCAATGAAGCCGGGCATGACTATTTCGTAAGACAAGATTCACCACAGAGACAGACAGAAGATGCGCCGTCGCGTGCCTTCTGCAATCTAATTCCTGGCATCTGTCTTTCTCTGCGCCTCTGTGTCTCGGTGGTGAAGTAGATTGAGAGGATCATCCATGTCTGATCGGAACTTAATCGCCGCCTGGCGCATGGGCGGAATCACCATCGAAGCTGTCGAAGATTATCTCTACTCGCTCTTGCCGCCGCGCGACGAAGTCCTTACCGAGATGGAAGCCGAAGCGGCGAGGAATGACATCCCCATCATCGGCCCTGCGGTCGCGCGCGTGCTCTACCAGCTTTGCATGATGAGCGGCGCGAAGAAAATCTTCGAGATGGGATCGGCCATCGGCTATTCCACCATTTGGCTGGCCCGAGCCGTGGGTGAGGACGGACGCGTGGTCTACACCGACGGCGACGCCAAAAACGCCGACAAGGCCCGGCGCTATTTCGAACGTGCCGGGGTCAGTAAGCAGATCACCGTGCGAGTGGGAGACGCCCTCGAATTTCTTTCGGAAGAAACGGAACCGTACGACCTCATATTCAACGACGTCGACAAGACCGACTATCCCCGCGTGTTCCGCATGGCATTGCCGCATCTTCGCCAGGGAGGCCTCTTCATCACTGACAACGTCCTCTGGAGCGGCCGGGTGGCCAAGTCGAACCCCGACACGGAGACGAAAGCCATCCAGGAACTCAATCGCCTGATGTATGAGTCACGCGATGTCTTCACCACGATCCTTCCGATTCGCGATGGCGTCTCTGTTTGCGTAAAGAGATAGAAGGTAGGATTCGCGGCGCGGACGAGCCCTGGGTCAAGCAGCGTCGCGATATCCAGTGCTAGAATCGGGTGTTTCAACGTCCCCCAAAAGGCCCTGATCCCTTGCCTGTCGAGCAACTCATCCCGGAAACTCTTCCTCGCGCCCAAGCCCATGCCAGGCCCGACTCTTTCGCAGACGTGCTCATCGTAGGCGCGGGCCCCACTGGCCTTGCCTGTGCCATTGAAGTACAAAGGGCTGGCTTCAAAGCGATCATCCTCGACAAGGGCTGCCTGGTGAATTCCATCTTCAACTATCCGACGAACATGGTCTTCTTCACCACGCCGGAACTGCTGGAGATTGGAGAGATTCCGTTCACGACTTCGCTGGTGAAGCCGACGCGCCAGGAAGCGCTCGAATACTACCGGCGGGTCGCTGAGCACTACGAACTTCATGTCTACCAGTATCAGTGGGTAAAGACCATCACCGGTGAGGATGGAAACTTCCGTATCACGGCTACCGACCGCCAGGGCCACATTCACGATTACTGCGCCCGCAAAATCATCGTTGCCACGGGCTACTACGACCTCCCGAACAAGATCGGCATTCCCGGCGAGGATCTGCAGAAGGTCTTCCACTACTATCGTGAGGCGCACCCGTACTTCGATACGGACGTGGTCGTAATTGGCGGCAA
>Ga0335076_10000506_pt1 | contig 36160 bp, 23 predicted proteins | sample Lox_Sample_25_FD_206717 | JGI IMG/M metagenome (GOLD analysis project Ga0335076, IMG submission 206717) | Soil microbial communities from Loxahatchee National Wildlife Refuge, Florida, United States - Lox_Sample_2.5 | ecosystem: Environmental > Terrestrial > Soil > Wetlands | place: USA...
AGAGGCGGTCGACGAGCAGCCCCCAGGAGATCGAGACGAGCGATCGTCCGTCCGCCCCGGCCACCCGGATCCAGGGCTCCCCGTGGAAGCGGAGCACCGTCCCCTGGAACGCATGGTAGAAGGCGATCGAGGAGACGAGGAGCGAGCCCACCATCACGCCGATGGCGACGAGCGTGACGTTCCCTCGCCCCAGGCGGCGGCCGACCAGCCCGTTCACCAGGGCCCCCGCCAGCGGGAGCAGGATGATGGCCCACAGATAGGACTCTGCCGCCAGGGGAGACAGCGCGATCGAGGGCATAGGGTGGGGCGAAGGATTACCTTCTCGAAGCGCTTTGGACAAGGGCCTTTCAGCCAAAAACCTCCGGGAGCATGCGGACATGACCGCTCCAAATTCCCCGCCCGCCCGGGTCGCCACCGAGGCCCGGAAGCTCCCCAAGGGCGACCGCCTCCTCGAGGTCGCCGATCGCGCCGGCTGGGTGGCCCGGGTCGGGCATGCGGCGGTGATGGAGCGGATCCGGGCGGTGCTCGAGCGGCACCGCCAGGCGGTCCTGGAGGGCGCCCCCTGCCCTGCCGCGGAGGCGGTGGAGGCCGAGGTGCTCGCCGCCCTGGAGGTGGACGCGGGCGGCACGCTCCGCGCCGTGGTGAACGCCACCGGGGTGGTGATCCACACCAACCTCGGCCGGGCCCCGCTCTCCGGCGAGACGATCGACGCGATGCGTCAAGCGGCGGCGGGCTACCTGACGCTCGAGTACGACCTCGCCACCGGCGAGCGGGGCGACCGCGCCGCCCACGCCGAGGCACCGCTCAAACGTCTCACCGGGGCGGAGGCGGCGGTGGTGGTGAACAACAACGCCGCCGCGGTGATGCTCGCCCTGGCGGCGCTCTCCGGCTCGCGCCCCTCCGGGGAGAGCCCGCCCGACGGGCCCCCCGAGGTGATCGTCTCCCGCGGGCAGCTGGTCGAGATCGGCGGCGGGTTCCGGATTCCCGACGTCCTCCGGCGCTCCGGCGCCGCCCTGGTCGAGGTGGGGACCACCAACCGCACCTACCGGCGCGACTTCGAGGAGGCGATCGGCCCGCGGACCCGGCTCCTGCTCTCCGTGCACCGGTCGAACTTCCGGCTGGAGGGGTTCGTCCACGAGCCCACCCTCACGGACCTGGTCGAGGTCGGGCGGGAGCGCGACCTCTGGGTGGTGGAGGACCTCGGCTCGGGCGCCCTGCTCGACACCGCCGCCTTCGGCCTCGGGGCCGAGCCGACCGTGCCGGAGCGGATCCGGGCGGGCGCCGACCTGGTCTGCTTCTCCGGCGACAAGCTCCTCGGCGGACCCCAGGCCGGGATCCTGGTGGGGAAGCGCGAGGCGATCGCGCGGGTGAGGCGCCACCCGCTCATGCGGGCGCTGCGGGTGGACAAGGTCACCCTGGCCGGGCTCGCCGCCACCCTCGCGCACTACGAGAAGGGCGAGGCGACCGCGCGGATCCCGATCTGGCGGGCGATCGCCGCGGCGCCCGTCGAGCTCGAGGCGCGGGCCCGCCGCTGGCGCGAGGCGCTCGGCGAGCTCGGACGCGCCTGCGAGGTGCGGGAGGGGCGCTCGGCGGTGGGCGGCGGGTCGCTGCCGGAGGTGACGCTGGCGAGCGCGGTGCTGGCGCTGCCCGGGGATCCAGACGCGCTCGCCGCCAGGCTCCGCGCGGGCCAGCCACCGGTCGTCGGGCGGATCGAGCAGGACCGGGTGGTCCTCGACCCGCGGACCGTGCTGCCGGGGGAGGACGAGGGGCTGGTGAAGGCGGTGCGGGGGGCGCTGGCGGGGTAGTGCACCCCCGGCCTCGCCGGGCTCACGCGTTGAACCGGTACCCGATCCCTCGCACGGTCTCGAGGTGCCTGGGGCGCTCGGCGTCGTCTCCGATGTGCGCCCGGAGCCGGGCGACGAAGTTGTCGACGGTGCGCGCGGTGCCGAAGTAGCGCGAGCCCCAGACCGACTCCATGAGCTGCTCGCGGGAGTAGACGCGGTCGGGGTGGGAGACGAAGAAGGCGAGCAGGTCGAACTCGCGGCTGGTGAGCTCGAGGGCCCGGCCGGCGACCGCGGCCCGCCGGGCGTCGAGGTCGAGCTCGATCTCCCCCGCCCGCTTCACCGCCTTGTCCGGCCCGGTCTGGCCGCGCGCCCGGCGGCGGCGCAGGAGGGCGTCGATCCGGGCGAGCAGCTCCTTCAGGCCGAAGGGCTTCACCATGTAGTCGTCGGCGCCGAGCTGGAGCCCGGCCACCTTGTCGCTCTCCTGCCCCTTGGCGGAGAGGATCAGCACCGGCAGGTCGGGATCGGCCTGGCGGATCTCGCGCAGCACGTCGAGGCCGCCCATCCGCGGGAGCATCACGTCCACCACCACCAGGTCGGGATGCTCGGTCCGGGCGAGCTGGAGGCCGGTCTCGCCGTCCACCGCGGAGCGAACGGTGTACCCCTCCATCCCCAGGTTGAGCTGGAGCCCGCGGAGGATCGACGGGTCGTCCTCGATCACCAGGATGCGCTCGCTCACGGCTCCTCCGCGGGCGCCGCGAAGGGCGCCGGCCTGGTCGCCGGCTCGGCGGCCGGGAGGGTGATGGTGAAGGTGGCGCCGTGGCCCAGCTCGCTCGAGACGGTCACCCGTCCGCCGTGCGCCCCCACGATGTGCTTCACCATGGCGAGCCCGAGCCCGGTCCCCTCGATGGTGCGCGAGAGCGGATCGCGGGCCCGGTAGAACTTGTCGAAGATCCGCTTCTGGTCCCGGGGCTGGATCCCGGGGCCGTTGTCGGAGACCGAGATGGTCACCATCGGCCCGCTCACCGCGGCGGCGAGGGCGATCTTCTTCTGCGGGCCGGTGTACTTGTAGGCGTTGTTGAGGAGGTTGAGGATCGCCTCGGAGAGGGCCTCCCGGTCGGCCATCACCGCGGGGAGCGAGGGCGGGAGGCGGCGGACCACCTCGGCGGGCTGCTGGAGGAGCTGGGGCTCGAAGGCCTGGAGGGCGGCGTTGAGGATGGGCTCGAGCGGCTGCCGGGTGAGCTGGTAGGTCCGGCGCCCCGACTCCATCCGCGCCCAGTCGAGGAGCCGGTTGATGAGGCCGGAGAGGCGGGCGGTCTCGTCGGCCAGGATCTCCAGCGCCTCGCGCTGCCGGGCCGGGTCCTGGAGCCGGCCGAGCTGCAGCGTCTCGACGAACATCCGGATGGAGGTGAGCGGGGTGCGGAGCTCGTGCGAGACCTTGTTCACGAAGTCGGTCTGGAGCCGCGCCACGCGCGCCTCGCGGTAGAGGACCGCCACGGTGGCGCCGCTCCCGGCCAGGGTCGTGACCACGAGGGAGACGATCAGCGTGCCGAAGACGTAGTCCCGGGCGAAGGAGCCGTAGACCAGGATCAGGATCCCCACCGTCAGCATGAGGGCGGCGGGCACGAAGACGAAGCCGATGAGGAGCGGCAGGACGTGGCGGAGCTTCATCCGGGCGCCATCTTAACCTCAGAAAATACAAAGGGCGGACCCCGGAGGGTCCGCCCGTGAAGAGATGGCCGCCGGGGATCGCCCGGCGGCCTGTCAGCTTCCTACTTGTGCACGTCGGTGATCGCCACGATCCCGCCGGCGCCGTGGCACACGAGGCACTGCTCGACCGGAGCGGTGGCCATCGCGCTGCGCGGGATGTAGAGCGACCCGCCGTTGGTCCGGAAGTGATCCAGCGCGTCCGGAGCGTCGTGGCAGGCGGCGCAGGCCGCGGTGATCGGCGAGGTCACCAGGGTGGTGGCCGCGGCCTGGGTGACGGCGCCGGTGGTCTTGTTGAAGGTCCAGCCCGAACCGTAGGCGATGCCCGGCTGGACCATGGTCGCGCGGACGCTGGTGCAGGGCAGGGCCACCGTGCAGGTGCACGGCGCCGTGACGGTGCAGGTCACGCCGTTGGCGACGCCGCTCGTGGCGCTGCCCGCGGTGAGGGTGACCAGGTCGAACACGTTGCCCTTCGGCGTGGTGTTGAGGCCGAAGTTGGCAGCGGGCGTGCCGGTCGCGTTGGTGCTCCAGAGCAGGTTCGGGAGCGCCGCGTCGGAGTCGGGGTTGCTGAAGTCGTACGCCCCGGCGACATGGCAGGCCTGGCAGTAGTTGTGCGGGCCGACGAAGGTCACGTTCCAGTAACCGTCGGAGGCCGACGCCGCGTGCCAGGTGAAGGGGTTCGTCCGCACGCCGGTCGCCTCGGTGGAGAGCGTGCCGTCGGGCAGGACCATGCCGGCCTGGATGCCGGCGTGGATCCCGTGGACGAAGTCCTTCACGTTGCCCGACCAGCCGGTGTTGTTCTGGTTGGGGTTGTGGCAGAAGGAGCAGGTCGGGCCGTCGTTTCGCTGGCCGCTGTGGAAGGTGGGGGCCACGCCGAGCAAGACGTGGCAGTTGTTGCACTTGTTGTTGTCGACCACGGCACGGCGGTGGTCGGCGGCCACGGCGGGCATCCACACGTCACGCGCCGGGACGATCAGGCCACCCACGACGCACGGGCCGGTGCAGGCGGTGTTGTTGCCCTGGTAGGCCGGGTTGTTCGGCGCCCGGGTCCCGTAGGGAGCGCCGAGGTTGACCTGGGTGAGCGGCGGAGTGCTGCTGAGGCTGTACGAGTACCCCACGCCGCCGGTGAGCATCTTGTAGGCGGGGGTGCCGTTGGCGGCGGGGGGCGGGAGCGCCGCGCCAGCCGCGAGGCCCAGGCCGAGCGTGATCGTGTAGTAGCCGCTGCCGTCGGGGCCGGTCATGGTGCCACCGCTGGTGCCGGTGCCGGCGGTGCCGTTCCAGATGTTCTTGATGTAGCCGCTCAGGCTGGCGTTGAAGTCGGCCGGGTTGACGATGCCGTCCTGGGTGAGCGAGTAGACCCAGTACACGCTCGGCGAACCGGTGAACCCGGTGATCAGCTCCTGGCCGGCGGCAGGATTGGCCGGGTTGAAGGTGTTGAACACCACGTCGTTGTAGGTCGTACCGCCGTCGGCGCTCTGCTGCAGCTTGAAGACGATCTGCGGGCGGAGCGGGTTGCCGGCGACGCTGGTGTCCGCCACCGCGGCGACGCTCTTCACCACGTACTTGAAGGCGATCGCGCCGGGCGGGATGGCGCCCTGGGCGGCGACGTTGGCGGCGTTGGTGTTGGCGTTACCGCCGACCACGTCCCAGAGGCTGCCCTTGTCGTAACCCTCCACCGGGATGGGGTGCGAGTAGCCGCCGGAGCCGTTGCCGGCGGGGCCGTGGCAACCCGCGCACGTCGAGCTGTCCGCAAGCTGCGGCCCGCCCATGTGACCGCAGGGCAGGGGGAGACCGCTGACGGGATCGGTGGTGACGGGATCCGTGCAGAGGTTGGCCTGGGCGCCGGTGAAGTCCACGTAGTCGTGGCACGACGTGCAGGCGGCGATCGTGGGCCGGGAGTCGGCCTGCGTCCCCTGGGCGGCGCCGTTGTGGCAGGCGGCGCAGTTCCGCGCGTCCTGCGGGTACGTCACGCTGATGCCGTGGAAGAGGTTGGCCTGGTTGGAGAGGTTCTCGGCGTAGTGGATCCGGTGGACGAAGACCAGCGAGTTCGCCGCCGGGTTCGAGGTGCGGCCCGGGTTGTGGCAGATGTTGCAGAAGGGCGCCTCGACGCGGCCGCCGCCGTGGAGCCAGGTGTTGATAGGGGTGTTGGCCTCGGGCTTGAAGGCGTCGTGGCACTTGCTGCAGTTGGCGGTCTTAACGATCTCGCGGGCGATCACGCCGGGCGCAGGCGTGGGGTTCCAGCCGCCGGACGGGATCCAATCTGTCTTCACGTTCACGGCGTAGAAGGTCTGGGTGTCGGCACCGTCGACGAGATCGGTCTGGCGAGTGGCCTGGATCCAGACCGTGTGGGTCAGGGCCGAGGCCGGGTCGATCGCGGCCGAGGCGGGGAAGGTGTAGGTGTAGTCACCGGCGCCGGTTCCGTTCTCGACGATCGTCCCGTTCGCCGCCGGGTTGCCCGGGGTGGCGGGCGTACCGGGGTTGAAGGCGGTCGGCTGGGCCGGAGAGCCGCTCTTCGTGAGCACGTTGTACCCCAGCACGTTGCCGGAGGCGTCCTTGCTCACGTTCGCCAGCGCGAAGCGCAGCGAGAGGGGCGTGTTGATGGAGTAGACGCCGTTCCAGTCGATCGGCGCGGTCCGGTCGTCCTTCATCACGAAGCGGACGGAGACCGCGTTGTTCGCCACGGTCACGTTGGTGATCGTGAGGTTGAGGCCCGTGGTGACGCTCGAGGGGCCGGGCGCGCCAGGCGCGCCGTTGGTGCCGCTGGGGCCGGTGGCGCCGGCGGGGCCGCTCGGGCCCTGCGCGCCCTGCGCACCCTGCGAGCCCTGGCAGCCGATGATCGCGACCATCGCCGCGACCAGGAGCGCGCCTGAACGCTTCAGATTAGTCTCATGCATGTGTATTTGATCTCCGCCAATCGTTGCTACGGTCAATCGCTAACCGCCTGCATCGACGCATAAAAAGCGTCGCACGTCGAATCGTCAATATCCCGGGCCGCGCAATTCGCCTTCACTCGTGATCACGCGACCTTGAGCCTTCACGCACAATTTGTCGTCTCAGCCCCCTCGCGCACCGCGCCGGATCAGGCTTGCAACCGCCGGTCTTCACGGAAGTTTGCCGGTCATGTGGGCAATTGACGGATTGCGCAGCACATGGACGCGCACGGGATGCGCGCCTCGTCCTGCAATTCGAGCGCGCCGCGAGATGGGCGAAATGGCGCACTCCGCGCGGCGAAGTGGCTTGACAGCGGCCAAAGATCGAGCGCGACCTCGGGTCGCGTGGGTGAATGCGGACCCGGACGCTGCCCCGATCACGCACGGTGTACGGACGAGCGGGCGGAGATCCGGGAGCCGATCCGCCGGCCCCGAGGACGCGCCAGGCAGGCGCGGAGACGGAAGGGCACACGCTGGCCCCGGCTGCCGCGCCGCACGCATCCGAGCTCGACGCCATCCCTGCGATCTCCTTCGAGGCGATCACCGGCGGCCACTGCAGGAGGCCCCGGGCGTCGCCATCAAGAGGGGATCACGAAAAGGGGGTCAACAGGGGTGCGCTCAATTCTTATTTCGCCTCTGGTTTTAGGCTCTTGGACGCTACGAATGATTTGCGACGAGCCCCGGAAAGGGAGGGGACCAGATCGGGTAGGTAATTCACCGTAAGGACTGCGATTTTCGTGAACGTGTGGCGACTTCGCACACGACCGCACACCGCGCTGGGCTCCGGTCACGCACCGCTTGCGGACCCATCACGTCATTCCGATGGGATCGCCCAGAGGTAAGTCGATGCTCCCCGCAACCCAGCGAAACCACGGGCGCTCGCCCGGCCTCCGGCCTGCCGAGCGCTCGCCGCGAGGCGCACCCGCCGGGCGGCGGCGGCGCCTCCGGCCTCCTGTTCACCCAGCGTCACCGGCGACCCGCGGCGATCCACCCGACACCGCGGCGCGGCGCTCGCCGTGGAAGGGCGCGTCCTTCACCCCACGCTCCGCGAGGAGCGGCGCGGGCGCGAAGCGCGCGCCGTGGCGCGAGCGCAGCGTCTCCATTCGCGCGAGCAGCGCGCGGGTGCCGACCGTGTCCGCCCAGCGGAACGGGCCGCCGCGGAAGGGCGGGAAGCCGAGCCCGAAGACCGCGCCCACGTCGCCGTCGCGCGCGGACCGGAGGATCCCCTCCCCCAGGCAGAGGATCGCCTCGTTGACCATCTGGAGCATGAGCCGCTCCTGGATCTCCTCGGCCGGGAGGTGCTTGCGGGCCCGGCCGCCGGGGAGGAGGTCGTAGACCGTCTCGTCGACGCGCTTCTTCTTGCCGTCGTAGGTGTAGAAGCCCTTCCTGTTCTTCCGGCCGAGCCGGCCGGCGGCCACCACGTCGTGGAGGGCGGCCGGCGGCGTCATCCGCTCGCCGAGGGCGCCGTGGAGGATCTTCGCCACCTTCTCCCCCACGTCGATCCCGACCTCGTCGAGCAGGGTGATGGGGCCGACCGGGAACCCGAAGGAGACCATCGCCCGGTCGAGGTCCTCCACCGCCGCCCCCTCGACCAGGAGCTGGGCCGCCTCGTTCATGTAGGGGGCGAGGATCCGGCTGGTGTAGAAGCCGGGCCCGTCCCGCACCACGATCACCGTCTTCCCCTGCTTCTTCCCCACCGCCACCGCGGTGGCGGTCGCCTCGGGCGCGGTCCGGTCGGTGACGATCACCTCGAGGAGCGGCATCTTGTTGACCGGCGAGAAGTAGTGCATCCCGAGCACGGTCTCGGGGTGGGCCGAGGCCTTGGCGATCTCGCCGATGGGGATGGAGGAGGTGTTGGAGGCGAAGACGCCCTTCGGGTTCACCGCCTCGAAGGCCCGCACCATCTCCTGCTTCAGGGCCAGGTCCTCGAAGACCGCCTCGATGACCAGGTCCACGCCCTCGAAGCCCGCCCAGCCGGTGGTCCCGGTGAGGAGCCGCATGGTGGCGGCGCGCTCGAGCCGGTCGAGCGAGCGCCGCTTCACCCGCTCGTCGAGGATCGCGCGGACGCTCCCCAGCCCCTTGGCCACGGCGCCGTCGTCCCGCTCCCGCAGGCGCACCGGGAGGCCGGCCGAGACGGTCACGTACGCGATCCCGCTCCCCATGAGGCCGCCGCCCAGCACCCCCACCCGCTCCACCTTGCGCGCCTTCACCGCCGGGTCGTCGACGCCGCTGTCCTTCTTCAGGGCGGTGGTGGCGAAGAAGATCTCCATCAGCCGGCGGGCCACGTCCCCGACCGCCAGCTCGCCGAAGAGGCGGGCCTCGCGCTCGAGCCCCTTCGCCAGGCCGGCCCGGTAGCCGTGCTCCATGGCGTCGATCGCCCGGAGCGGAGCCGGGTAGTGGCCCCGGGTCTTCGCCAGGACCGCCTTCCGCGCCTGGCGGAAGAGGAGCTCGCGCCCGAGCGCGTTCTGCTCCAGCGCCAGCCGGGTCACGCTCGCCAGGGCGCCCGCCGCGGGCGGCCCCCCGGCGCGCCGGAGCTTGCCGGCGGCGAGGGCCGCGGCCCGCTCCCGCGCCACGGCGAGGAGGAGCGAGGGCGGCACCGCCTCGTCCACCAGCCCGAGCTTCAGCGCCTTCCTCGCCTTGACGGTCTTCCCCGCCAGGATCAGGTCGAGGGCGGCCTGGATCCCGATGAGCCGCGGCAGCCGCTGGGTGCCGCCGGCGCCGGGGATGAGGCCGAGCTGGGTCTCGGGGAGGCCGAGCGAGGTGCGCGGGTCGTCGGCGGCGATCCGGTAGCGGCAGGCGAGGGCCCACTCCAGGCCGCCGCCCAGGCAGGGGCCGTGGATCGCGGCCACCACCGGCTTGGGGAAGCGCTCCAACCGGTCGAAGACCGCCTGGCCGTCCCGGGCCAGCTTCTCGGCCGCCGCCGCGTCCCTCACCTCCTGCATGAGCTCGATCTTCGCCCCGGCGACGAAGCCGTCCGGCTTGCCGCTCGCGAGGACGAGCGCGGTCACCGCCGCGTCCTTCTCCAGCCGGTCGAGGAGCCCGAGGAACTCCTTCATCACCTCGGGCTGGACGGTGTTCACCCGCTCCCCGGGCTCGTCGAGGAGCAGGGTGGCGACGCCGCCCTCCACCTCCACCCGGAAGCTCCGGAGCGCCTCGGTCGCCATCGCCTCTGCGGTCATCATGGGATTCTCCTCCCGGAGGGGGCCCCCTCCCGGCGAGCCGATCACTCCCGCTCCAGCACCAGCGCCGCGCCCAGCCCCCCCGCCGCGCAGACGGTGAGGAGCGCGTGCTGCCCGCCCCGCCGCCCGAGCTCGCGCAGGGTCTGGGTGATCATCCGCGCCCCGGTGGCGGCGAAGGGGTGGCCGAGGGCGATCGAGCCGCCGTTGACGTTGAGCCGGCCCGGGTCGATCTCGCCCAGCGGCACCGGGCGGCCGAGCTCCTTCTCGGCGAAGGTCTTCGAGGCGAACGCCTTCAGGTTCGAGAGCACCTGGGCGGCGAAGGCCTCGTGCATGTCGACGAGGTCCATGTCCGAGAGCTTCAACCCGGCGCGCTCGAGGGCCACCGGCGCGGCGTAGGCCGGCCCCTGGAGGAGCTGGTCCCTGGGATCGAGGGCGGCGTAGGCGTAGGCCTTCACGTAGCCGAGCGGCCGGAGCCCCAGGGCGCGGGCCTTCTCCTCGCTCGCCAGGATCACCGCCGCGGCCCCGTCGGTGAGGGGAGAGGCGTTCCCCGCGGTGATGGTGCCGTAGCGGCGATCGAAGACCGGCTTCAGCTGCGCCAGGGCCTCGAGGGTGGTGTCCTTGCGGACGATGTTGTCGGTCGCCGAGACCCGCTCGTAGCGGGGCGGCACGGGGACGTGCATGACCTCGTCCTCGAGCTTGCCCGCCTCCCAGGCGGCCGCCGCCCGCTTGTGGCTCTCGAAGGCCACCCGGTCCTGCGCCTCGCGGGAGATCCCGTTCAGCTGGGCCATCTTCTCGGCGCTCTCCCCCATGGTGAGGCCGGTGGTCGGCTCCTTGAGCGCGGGCGGGTTCGGGGTGAAGTCCCCGGGGCGGAGGCGAGAGAGGATCCGGAGCCGGTCGCCGAGGGTCTTCGCCTTGGAGAGCTCCACCAGCGCCTGGGCGAGGGTCCGGGAGGCGAAGATGGGGGCGTCGGAGATCGACTCGGCGCCGCCGGCGATCGCCAGGTCGCAGTGGCCGAGGGTGATCTGGTCGGCGGCGTCGGTGGCCGCCTGGATCGAGGTGGCGCAGGCGCGGGCGACGGTGTGCGCCTGCACGTCGCGCGGGAGCTGGGTTCGGAGGACCATCTCCCGGCCGATGAGGGTGACCGTCGGGGACGGGATCACCTGCCCGAAGATCACGGCGTCGAACTCGCGCGGGGCGATCCCGCTCCGGGCCACGAGCTCGTTCACCACCAGCGCCCCGAGGTCGACGGCGGAGAGGTCCTTGAAGTCCGTCCCCGCCTTGACGAAGGGGGTGCGAAGGCCGGCGATCACCGCGGCCCGGCGGCCCGGGGAGGACGATCCGTTGGTGCCCATGGCGGCTCCGGTTGACTGGGGAATCGGTCGGGTGCTGACCCTGATGTAGTGAGCTTGCCGCAAAGCGTCAAGGCTCGTCGGCCCATTTCCCCCGACGGGGCGCCGGAAGGCAGGCCGACGACCATCCTTGCGCGCCCCGGAGGCTTGGAGGACCATCGCCCGGTGAGGCGATCCCGCCAGCTCAAGCCCCTGTCGAGCGAGCACCACCAGGCGCTGCTGGTCGCCTTCCAGCTGAAGAAGGGGCTGGCGGGGCACGCCGAGAGCGCGGGGGCCCCGAAGGACCTGCCCGGCCTCCTCGCCCTGGCCCGCCGGTTCGAGGAGCAGGTGTTCAGGACCCACGCCCGGACGGAGGAGGACGTCCTCGGGCGGTACCTCCCCGAGGGCGAGCTGCGCCGGCTCGCCGCCGAGCACGCCGAGCTTGCGCGCCTGGTCGAGACCGCGAAGTCCGCCCGGCCCGCCGAGCTGCGCGCCGCCCTGTCGGGCTTCGCCGACCTGCTCGAGCGCCACGTGCGCTGGGAGGAGCGCGAGCTCTTCCCCTACGCGGAGGAGCACGTGGACGAGGACACCCTGGCGCGCATCGGGGGAGAGCTGGAGCTCCGCCTGGTCATCGCCCGGGGCGAGGCCCGGGCGGCGCGCGCCCAGCAGCGCCGCTGAGCGCCGGCCCCGGTCCGCCGCCTCTCGCCCGGCCCCGGCTACTCCGCCTCCGGCGCCCCGCCGCTGCGCGCCACGTCCTCGCTCCGGATCTTGCCCGGGTCCATCCCCCGGGCCCGCTTGGTCATGGTGGCGAGGAGCTCGTCGAAGGGCGGGGCGGCCCCCTTCATGAAGCGGAGCGGGTTCACCCGGGCCACCACGAAGGCCTTGAGGTAGGGCGAGTCGAAGCCCCGCTCCTTGAGCCGGGCCACCGCCTCGCCCACCGCGTCGTCGAGCTCGAGGAGCGCCTTCGCTCGCCGGTCGCGCTCCTCCGTGGCCGCGGAGAGCTTCCGGTCGAGGAAGCCGTCCACCTTGCGGAGGGCCGGGGCGTAGGCGCCGCCCGAGAGCCGGGGGCGCTGCTCGTAGGCGAAGCCGAGGGTGACCAGGGCCGGCTCCTCGAACTGGAGGGCCATCTCCGGCTCCTTCGGATCGAGCGAGCCGGCCAGGTCGTGGTACATGCGCGCCACCTCCAGCGCCTTCTCCCGGAGGTTGTGGGCCTTCTCGATGTTGAGGGCCAGGATCTGGTAGGCGACCTCGCGCTCGGGGACGAGCAGGGCGAGGATGCTCTTCGCCCCGAGCTCCTGGACGGCGGTGAGCCGGTGGCCGCCGTTCGGGGTGAGGTAGCGGTCCCCCTCCCGCACCGCCACGATGGGATCGAGGTAGCGCCGGGTCTTGTCCATCGCGAGCGTGAGCCTGCGCACGTGGGCGTCGGAGACGTCGCGCTGGAACGGGGTGCGGTCGACCTTGGCCACCGGCAGGGCGGCGAAGAGGAGGGCGTGGCCGCCGAGCGGCTCGCGGTAGGCGGCGAGCACCGCCCCGCCGTCCGCCTCCACCTGGCGCGCCAGGGCCTCCAGCTCCGGAGGGCGCTCGGCGAGCACGAGCTCGGGGGGCGTGAGCGTGGTCGGGGCGAGCTTCACCCCCTTGCGGGCGCGCGGCTTGCCGCTCTTCGTCACCGGACGCTTCTTCTGGGCCATGCACGCATCGTAACGCGGGTCGCGGAGGAGAGGGGTTGCCCGGGCAGGGCGCGGCCGCAATAGTAGGCCCCCGTGATCCAGGTCAGCGCCCTCTCCAAGCACTACCGCGTCCACCGCCGTCCCCCGGGGCTCGGGGCCGCCCTCCGCTCCCTCTTCCGGCGGCAGTACGACACGGTCCGGGCGGTGGATGGCATCGCCTTCTCGGTCGGTGAAGGGGAGCGGGTCGGCTTCCTCGGGCCGAACGGGGCGGGGAAGACCACCACCCTCAAGATGCTCTCCGGCCTCCTCCACCCCACCGCGGGCGAGATCGAGGTGGCCGGCCACGTCCCGCGCCGCCGCGCCGCCGACTTCCTCAAGGCCATCACCCTGGTGATGGGCCAGAAGCAGCAGCTCCTCTGGGACCTCCCCCCGGCCGACACCTTCGAGCTCAACCGGGCGATCTACGAGATCCCGCGCCCTCGCTTCCAGGAGACGGTGCGGGAGCTGACCGAGCTGCTCGAGCTCGGCGAGCTGGTGCAGAAGCCCACCCGCCAGCTCTCCCTCGGGGAGCGGATGAAGTGCGAGCTCGCCGCCGCCCTGCTCCACCGGCCCCGGGTCCTCTTCCTCGACGAGCCGACCATCGGGCTCGACGTGGCGATGCAGGCCACCGTCCGCTCCTTCGTGAAGGCCTACAACGAGCGGTTCGGCGCCACCGTCCTCCTCACCAGCCACTACATGGAGGACGTGGTCCAGCTCTGCCCACGGGTGATCGTGATCGACCGGGGGCGGATCATCTACGACGGCGACCTGCGCGCCCTCTCCCTCCGGATCCGGCCGGACAAGCGGATCGTGGTCCGCTTCGAGAACGGGGCCGGGGTGGCCGGGGCCGCCGAGCTGGAGCGGCTCGGGCAGCTGGTCTCGCGAGAGGCCGGGCAGGCGGTGCTGCAGGTGGCGGCGGCCGACGTCTCCCAGGCGGTGGCCCGGATCCTGGCGGCGCTGCCGGTGTCGGACCTGACGGTCGAGGACCCGCCGCTCGAGGAGGTCTTCTCCGAGCTGTTCCGTGCCTCGCGGGAGCGGGTGGCCGGCGGCTGAGCGCGGCGGTCAGCGGCCCGGCGGTGGCGCGCCCGGCGGGCCGACCGGCACCGGCGCCCCGGCCGGCGCGATCACCCGGACCTCCGACGCCTCCCCGAGGGCCACCCCGTCGCCGCGCGGCTCGCCCCCGGTCACCTCCACCACGTCGCCGCGGAGGAGCCCGCCGAAGCGCCGGTTGCGCTCGTTCACGTGCTTCTCCTGGAGGGAGAGCCCCATGCGCCCCTCCGGCCCGCAGCCCATGTAGCGCAGGCGCCCCTTGGACGGGAGCGGCTCGGAGACGATCCGGAAGACCCGGCCTGCCGGCGGCTCCGGCCAGGGCTCCCCCGGCGGCCCGAGCGCCAGGTAGCTCATCTTCACCGCCTCCTTGCGCAGGCCGGCGGCGCGGGCGAGCTGGGCGACGAGGGGCGGCGGCTCGATGGGGCGCTCGGCGTGGCACCAGTCGGTCTCGCGCAGGAGGGCCGGGCACGGGCCGCGGAAGAGGCAGGGGGCGCGCACCGAAATCCCCCGGGCGACGAGCAGGTCGCGGACCCGGAGCAGCGCGCGGGAGGTGTCGCGCAGGGCCGGCTCGAGGACGAGCAGCGTCCCGCCGGGCGCGAGGAGCCCGAGGGCCTGCTCGAGGAGATCGGCGCGCCGGCGGTCCTCGTCCTGCCCGCGCCAGAGCTCGTTCAGCAGGTGGCCCATCGTGACGAGGTCGAAGCGCCGCCCCGGGGCGAGGTCGGCGAGCGTCCCGCGGGCCGGGTTCCACTCCCGGGTGGCGAGGGGCTCCCCCGCTGCGCCGGCCAGGGCCCGGGCCGCCGCCAGGGCGCGGGCCGAGCGGTCGGCGGCGATCACCTCGGCGGCGCCAGCGTCCAGGGCGGCAAAGGCGACCGGGGCCGGACCGCTGCCGAGGTCGAGGACGCTCCGCGGCCGGCGGGGCAGCTCGGAGATCGTTCCCCGTGCCTGGAGGTAGGAGATCGGCCAGTAGAAGAGGAGGTAGGCGCCGAGGAGCCGCTCCTCGTCGAGGTAGCGGGCGCCCGCCAGCTCGCGGTCGCGGGTGAGGCCGCGGGAGAGGCGGGCCACCGCCGCCCCGAGCTCGCGGAGCTCGTCGGGGAGGAGCGCGTCGGGCGGAGGCCGGGGGCCGCGCCGGGGTGGACCCTGGCGGCCGTGGCCCGCTCCACCGCGCCCGGCACGCCAGGCGGCGAGGAGGCGCGGCATCCAGCCGGCGAGGTCGGCCGCGGGGGCGGGCACGGCGCGAGGTTGTAACCCGTCCGCGCCGGGGAGTCATGGCCGGCGGAGGGCGGGTCAAGGTCGAGCGTGCTGGGCTGTGCCTGACTGCTGAGCCTGACCGAGGGAAGTTGCTGTGCCTGACCGAGGGAAGTTGAGTCGTGGTGCCAAATCTCGACCTTCGTTACCTGTGGTCGCCGGAGACTCATTGCCCGAAGGCGCCTCGATACGTGGCGCGGTGCCGCCGCTGCACGGGGCGAGGAGGCGACGACCCGCGAACCAGAGCGATTCCTCGCCATCCAGTCCTGCGACGAGCGCGGGCGAGCCTTCAACCCGTCGAATAGGTCGCTCGGCGCCCTGTCGAGATCGCGCCTAACCGTACACGCAGCAGCACGCGCCGTGTTGCAGGCGCATGAGCCATGTGCCGGCCGGGAAGAGGACGCTCCGCTCCCCTGCGCGCCAGGCCGCGAGCGCGACCTTGTAGCCCGAGACGAACTCGGCGAGGCGCTGAAGCGCCTCGATGCGCTTCCACTTGTTCCGGGTGGCGACGCGGGGACTCATGGCCATGCGAGGCTCGCCGGAAGCCGGACTGGAGAGCGGGTCTTGGGCGAGGATGCGCGCGACCCCGAGGAAATGGCGCCCGTCGCGCTCGAGCTCGGCGGCGGCGCGGTCTTCCGCGTCCTGGAGCAGCGCCATGAGCGTGGGGATGAGGGAGTCGTCGTTCTCGAATCCCGGGGGACGGCAGAGGCGCAGCGTCGCCGTGGAAGCGAGGGGGCCGTTCTCGCGAAAGAGGATGGCGGGCCGCTTCACGGTGAGAGCGTCCCCGTCCATGAGCGACGGGGCGGACCAGAGCCCCGGCCAGTCCGATGCCTTGCGAACGAGCCCGGCCACGACCGGATTCGCGAGGACGTAGACCATCTTCTCGAGGATGGCGTTCCCATCCTCGAGGGCGACGGCGCTGTAGCTATCCGGATCCCAGAACGACTCCCAGCGGCCGAGGAAGCGGTTGGTGGCCCTTGCGACGAGCCCGTCGAGATCCCGGTGGAACTCCGGGAGCCGGCCCTGGCGGTCGGTCACGACCAGGTGGAAGTGGTTGGAGAGCACACAGAACGCGTGGACGGCGATGCCGTACTTCTCGGCAGCGACCGCGAGGACGAACTCGAAGATGGCCCGCGAGGCAGCCGTGGGCTTGAGGAAGAATCTTCGTTCCGAGCAGCGGCGTGTGACGAGGTAGGTCTTACCGGCGAGGATCTGTCGGGGGGCGGTCACGGGCTGCGGGAGGGCATCCGAAGTGCCACCGGAACCCGGCCGAGAATCGCGGGGGGATTCGGCGCGGCGGTCCGCCATGCGAACCTGAGGTCCGCGTAAACTTCCCTCGGTCGGCCGCAGCACTCGGTCGGCCGCAGCATAAACTTCCCTCGGTCGGCCGCAGCACCCGTCCCGCTCACGGGTGGATCGCCCGCATCAGCTCCTCCTTCGGCAGCTCCCGGCGCCCCTCGATGAGCCGACGCGCGGCCTCGACCTGGCCGAAGATCCCCCAGAGCAGCACCCCGCGCACCTGCCCACGCTCCAGGTAGTAGACCACCCCCTCGCGGAAGGGCGTCTTCCAGGAGGCGACGGTCTCGAGCCGCGCGTCCATCCGGCCGACGGCCTCGTACCCGAGATCGAAGAGGTCGGAGTAGAAGAACGGCAGGTGCCGGTAGGCCTCGCCGGCGCCGGCCATCGCCCGGCCCGCCGCCCGGCCCATGGTCAGCGCGGCGTCCTCGTGCTCGACCCGCACCTTGCCGCCGAGCGCAGGCGAGGGGAACAGGGCCACGTCCCCGGCCGCCCAGACGCCCGGCGCGCTGGTCTCGAGCCGCTCGTTCACCTCGATCCCGTCGCCGCAGCGGATCCCGGCCGACTCGGCCAGGGCGACGTCCGGGTTCACGCCGATCCCGGCCACCACCGCGTCGGCGACCAGGGTCCGGCCGCCCGCGGTCCGGACCGCGGTCTCCGCGCCGCGCTCCTCGATCGCCACCACCGACTCGCCCGGGTGGGGCCGGACGCCCCGCTCCTCGAAGGTGCGCGAGAGGTAGGCGCAGAGATCGGCCGGGTACACGCGGCCACCCGGGGCGGCCTCCGGGAACAACCAGTCCACCGTCCGCCCGGCCTGGCGCAGCGCCGCCGCCAGCTCGGAGCCGATGAAGCCCCCCCCGACCACCACCACCCGCTTCCCGGGCGCGTCCCGCAGCCTCCGGTAGTCGGCCAGGGTGCGGTAGTAGACGACGCGGTCCCCGCCGAACGGCAGCCGCCGCGGCCGCGCCCCGGTGGCGAGGAGGAGCTTCTCGTACCGGTAGACGCCCCCCTGGTCGTCGCGCACCTCGCGCGCCCGGGCGTCGAGGGCCACCGCCCGCCGGCCGGAGAACCGCTCCATCCCCGGGACCTCCGGCAGCCAGACGCTCGCCTCCTCCTTCCCCAGCCAGAGCCCCTTCGAGAGGGGCGGCCGGGCGTAGGGAGCGTCCGGCTCCTCGCCCAGGAGGGCGATGGTGCCGTCCCGGTCCACCTCCCGGATGGCCGCCGCGGCGGCGTGCCCGGTCATCCCCCCGCCCACGATCAGGTACCGGTGAACCGCCATGGCGCGCTCCTCTCCCCCGCCTCGCGGCCAGGAATGACCGACCGCCCACGGATGCGCACCACCCGGAGGGGCTCAAGCTCGGGCGAGGCGCGCCCCGCGGAGCGCGAAACCTCAGGGGAGATCGAAGAGGAGCGCCTCGGCCTCGCCGGCCCCCCGCCCCACCAGGGCGATCGCCGACTCGTCCGAGACCGCCGCCCCGTCGCCGGCTGCGAGGGCGACGCCGTTCAGCGCGAGCTCCCCTCGCGCCACCTGGATCCAGGCGTGCCGGCCCGTGGCGAGCGCGTGGCGCACCTCGACGCCCGGCGCGAGCAGGGTGGCGTGGACCCGGACGTCCCCGTGGAGCCGGGTCGAGCCGTCCGCGCCGTCGGGCGAGGCCACCAGCCGGAGCTTCCCGCGGCGCTCCGCCTCCGGGTAGGCGCGCTGCTCGTACGAGGGGCGGTGGCCCGTCCGGTCGGGGAGGATCCAGATCTGGAGGAAGTGGACCGGCTCCTCGTCGGACGCGTTGAACTCGGAGTGCATGACGCCGGTGCCGGCGCTCATCCGCTGGACCTCGCCCGGCCGGAGCGTGCCGCCGCCCCCGGTCGAGTCCTCGTGGGCCAGGGCGCCGGAGAGGACGTAGGAGAGGATCTCCATGTCCCGGTGGCCGTGGGTCCCGAAGCCCTCGCCGGGGCGGACCCGGTCCTCGTTGATGACCCGGAGCGCGCGGAAGCCCATCTGCGCCGGGTCGTGGTAGTCGGCGAACGAGAACGTGTGGCGGGTGTCGAGCCAGCCGTGATTGAAGTGGCCGCGCTCCGCGGCCTTGCGGACGGTGATCATGCGGCGAAGCGTAAGACCGCGCCGGGCGCCGTCCACGCCATACCTGTGGCCTGCCGGGCGCCGCTCGGCCCGTCGGCTACGGCGGGAGCGGGACCTCGATCACCAGCCCGTCGTGGGCCACCTGGAGCGGCCCCTGCCAGGCCTCGCGCGCCTGGTCGAGGAGCGGCTGCCAGTCCCGGTCGTAGCGGGTGGAGAGGTGCGTGAGCACGAGCCGGCCCGGACCGGCGGCGCGGGCCACCTCCCCGGCCTCGCGCGCCGTCGAGTGCATGGTCTCCTGGGCCCGGTCCGCCTCGGCGTCGCCGAAGGTCGCGTCGTGGATCAGGAGATCCGCGCCCCGGGCCGCCTCCACCGTCCCGGCGCAGGGGCGGGTGTCCCCCGTCACCACCACCCGGCGGCCGCGACGGTGCGGCTCCACCACCTCCTCCGGACGGACCACCCGGCCGTCCGGCAGGGTCACGCGCTCGCCGCGCTGGAGCGCCCCGAAGAGCGGGCCGGCGGGGACCCCCAGGGCGGCGGCGCGATCCGGGTGGAACCGGCCGGGCCGCTCGTCCTCGACCAGCGCCCAGCCGACCGAGGGGGTCCGGTGGTCGGTCTCGAAGGGGAGCAGGGCGCAGCCCTCCCGCGCCACCCGCTCCCCGGGCCGCACCTCGTGGATCCGGACCTCGAAGGCGAACCGATCCGCCCCGGTGAAGAGCATGGTCTCGAGCAGCCGCCGGGCGGGCCGCGGGCCGTACACGTCGAAAGGCTCGGTCCGGCCCTGCATGGAGAGCGTGCGGAGGAAGCCGATCGCCCCCAGGTAGTGGTCGGCGTGGAAATGGGTGAAGAAGATCGCGGCCACGTCGAAGCCGGCCCCGAACTGGATGAGCTGGCGCTGGGTCCCCTCCCCGCAGTCCACGAGGAAGAGCTCGCGCTCGCGCCGGATGGCGAGCCCGGACAGGTTCCGGCGCAGGGTGGGCTGGGCGGCGGAGGTGCCGAGGAAGGTGAGCCGCAGCATGGGGCCTAGGAGCTGGCGCTGGTGTAGCGCGCGATCGACCGCTTCCATACCACGCGGGCCCCGAAGGAGAAGGCCAGCGCGCCCGCCACCACCGCCACCGCCCGGCCCGGCCCCATCCTCCCGAGGAGGGCCTCCGCGGGGAAGGTCGTGAGCACCGCCAGCGGCACGACGAAGGTGAAGAGAAACCGGAGCGCCCCGCGGAAGACGCTCGCCGGCCACCGGGCGGCGTCGTAGATGGAGACGAAGAGGAAGGAGAGGTTGTCGATCTTCACCACGAAGAAGGCCGCCGACACCACCAGGATCCAGAGCGAGTAGAGGATGACGGTGGCCGCCCCGAGCATCACTGCCCCGAGGGCGACCGAGCCGGGCGTGGGGACCCGGCCGAGCCGGTGGAAGGCGACGGCGAAGATCACCAGCCCCCCGAGGACGTCGACGATCCGCCAGGGCTCGAACTTCGCGGTCGAGACCAGGAACTGGGCGTCGGCCGGCTTGAGGAGGACGAAGTCGAGGGTCCCCTTGCGGATGTGCTCGACCACCGCGGTGAGGGAGGGGTTCACCGCCCCCTCCAGCACCCCCTTCACCAGGGTGAACCAGCCCATCACCACCAGCGCCTCGGGGAAGGTCCACCCCGCCACCTGCTCCCGACTGCCGAAGACCACCAGCAGCGGCACGAGCGACCACCCGGTCCAGAAGAGCGCCAGCGCCCCCTCCACCAGGAACTCGACCCGGTACTGGAGCGAGGTCTGCAGGCTGGCGCGGAGCTGAACCTCGAGGAGGCGGAGGTAGCGGAGCACCCTAGCTCCCGAAGGCCGCGAAGCGGCGCAGGCCGAGCCGCCAGGCCCCGCGGGCCGCCAGGGCGAGCGCGACCACGAAGGTCCACTGGACGGCGAGCTCGAGGAGGGCGCGGGGGCGAGGGGTCATCCCGATCACCATCTCCACCGGGAAGGCCAGCATGTAGCGGAAGGGCAGGACCCGGGCCACCGCCTCCACCCAGCGCGGGAAGAGCTCCAGGGGGATCAGGTACCCGGAGAAGACCCCGAAGAGCCCGAGCCAGATCTCGAAGAGCGAGCCGGCCTGGTCCACCCAGAAGGCGAGCGAGCCGATGAGCGCCATCGCCAGGAACGTGATGAGCCAGGCTCCGAGCACGCTCACCGGAAAGATGGCGAGCAGCAGCGGATCGCGGGTGAGCCGCTCGCCGCCCACCAGGGCCAGCGCCCCCAGGGCGACCGGGAGCGAGATGAGGAGCCGGAGCGGCATGGCGGCCACGTTCTCCGCCGCGTAGGCCACCAGCGGGTGGAGGGGGCGGAGGAGGCGGAAGGCGAGGGTCCCCTGCCGGATCTCGTAGTTGAGCTCCCAGATCACCCAGGCGCCGGTGAGGAGCCGCACCACCAGGGTGGCGAGGTAGTAGGCGACGAAGTCGCGCTGCCCGAAGCGGCCCACCGGGGCGTCGCGCGCCACCGCCGACCAGAGGGCGAGCATCACCAGCGGCATGTTGGTGGAGAGGAGCCACACCAGGAACTCCGCCCGGTACGCGACCGCCTCGGCGAAGCCGATCCGGAGGAGGGTGGGAAGGGCGCGGAGGGTGCGGGACACGCGCTCGGGAAGGTAACCCAGGCCGGCTCCGGGCGCCGCCTCCGCGACGCTCCCCTGGCGCCGGGATCCCGGCGTCGCGGCTGCGTCCTCGCCCCCTGTCCCCATCGCACGGTGGGTCGAGGGCCCGAGTCCCCGGGGAACGAGTCGGGCGAATTGCCCATGGGTCGCCGGCCGCCCGGTCCGCCTTGCCGGGATGGCGGGCGCTTGCCGCGCGCACGGACGGTGCACCGGGGCCGCGGCGTGAACGCCACGCCGGAAGAGACCGGGAAGGAACCGAAGATGACCGCCGCGCTCCGCTTCTCGACGCTCCACGCCTGGGCCCTCGTCGCCGCCGGACTGCTCGCCGCCTGCGGGGGCGCCGGCCCCCGGACGCCGCGGCCGCTCTCGGTCTCCGTCGCCTCCGGCCTCTCCGGCCAGGTGACCGAGATCCACCTCGACGCGAGCCCGGCCGGGGTCTCGGTGGTCCTCACCTACGACCCGGCCGACGGCCAGTTCCACGGCACCCTCTCGCTCCCGGCCGGCGCCGAGACCCTGACCGCCACCGCCTGGGCCGACACCGACGGCGACGGCGTGCTCGAGCTGGTCGGCTCCGGCTCCGCGGTGGTCGACGTCGTCCCGGAGGGCGGGAGCGTCTACCTCCGGATCCAGGACACCGGCGGCGCGCCCCCGCTCCCCGGCTACTCGCCGGTGATCACCTCGGTCCAGGTCTCCGACCCGGCCCCGGCGATCGGCCAGCCGGTCACGGTGACGGCGAGCGCCACCGACCCCCTGGGCGGCACCATCACCTACGCCTGGTCGGCCGACTGCGACCCGGGCGTCGACGGCGGGTTCGCCGACCCGACCGCCGCCTCCACCACCTGGACCGGCGCCGCCGCCGGCGCCTGCACGCTCTCGGTGACCGCCACCGCCCGGGACCGGAGCGACGCGCTGGGCGTGACCGTGACGGTCGCCGCCCCGGCCCCCGCCGATCCGGCCGTGGCCGTCTCCGCGCAGTTCGTGCCGGCCGCCTACGTCTCGCACGTGACCGTCTTCACCGCCGGGGAGCTGGACGAGTGCGAGATCGACCGCGACCCGAGCTCGGACGGCACCTGCCGCCTCCCCGGCTTCCTCGGCGGCGCCTTCCTCCTCCAGGCCGCCACCGACGGGATCACCCCCGGGGCCTCGGTCACCGCCACCGACTCGTGCGGCGGCGCGCTCGCCCCGGCGACCGTGAGCGGCCCGTCCGCCTGGTTCGGCTGGGTCGCCCCGTCGAGCGCCACCGTCTGCATCGTGACCTTCGCCGTCGACCGGGACGGGATGCACGACGAGCTCCCGGTCGCCCTGTACGCGTACTGATCCCACGGGGCGTGCCGCCCCGCCCCGCCGGCACAGCCGGCGCGGTCCCCACCCCTGCTCCGCCGGGTCCCGCCGCGCTGCGCCCGCATGTCGAGCCAATCTTGGAAGCCGGGCCAGCGCGGCGCCCGGCGTCGACGGGCTGCGCCCCTCCCCGCGCGGTTGCGGGGCCCCCACCCTGCAGCCCTCCGGCGCCTCACGCCTCCAGCCACGCCGCGTAGGCCTCGAAGCCGTGGGGCCGGCCGAGGAAGTCCTTCACCAGCTCGGCGGCGGGCTTCGAGCCGCCCGGCTCGAGCACCGCCTTGCGGTACCGGCGGGCGGGGGCGGGGTCGAGGAGCCCGGCGGCGCGGAAGGGGCCGAAGAGGTCCTTCGCGATCACGAGCGACCACATGTACGTGTAGTAGATGGCGCTGTAGCCGTCGAGGTGGCCGAAGGACTCCTGGAAGTAGGTCCCGGGCACGTGGCGGAAGGGCGTGTAGCGCTCCTGCAGCTCCGCCACCACCGCGGTGGTGTCGAGGCCGGCCGGGTCCCGCCGGTGCAGCTCCAGGCTGGTGGCCGCGTAGAACATCTGCTGGCGGACCATCAGCCCCTTGCCGTACTCGTCGGCCGCCTTCATCCGCGCCACGAGCTCCCCCGGGATGGGCGCGCCGGTCTCGACGTGCCGGGCAAAGCGGGCCAGCACCTCCGGGTCCCAGACCCACTCCTCGAGCATCTGGGAGGGGGCCTCCACGAAGTCCCACTCGGTCGCCACCCCGGCTTGGGCCGCCCAGCGCGTCCGGCCGCCGAGGACGTGGTGGAGCAGGTGGCCGAACTCGTGGAAGAAGGTGCGGACGTCGCCGTGCTCCATCAGCGCCGGCGCCCCGCCGGCCGGCCGGGGGAAGTTGCAGACCAGCACCCCCTCCGGCAGGCGGCGATCCCGCTGCCCGGAGGCGAGGGTGAACTGGGCGAAGTGCTTGTACTTGCCCTCCCGCGGGTGCATGTCGAGGTAGATCCGCCCGAGGAGCTCCTCGCCCTCCACCACGTCGTAGGCCTCGACCTCCGGGTGCCAGGTCGCCGCGGCGGGGGCCGGGCGATAGGCGATCCCGAAGAGCCGGCCGGTGACTTCGAGCACCCCCTCCTTCACCCGCCGGTACTCGAGGTAGGGCCGGACCGACTGCGAGTCGAACCCGTAGCGCTCCGCCTTCACCCGCTCCTGGAGGTAGGCCGAGTCCCAGGGCTCGACCCGCCCCGCGCCCGGGGCGTCCACGCGCTTGCGCTCGAGGAGCTGGGCGTGGTCGCGCCACATCCGCCCCTCGGCCGCGCGGGCGATCTTCTCCACGAAGGCCGCCGCCGCCGCCTCGCTCCCGATCATCTTGTCCTCGGTGACGTAGGCGGCCCAGCCCGGGTAGCCGAGGAGCCGGGCCAGCTCGGCGCGGCGGGCCAGCATCCGCGAGAGGACCTCGAGGTTGGCGGGGTGGCCGCGGAGCCGGTAGAGCCGCCAGAGGGCCTCGCGCGCCCGCTCGCTCCGGGCGTAGGTCATGAAGGGCACGTAGTCGGTGCTGTCGGTGGTGACCGTCACCTTCCCCCCCGGGCCGGGCGGGCGGGAGCGGCGCCAGTCCTCGGGGAGCCCCTCCAGCTCGCCGGGGTCGAGCTCCAGGCGGCGGACGTCGTCCTTGATGTTCCGGCCGAACTCCTGGCCGATCCGGACCAGCTCCTCCCGGAGCGCCTTCACCCGGGCGCGGGTGGGCTCGTCGCGGTCCACCCCGGCGCGCCGGAAGTCGCGCAGGCTCTTCTCCACCAGGTAGCGGGTGGCCCCGTCCTCCCCCTCCACCCGCAGGCCGGCCAGCACGTCGTAAAGGCCGCGATCGAGGGAGAGCTCGGTGGAGAGGGCGTCCACCTCCTGCTCGGCCCGCTCGGCGGCGTCGCGCAGCGCCGGGTCGGGGTGGACGTTGCGCGCCAGGCTCGCCCGGGCGGCGGCGTCGCCCAGGGCGGCGAAGGCGGCGTCGAAGGCGTCCAGGGCGGCGAGCCCTCCGGCGGCGCCGAGCGCCCGGGCCCGCGCCGCCTCCGCCCGCGCCCGGTCCATGTCGCGGCGGCAGGCCTCGCCGAAGGCGGCGGGAGGGACGCAGAGGGCGCGGGAGGCGTCGGGCGGGGGCGCGGGCATGGACCCCTTGTCTACCGCGGCCTGGCTCGCCGCGCCGCCCGCATCAGATCCCGAGCAGGCGCATGAGCCGCTCCTGCATGACGCGGCGGCGCCCCTCGTCCTTGCAGACCTCGATGGCGCGCGCCCAGGCCTCGCGAGCGGACTGCTGGAAGCCGAGCTGCTCGTAGGTGAGGGCGAGCACCTGGTGGGCGGCGTCCACGTCGGGGCGGAGCTCGGCCGAGCGGGAGAAGGCGGCCGCCGCCTCGAAGAGCAGCCCCTGCCGGGCGAGGGCGTGGCCCAGGAAGTAGTGGGCCTCGGCGGAGAGGTCGTCCTTGGCGGTCGCGTCGCGCAGGGTGGCCACCGCCTCGTCGAGCCGGCCGGCCTGGAGGAGCCGGGCCCCCTGCTGCCAGGCGGCGGCCGCGGCGGCGCGGGCGGCCTGCTCGCGGGGATCGCCCTCCGCCCCGAGGAGGAGGAGCCTCACCGCCCGCTGCAGCTCCTCGGCCCGGTACGGCTTCTCCACGAAGGCGTCGGCCCCGAAGGCGATCTTGGCGTCGGCCGCCACCGTGCCCCGGTGGATGGCGGACGAGAGCACCACCCGGGTCGGCCGGAGGACGGGATCGCCCTTCACCGCCCGGCACACCTCGAACCCCGGCATCATGGGGAGCATCGCGTCCAGGAGGACGAGGTCGGGGCGCGCCTCGCGGACCACCTCCAGGGCGGCCCGGCCGTTGGCGGCCTGGAGCACCGTGCAGCCGATCCGGCCCAGAGCCCCGGCCGCCTCCTCGCGCGCGTCGGTGGCCGCGTCGGCCACCAGGGTGAGGCGGCCCGCCCCGAGCCCCTGGAGCCGCACGGTGGTCGTGGCGCCCTCGGCCACCGGCCGGTCCGGGCGCGGCGGCTCGAGCTCCGCCGGCCGGGTCCGGCGGGCCGGGGTGGGCGCGGAGAAGGGCGTCTCGCCGGTGATCGAGTCTCCCACCCCGACGATCTCCATCGCCGAGGTGATCTCAGGGAGATCGACCCCGCCCTCGGGGGCGCGCTTCGAGGAGCCGTGGACCACGCCCACCCAGGCGGCGCCCGGGTCGGGCAGGGCCGGGGCGGCCGGACCCCGCCAGGCGGGGACGCCGCGGGTCCGCTCCCGCACCAGGCCGTCCAGGGCGCGCTCGATCGCCGCCGGCACCGCCACGTAGCGCAGGACCTTGCGCCCGGTGACGAACCGGATCTCGTCCGCCAGGGCGTAGTCCTCCGGGTCGGCCATGGCGAGGACCAGCTCCGCCTTGCCCATCGAGACCGGGAGGACGCGCCGCTGGCGGCAGAAGCCGGGCGCGACCGCCTCCAGGTTGGTGACGGGCACCACCGAGCGCGAGAAGTCCACACCCGGGCACCCGTGGACGTCGGCGAGGGCCCGGACCAGCGCCCCCTCCTCGGCCAGCCCGAGCCGGAGCGCGGCCGAGGCCACGTCGCCGTCGTGGGCGGCGGCGATCGCCCGCGCCGCCGCGTCCGCGGGGAGCACGCCGCTGCGCACCAGCTGGCGGGCGAGATCGGGCATGCCTTCATCGTAGCGCGGGGAGGGCCGGCGGGCACGTTGCCGGCCGGCGGCCCGCCCCTCGATATCGCGCCCTCACATCTCGGGCTTGGTCTCCCGCATCATGAGCTGCGTGACCGACTCGCGCGGGGGTACGTTCTCGTAGAGGACCCGGTAGATGGTCTCGGTGATGGGCATCTCCACCCCGAGCCGCCGGGCCAGCTCCCACGCGCTCTTGGCGTTCCGCACCCCCTCGGCCACCTGCCCGAGCTCCTGCTGGATCGCCTCGACGGTCTTCCCCGCGGCGAGGCCCCGGCCGACGGTCCGGTTGCGGGAGAGGTCGGAGGAGCAGGTGAGGACGAGGTCCCCCAGGCCGGCGAGGCCGGAGAGGGTGAGCGGGTTCGCCCCCTTGCGCACCGCGAGCCGGGTGATCTCCGCCAGCCCCCGGGTGACCAGGGCGGCGAGGGCGTTGGCCCCGAAGCCGAAGCCGTCCGAGATCCCGGCGGCGATCGCCACCACGTTCTTCACGCAGCCGCCGATCTCGCAGCCCACCACGTCGCCCGAGGTGTACGGCCGGAACGACTTGGTGTGGAACGCGTCCTGGACCTCCTTCGCGATCCGCTCCCAGCGGGCCGCCACCGTCACCGCGGTGGGGAGCCCCTTCGCCACCTCCTTCGCGAAGGAGGGGCCGGAGAGGATCGCCACGTAGGGGTGGAGGGGGACGGGGAGGACGTCCTCGATCACCTCGCTCATGGTCATGAGCGTCTCGAGCTCGATCCCCTTGGCCACGCAGACCAGGGGCACGCCCGCGTGGACGTGCCGCTTCGCCTCGATCACCACCGGGCGGACGGCGTGGGAGGGCACCGCCAGCACCACCAGCTCCGCTCCCTCGAGCGCCTTCGCCACGTCGGTGGAGGCGTGGAGCGAGGAGGGGAGCTGGGCGCCCGGGAGGTACCGCTCGTTCCGGTGGTTCCTGGCGATGTCCTCCAGCACCGGCTGGTCCTTGTCCCAGGCGGTGACGGTGTAGCCCTTGCCGGCGAGGAGCGAGGCGAGCGCGGTCCCCCAGGAACCGGCGCCGAGCACGGTGCAGCGCATGGTGGAGTCTCCTTTGGCGCCATCCTACCCAGGGGCGGGCGCGAGGGCGCGAGGGATCTCCGGGGCGGCGCCCGGGGGCGCGGGCGCCCGGGCAGCCCGACGGCCGTCTCGGCGCAGCGCGTCAAGGGGTTCCGGGCGGGCCGGAACCTACGGGGCGACGGTGAAGGCCAGGTCGTCCTGGTCGTCGTAGCGGCCTTGCGCGCAGGCGCCCGCCGAAGGCGACGCGGCGAGCTGGGCCCGGACCGCCTGCAGCGGGCCCGAGGAGAGGGTGTACGTGGCCGCCACCACCTGGGTGCCCCCGGCGGTGAGCGGCACGGTGGCGACGAGCTGCCAGACCGGGGCGGTGGCGTCCGGCGCCGCGAAGAGCTGGACCGTGTCCCCGATCGCGTAGGCCCAGACCGTGGCCTCCACCCGGACCGCCTTCCCGGGCGCGAGCGCGGCGCCGTCCAGGGTGGAGACCCGCACGCGCTCCACCGACTCGTCGATGAGATACGTACCCGCGCCTCCGTCGGCGCACCCGTCCAGGGTGTTGGGCGCGTTGGGCTCCGGGCCGAGCGGCCCTCGGCCGGCGAGGAGAGACCCGCTGTCGCAGGAGGCGGCCGGGCCGGCGCACCGCGGGACGCCGAGGGCCCAGTCGAAGGCGGCGGCGCCCGCCGCCGGCAGCACGGTGGTGACCGCCACCGGCGCACTCTCCGCGGCGTTCCCCGCGGCGTCGGTGGCCCGCGCCACGAGCACGTGCGCTCCGGGCGCGGCGCTCCAGCCGTCGAGGTGGAGGTGCCAGGGGGGCGCGTTCGCCTGGTCCGCGACCTGCCCGTCGACGAGGAGCTCGACCCTGGCGACCGCGCCGTCGTCACCGGTCGCCACCGCGACCGCCACGTCGCCGGAGACCACCGCGCCCGCCGCGGGGGAGGTGATGGACACCGCCGGCGGCCCGCCGTCGGCGACGGCGAAGACCAGGTCGTCGGCGTCGTCTGCGGTGTAGGAGTACCCGCGGTAGCAGGGGTCGGGAACGGCCGGATCGCTCGCCGCGGGGAAGTGGTAGCGCGCCCGGATCGCCTGCTCGGTGCCGGACGGGAGCACGTACCGGAAGGTCAGGGTCTGCGCCGGGTTTCCTCCCCCGTAGGTGTTCGGGGTCGGCAGGAGCGTGGCGATGGGCTCCCAGGTGGCGCCCGGGCGGGGGTCCGAGGTGTGGAACAGGAAGAGTCGGGTGGCGTCGTAGGCGCTCCCGATCGCGACCTGGATCCGCGCCGGCCTGCCCGGGGCGAGCGGGCCGCCGTCCTCGGAGTCGATCCGGATCCGGTTCACCGTGAGGTACGAGCCGTCCTGGCAGCTCCCCCCGATGGTGCTGGGCGGGTGGGGCTCGCCGCGGGGACCGCCCACCAGCCCGACCGTGTCGCAGCCGCTCTGAACGGCGGCGCAGCGGGGGGCGCCCAGGGCGTCGTCCCAGGCGGCGGCGAGCGGGTGGTCCACCTCGACGTCGAGGGTGGCGGTGGTGGTGTTCCCCGCCCGGTCCCGGGCGATCGCCCGGAGCTGGTGGGGGCCGGGCGCGACGTAGCCGAGGTCCCAGGTGTACTGGAAGGGCGGGCCGGACCAGTAGGTCAGGTATCCGCTGTCGTGGTCGCCGGGCTCCGTGTAGAGGTCGACCTCGGACACCGCGTCGTCGTCGCTCGCCTCGACCTGCACGCTCGCCGAGCCGGCCCCGGAGAGGAGCGCCCCGGGGGCCGGCGAGGTGAACCGGACCACCGGCGGCGAGGCGTCCACCAGGACCTCGGCGGTGGCGGTGGCGACGTTCCCCGCTCCGTCCACCGCCTTCGCCAGGAGCACGTGCCGGCCCGGCCCGGGCGCGCGCCAGGTGAACTGGCCGACGGAGCCGGTGGCGGCGACGAAGGCGCCGTCGGCCCAGAGCTCGATCCGCTCGACGGGGAGGTCGTCGTAGGCGTAGACGGTGAGCCCGAACACCTGTGGTACGGGGTGCCCCGGCGAGCCGACGTTGATGGTCACCGACGGCTCGAGCCGATCGAGCACCTGGACCACGGCCTCCGCCTCGCCGACGTTCCCGGCGCCGTCGATCGCCCGGGCGGTCAGGGTGACGAGGCCCGAGTGATCGGGGGGCCAGTCCACCGCGTACGGCGGCGCCCAGGCGGTGCCGATGGGCTGGCCGTCGGCGAGGAACTCCACCCGGGCGACGAGCACGTCGTCCGTGGCGGTCGCCTCGACGTGCAGGGGCGCCGGGCGCGGCGCGGCCAGGGGCGGCGCCGAGACCGAGACCTGGGGCGGGGTCGTGTCCGGAGTCCCGGGGGCGACCGCGAAGATCAGGTCGTCGCGGTCATCGTAGGTGCCGGTCCCGCAGACCACCGGCTCCGAGCCGTAGGTCGACTGGTAGGCGACCCGGATCGCCTGGAGCGGCCCGGCCGGCAGCGTGAAGGCCTGGGACAGCGCGCTCTCCCCCGGCTGCGTCGGTGCCGACCCGAGGTAGCGCCAGGACGGGGCGGCGGGGTCGGCGGCGGAGAAGAAGTCGACCCGGTTCCACCAGGCGTTGGCGATCGTCGCGTGGATGCGCGCGGCCCGGCCGACCGTCAGCGGCGCGCCGTCGAGCGAGTCGATCGTCACCCGGTCGATCGCGGGATCGTCGGGCCAGGGGTCGAGGCCGTCCGGGCAGGTCCCGCCCAGCGTGTTGGGCGCGTTGGGCTCGTAGTAGGTGCCCCGGCCCCGGACGAGGTCGTAGGTGTCGCAACGGCGTGCGAGCGTGGCGCAGGCGGGCACCTGCCAGGCGGGATCCCAGGCGGCGACGCCCGGGTTCTCGACGTCGATGGCGATGGGGCCGCTCCGCGCCTCGTTCGCCGCCCCGTCGAAGGCGAGGACCTCGAGGGCGTGGGGACCGTTCACCACCGCCTCGGTGTCCACCTGCACGCGCCACGGCGGCGTGGTGGTCGCGGCGACCGGCGCGCCGTCGAGCAGCACGCTCACCAGGGCGATGCCCGAGTCGTCCGAGGCGGTGGCGACCACCTCCAGCGTGCCGCTCACCACGCTCCCTGCCGCGGGCGCGCTCACCGCCAGCGTCGGCGGGACGGTGTCGGCGCCGGCGGGCAGGAACCCGGAGTAGAGGAGGCGGTCCGGGGAGGCGTACCACCCGAGCCCCCTCAGGCCGGCGGCGGTGGCCTGCGCGAGCAAGGCGCCGGTGACCTGGTCCGGGGTGGCGGCCGGGTTCCGCTCCAGGAAGAGGGCGGCCACGCCCGCCACGTGCGGGGTGGCCATCGAGGTGCCGGACCAGACCGCCGGCGCGGGCCCGAGGATCGACGCGGAGGGGATGTCCACCCCCGGCGCGAAGAGATCGACGCAGCTCCCCTGGTTGGAGAAGTCCGCGATCGAGTCGTTGCGGTCGGTCGCCCCCACCGTGATCGCCTCGGGCGTGCTCGCCGGCGAGACCGAGCAGGCGTCCGAGCCGTCGTTCCCGGCGGCCACCGCGAAGGTGACGCCGGAGGCGATCGCCCGGCGGACCGCCTCGTTCATCGCCTCGGAGCGCCCGCCGCCCAGGCTCATGTTGGCCACGGCCGGCGCCTGGTGGTTCGCCGCCACCCAGTCCACCCCGGCGATCACGTCCTCGTAGGAGCCGCTCCCGCCGCAGTCGAGCACCCGGACCGCGTGGATGGTGGCGAGCTTGGCGACGCCGTAGGTGGTGCCGGCGATCGTCCCGGAGACGTGCGTGCCGTGGCCGTGGCAGTCGTCCCCTCCCTCGCCGTAGGCGTCGAAGCCGAAGACCGCCCGGCCGAGCAGCTCCGGGTGGGAGAGGCGCACGCCGGTGTCGATCACGTAGACGTGGACCCCGACGCCCCCGGGGCCGTAGGTGTACGACCCGTCGAGCGGCAGCGCGCGCTGGTCGATCCGGTCGAGCCCCCAGCTCGCCGCCGCCTCGGTCCCCAGGGCGACCACCTCGCCGTCCTCCTCCACGAAGGCCACGCCCGGCTCCCCGGCGAGCGCCTGCGCCTCGACGTCGGTGAGCTCGGCGCTGAAGCCGCGCAGGGAAGCGTGGAAGGTCCGCCGGAGCGTCCCACCGTGCCGGCGGACGGCGTCGCCGGCCAGGCCGGCCACCGCGCCGGGCGCGGTCGACGGGTGGAGAGCGACGATGTAGCGGCCCGTGAGCGGGCGCTGCACCCGGAGCACGCTCCGGTTCGAGCGGAGCTCGGGATCGGCGGCGCGCCTGCACCCGGGCAGCGCCGCCGCCAGGGCGAGCGCCAGCCCGATCCGGACCAAACCCGTCGACATCGCTCCCCTCCCCCGCCGACGACGGTACACGGCGCGTGTGTCACCTGACAACCACCTCGCGGCCAGGGTACGCTCCGCGAACGGCTCTCGGGGAGGGGTGATGGGTCGCCGCACGCTCGCCATGGCCGCCGCGCTCGCGGCGGCATCGCTCGGCGCTTGCAAGTCCAGGACGGAGGTCTCGCCCGCGAAGGCCGCGCCGGCCGCGCTCTCGCAGGGGATCGACCTCGGCGCGGTGGTCCGGCGGGTCCGCCGCTCCTTCCGTCCATCGGGGGCCGCGCTCGTCTCCGAGGGCCGGACCTGGCGCGCCCGCCTCGACGGCGGCGCGCTCTCGGTTGTTCCCGGGGGAGGCACGGCAGGGCTCGTGCTCGGCTCCGCGACCATCGGCCGCGTCGGCTCCGACCCGGGACCGTCGGGCCTCCCCCGCCGCGAGCGGGACGGCGCGATCGCGATCGAGCGGGGCACCGCGACCGAGCGGCTCCTCCCCGCCGACGGCGGGCTCGAGCAGAGCTGGACGTTCCGGGCACCCCCGCCCGGCAAGGGCGAGCTCCGGGTCCGGATCGCGGCGAGCGGTCTCGCGTACGCCGGGTCGAGCGGGAGCGGGCTCCACTTCGCCGACCGGCGGACCGGGCTCGGCGTCCGCTTCGGCCACGCGACCTTCGTCGACGCGGCCGGGGTCCGGACGCCGGTCGAGGCCCGCTGGCGCCAGGGGGAGATCGTGCTCGCGGTCCCGGCCGCGGCGGTGGACGGCGCCGCCTACCCGGCGGTGCTCGATCCCTTGCTCTCCCCGGAGTCCGGCGTCGACGTGCCGCTCCTCGGCGGTGCGCCCGACGCGCAGCGCACGCCGGCGGTCGCCTTCGACGGCATCCGCTTCCTCGTCGCCTGGGTGGACCGCCGCTCCGGGGAGGCGGGCGAGATCTGGGCCGCCCGCGTCACCGCGGACGGCACGCTCCTCGATCCGGCCGGGATCCCGGTGGCCACCGGCGACGGGGACCGCCCGGTGCTGGCGGCCGCCGCCGGCGGGGGCGCGTTCCTGGTCGCCTGGCAGGAGCTGCCCTCCGAGTTCCAGCCCCGGCCGTTCCGGGCGGCCCGGCTCTCGGGCGACGGAACCCTCCTCGACGCCGCCCCGGTCGCGCTCGGCGCCGACGGCGACCGGCTCGGCGCCCTCGCCGCCACCTTCGACGGCACCGAGTTCCGCATCGCCTGGAGCAGCTCCGCCACCTTCGACCCGATCCGGCTGTCCACGGTGCGCCTCCCGGTGACCGGGCCCCCGCCCGGGCCGGCGATGGTGGTGCGGACGGGGCAGGCGCCGGTGTACGACTACCTGCCGGCGCCCCCGCCCGCGATCGCCTGCGCAGGCGAGACCTGCGCGGTGGCCTGGGCTCCTTCCGGTGTGCTGCAGGCCGTCCCGGTGTCGCGGAGCGGAGTGCTGCCGGGGCTGACGGTGGCGACGGCCGGCGCCGACGCGCCCGCGCTCTCCTTCGACGGCGCGGGCTACCTGCTGGTCTGGCAGGACGACCGGCTCGGCACCGGGCGCCCCGACGTCTCCGCCGTCCGGCTCGATCCCACCGGCGCCCTCGTCGGCGGGGGGACGTTCCCCCTCGCCACCGGCGGGGCTCGCTTCACCCCCGCGGTCGCCTTCGACGGCGCGCACCACGTGGTGGTCTGGGAGGAGCGCGACGCCGCGGGGAGCGACGTCCTCGGGACGCGCGTCGCCCCCGACGGCACGATCGCGGACGCGATCTTCCTCCCGGTGGCGGCCGGGCCCGGCGCGCAGCTCGCCCCCGCGGTGGCGGCCGGCCCGGGAGGCGCCCTGGTGGCCTTCGAGGACACCGGCGCGGACCTGTCCGGCGACGTGGCGGCCGCCCGGGTCGGGCCGGACGGGATGGTCCTCGACCCGACGCCGTTCCTGGTCTCGCGGAGCGCGAACCGGGAGCTCCGCCCGGCGGTGGCCTTCGACGGCACCGCCTGGCTCGTGGTCTGGGAGGACTCGCGGGCCTCCGGGACGCGCGACGCGGACGTCTACGGGGCGCGGGTGGCAGCGGACGGGACCGTGCTCGATCCCGCCGGCTTCGCCATCTCCGACACCGTGGCGTTCGAGGGTCACCCGGCGGTGGCCGGCTGCGCGGGCGGCTGGCGGGTGGCCTGGGAGGACCATCGCCACGGGCAGCCGGACGTCTTCGCCGCCCGGGTCGACCCGGGGGGCGCGGTCCTCGACCCGGCCGGCATCCCGGTCGCGACGGGCGGCAGCCCCAAGGGCCCCCCGGCGGTCGCCTGCGCCGGCGACCTCGCCCTGGTGGCCTGGGCGGAGCCCGGGAACGGCCAGTGGGTCCCCGGCCGGCTCGCCGCCGCGCGCCTCCTGGCGGGCGGGAAGGTGCTCGATCCGGATGGGCTCGCGCTCTCGGCCCGGACCTCGGGCGAGCCGCCGGCGGTGGCGGCGGGCGGGGACGGCTTCGCGGTGGCCTGGTCGTTCCTCGCCCCCTCCGGGAACGGCGACCTCGTCACCGCCTTCGTGCCCGCCCAGGGCGCGCCCGGCGAGGCGGTCCTGGTCTGCGGCGCTCCCTCGTCGCGCGGCGCCCCCTCGCTCGCCTTCGACGGGGGCGGCTTCCAGCTCGCCTTCGAGGACGCCCGGGCCCAGCCCGGCCAGCTCCGGACCGCCCGGCTCTCGCCCGCCGGCGCGCCCCTCGACGGCTGCGGGATCGAGCTCGCCGGGCTCGCGGGTGGGCTCGAGCCCCGGCTCGCCTTCGATGGCACGCGCCACCTCCTCGCCTTCCGGGACGGCGGCTCCGGCGAGCTGCGCGGGGCGGCGCTCGCCCCCGGCGGCGGCCTCCTCGAGACCTTCTCCATCGCCCCGGCGGCGGACGGGCAGCGCGCGCCGGCGGCAGCCTGCGACGGCGCCGGCCGCTGCCTCGTCGCTTCCGAGCGCGACGACGCTGCGCTGGGCGTCCCCCGGATCCGGATCCGGACCGCGGCCTTCGCGGCGCCCGCGCCCCGCTGCGCCGGCCCGGGCGACTGCCCGAGCGGCTTCTGCGTCGACGGCGTCTGCTGCGACTCCGCCTGCGGCGGGGGCGATCCCACGGACTGCATCGCCTGCAGCGTCGCCGCCGGCGCGCCCGTGGACGGCACGTGCGCCCCCGCCCTCCCCGGCACCCTCTGCCAGGGCGGCGGGGGGCAGTGCCGGCAGGCCGCCCGCTGCGACGGCGCGTCGTCCGCCTGCCCGGCCACCGGGTCCCTTCCCGACGGAACGGCGTGCGACGACCTCGACGCCTGCACCACCAGGGACACGTGCCAGGCCGGCGCCTGCGTCGGAACGCTGCCGGTGGGGTGCTCCTCGAGCGACACCTGCTACCCGGCGGCCTGCGATCCGGTGACGGGCCAGTGCGTCGCCTCCGCCAAGGCCACGGGAGCCCCCTGCGACGACGGGAACGCCTGCACCGTCGGCGACGCCTGCCTCCCCGGCAACTCCTACCTCACCTGCAAGGGGACGCCGAAGGCCTGCCCGGCGGCGCAGTGCCAGTACGCCACCTGCGATCCGAGGACCGGCGCCTGCGGACAGGTCCCGCAGCCCGACGGCTCGTGGTGCGACGACGGCAGCGCCTGCACCGTCGCGGACCACTGCCAGGCCGGTGTCTGCACGGGGATGCCGGTGGTCTGCCCCGCGCCCGACGCCTGCCACGAGGCCGGGCTCTGCGACCGGGCCACCGGGCAGTGCACCTACGCGAACAAGAAGGACGGGACGGCCTGCGACGACGGGAACGCCTGCACCCGAACCTCCGCCTGCGTCGCCGGGGCCTGCGTGGGGAGCGATCCGGTGGTCTGCCCCGCGCCCGACTCTTGCCACGTGAGCGCCTGCAACCCGCTGATGGGCACGTGCTCGACCCAGGCCAAGCCGGACGGCGCCGCCTGCGACGACGGCGACAAGTGCACCCTGGTCGACGCCTGCCTGGGTGGGATCTGCCGGGGCACGCCCGTGACCTGCGCGCCTCCGGACGTCTGCCACCAGGCCGGCGCCTGCGATCCCGGGAGCGGCGACTGCGTCTTCCCGAACCAGCCCGACGGCACCGCGTGCGACGACGGCAACCTCTGCACGGTCTCCTCGGCTTGCCGCGCGGGCGCCTGCGTCGGGACGCAGTACGTGACCTGTCCCACGGCCGGGGAGTGCCAGCTCGGCGTCTGCGATCCGGCGAGCGGCTGCAAGACCGCGCCGGCGCCCGACGGCGCCCCGTGCACCGGGGGAAAGTGCCAGGCGGGCGCCTGCCAGGCGTCGAGCGATTCCGGCGATGGCGGGAGCGGGGGCGGTGGCGGGGGCGGTGGAGGGGGCTGCGGCTGCGGCTCCGGCGGGGGCGCGGATCCGGCTCTCCTCGCGTTCGCCCTCGCGGCCCTGGCGCGCCGGCGGCGGTCAGGCCTGCCGGCGCGCTAAGAGCGGCCGCGCGAGCGGCGTCACGATCCGTGGATCCCGCGCGATCCCTGGACCTCGATCCATTCGCCGAAGCCCTGGGGCGCCTGCGCCTGGCGCTCCGCCGCGCGGGCGGAGTGGAGGGCGATGGCGAGGGGCTTCACCACGCCGTGGAACATGAACCCTGCCTCGAGCGTCAGCGCGATCGCGGCGAGGGCGATGGCTTCGACCAGGGTGCTGGTCCTCATGATTCGACCTCCCGACGAAGACGGTACGCCCGCCGGCGAGCAAAGCAAGTCGTGGGAACGCCAACGACCTGTGCGTCTTCCCCCGTCCGGTCGTGCCGTGTGGGTTGCCCGATCGAGGGCTCCCCGGGCGGCCCGCAGACCTCCGCCGCCCGGTCGTCGCGACCGACGGCGGCGCGGTGTCGCACCTGCGCCTCGACGCGCGGCGCTAGCCCACGGCCGCGGCCACGGCCCGCTCGAACGGACGCGGCGCGGCCGCGGCCAGCGCAAGCAGTCGGCGGCGCAGCCCC
>Ga0335076_10000507_pt1 | contig 36140 bp, 41 predicted proteins | sample Lox_Sample_25_FD_206717 | JGI IMG/M metagenome (GOLD analysis project Ga0335076, IMG submission 206717) | Soil microbial communities from Loxahatchee National Wildlife Refuge, Florida, United States - Lox_Sample_2.5 | ecosystem: Environmental > Terrestrial > Soil > Wetlands | place: USA...
CGGCCGCACCTGCGCGAGCACGGGAAGCTGGCCCACCCGCTCCAGGTACTGCGCAGCCCACTCGAGCGCGGCAGCGCCGTCCTCGCGGAAATCGAACTCGTTCACGGCCGCTTCTTCCGCAGCTTCGCCATCTGCTTCCACGTGCGCGTGTTGACGAGGTCGGCCTTCGTCAGCCAGCCGCGACGCGCCTGCGCCACCGCCAGCTCGACGTACGCCTGAGAGCGAACCTCGTGTGCGTCGGAGGAGACGATGAGCCGCAGTCCGGCCTCCTTCGCGGCGCGCGCGTGGACGTCGCGCAGGTCGAGCCGGTCCGGCTGCCCGTTGATCTCGAGGAACGTGCCGGTCTCGAGCGCGCCCTCGATCACCCGCTCGACATCGACGTCGCGCGGCGGCCGCTTCCCGATGCGCCGGCCGGTGAGATGGCCGATCGCGTCGACATACGGGTTCTGCATCGCCTCGAGCACGCGTTCGGTCGGACGCGAGTCGGGCGCCTGGTGCACCGAGGCGACGACCCAGTCGAGCAGCGCGAGATCCTCGTCCGCCATGTCGACCTCGCCGCTGGAGCGGATGTTCGCCTCTACGCCTGCCAGGATCCGCAGCTTCGGGAACCGGCCGCGCAACGCTTCGATCTCCTCGAGCTGAGCCTGCAGGCGTCCTTCGCGGAGATAGTGCGAATGGTCGGTGACGGCGTAGTACTCGTAGCCGCGCGCCGTCGCCGCCTCGAGCATTTCCTCGAGCGTGCTCTTGCCGTCGGCGGACCAGTGCGAGTGCGTGTGGAGGTCGCCGCGAACGTCGCGCAGCTCCACGAGCTTCGGCAGCTCGCCATGCCGCGCCGCGTCGAGCTCGCCCGAGTTCTCGCGCAGCTCCGGTGGGATCGGCTGGTAGCCGAGGAACTCGTAGACGGCGTCCTCGTCCGCGCTCTTGAAGACGTCGCCCGTCTCGACGTTCGCAACGCCGTACTCGGAGATCGAGAGACCGCGCCGCACGGCGTCCTCGCGCATCGCGACGTTGTGGTCCTTCGAGCCGGTGAAGTGCTGGAGAAGGTTGCCGAACGACTCGGGCGGGACGACGCGCAGGTCGAAGCGCAGGCCCTCGCGCGAGATGACCGTCGCCTTCGTGTCGCCCTGGGCCGCGACGTCGACGACCCACTGCAGGCTCGCGAAGTGCCCGGTCAGCTCTGCGGGGTTCGTGGCGCTCGCGATGATGTCCAGGTCGCGGAAGGTCTCCTTGCGGCGGCGTACCGACCCGGCCTCCGAGACCGCGATCGCAGCCGGCAGCTCGCGCAGTGCCGCCACGACCGCCTGCACCGCCGGCAGGCCCGCGCCGAGCAAGTACCGATCGGGCTCAGGGCTCTCGGCCTGGTACGCGAGCGCGGCGAGAATCTTCTCCTCGCTCTTCGGGCCGAGACCCGTGAGCGTCCGCAGTCTCTCGGCCTCGGCCGCGGCCTTGAGCTCGTCGAGCGTCTCGATCCCGAGCTCCCGCCAGATGCGGGCCGCGGTCTTCGGCCCGAGGCCGGGCAGCTTCATGAAGAGGACGACCTCCGGCGGAACGCCCTTCTTGTACTTCGTCAGCGCCTCGATCTCGCCGAGCTCGACGATCTGGACGATCTTCTCCTCGATCGTCTTCCCTATGCCCTGCAGCTCCTTCGCTCGACCGTCGAGCGCGAGCTGGGCCACCGAGCCGGCCGTCTCTCGCACGCGAGCAGCCGCGCGCCGGTACGCGACCACACGGAAGGTGTCCTTGCCCTCGAGCTCGAGCAGGTCCGCGAGGAGGTCGATCTGGTCGGCGACGTCGCTGTTCCGCGGAAGTTCGGCCACGCCGCGATGATATGAGCCGTGCCGAGCGCGGTCGTCTGCCTCCCGACGTACAACGAGCGGGAGAACCTCGAGAAGATGGTCCGCGCGCTCGGAGACGAGGGAGTGCGCGTCCTCGTCGTCGACGACAGCTCCCCGGACGGAACGGGGGAGATCGCCGACCGGCTCGCGGCCGAGCTCGAGTACGTCTCGGTGCTGCACCGCCCGCGCAAGGAGGGGCTCGGAAGGGCCTACGTCGACGCATTCCGGCACGTGCTCTCGAGCGACGCCGAGCTCGTGCTCGAGATGGACTGCGATTTCTCGCACGACCCGGCGGACGTTCCCCGCCTGATCGCCGCGGTCGAGGAGGGCGCAGATCTCGCGCTCGGCTCTCGCTACGTGCCGGGCGGCGGAACCGCCGACTGGGGGCTGGTGCGGCGCTTGATCTCGCGCGGCGCCTCGATCTACACGCGGGTCCTCCTGATGCCGGTCCACGACGCCACCGGAGGGTTCAAGTGCTTCCGCCGGGACGTGCTCGAGTCGATCGACCTGGAGACGATCGACGCCGCCGGGTACGTCTTCCAGATCGAGACGACGTACCGAACGTTGCGACAGGGCTTTCGCGTCGTCGAGGTGCCGATCCGTTTCGCCGATCGAACCGCCGGCCAGTCGAAGATGAGCCGGGCGATCGTGTTCGAGGCGGTCTGGAAGGTGCCGGCGCTACGGTTGGCCGCATTGACGGGGCGGCTGTGAAGGAGCTCGACGAGACGACGTTCGACGAGGCGATCGCCGGTGGGCCGGTGCTCGTCGACTTCTGGGCGCCGTGGTGCCGCCCCTGCAAGGCGCTCGAGCCGATCCTCGAGGAGCTCCCCGTCGCGGTCGCGCGCGTGAACGTCGACGAGGAAGCGGGAATCGCGTCGCGCTACGAGGTGCTCTCGATTCCGACGGTGATCCTGTTCTCCGGCGGCGAAGCGCGCGGGTCGGTGGTCGGCGTGCGCCCCCGCGCCCACTTCGAGCAGTGGCTAGCGGAAGTGCTCCCAGCCGGCTAGCTCGTACGGCTCGCCGCGCAGCGTGACCTCGACGCCCTCACCCTCCTCGACGTGGCCGATCACCGTGAAGCCGAGCGGGTCCGGCGTCGTCGCAAGCAGCTCGTAGTCCTCGCCGAAGCCGAGGTCGTCGAGCTCCGCGCCGGCGGAGAGGGGCACCTGCTCGAGCTCGATCGCGAGGCGAACGCCGGAACGCCGCGCGATGTGGCCGGCGTCCCGCGCCAGCCCATCCGAGATGTCGAGCATGGCCGTCGCCACGGCGGCGAGCCGCTTTCCCGCCTCGATGCGATTCGGCACGGCCGGCAACCGTCCGGCACGGAACGCCGCACCCGCGGCACCGAGCGGCCCCGTGACGACGACTGCGTCTCCAGGCTGCGCGCCCGCGCGGCCGGGAACGCGCTCCGAGCGGCCGAGCGCCGTGACGGAGAGGACGACACGATCCGAACGGCTGGTGTCGCCCCCGCGTACCGGCACACCGCGCTCGTTCAGACCGGCGTAGAGGTCGAGCACGTACCCGAGCTTCGTGTCCGGAGGCAACCCGAGCGTGACGAGCAGCGCGAGCGGCTCTGCTCCCGAGGCGGCGAGGTCGCTGACGTTGACGGCGGCGGCCCGGGCGCCGAGCTCGCGCCAGTCGAGGAGATCGAAGCGGAAGTGGACGCCCTGGACGAGCGCGTCCTGCGTGACGACGAGGCCGTCCACGACGGCGGCGTCGTGCTCGATCCCGTCGGCGAGGCCGCGGCGCTCGAGCTCCGCGAGCAGGCCGAGCTCACCGAGCTCCGCGAGCGTCGTCACAGCTCAGAGACTCGTGTCCGCCCGTCCAGCGTGGCCGGATCGAGCGCCGCCAGGGCGTCGTAGAGCCGCGCATGGAAGGTGCCCGGGCCTTCTGCTCCGGCGGCCGCGTCCTCGGCGGCCACACCGAGCGCCGCGAGCGCCTCGGCTGCCGCCTCGAGCGGCTCCTCGGGCTTCGCCGCGAGGAAGCAGCCCGTGAGCGCCGAGGAGATGCAGCCCGTCCCGGTCACCGCGGCGAGGAGCGGATGGCCGTTCGCGACAGCGAGGACACGCTCGCCGTCCGAGACATGGTCGATTGGGCCGGTGACGGACGCGACGAGCCCGAGCGCGCGCGCGGCCTCGGCCGCGAGCTCGGTCGGCTCGAGCCCGGCTGCGATCGACTCGACACCGCGCACCTCGGCGTCCGCGCCGACGAGCGTCGCCACCTCGCCGGGATTGCCGCGCAGCACGGTCACACGTACCTCCCCGAGGATACGACGGGCGGTCTCGGTTCGGTACGCGGTGGCGCCGGCGCCCACCGGATCGAGGACGACGGGGATCCCCCGCTCGCTCGCCGCGCGACCTGCGAGGAGCATTGGCTCGATCCAGTGCTCCGAGAGCGTGCCGATGTTGATGACGAGCGCCGACGCGAGCCCGACCATCTCCTCGACCTCTTCCCGCGCGTGCGCCATCACCGGGAGCGCGCCGATCGCGAGGGTCGCGTTCGCCGTCTCGTTCATGACGACGTAGTTGGTGATCTGGTGGACGAGCGGCTTCCGCTCGCGCAGTTCCCGCAGCGTCGTTCCGGCGGAGATCGTCATCGGGCAATCGCTCCGAGGACGTCCACCGGACCGTCGCCGGCTCCGATCTCGACGAGCCCCTGCGCAACGGCGCGGGAGGCAGCGGCCGCAGCTCCGCGCGCCGCATCGACCAGCGACAGGCCGCGCGCGAGAAGGGCGGCGAGCGTCGCGGAATGGGTGCACCCGGCGCCGTGCGTGGCCGCAGCGTCGCGGCGCTCGAACGGGATCTCGTGGTGCTCGCTCCCGTCGAAGAGATGATCGGCCGGCTCGTCGCCGTGGCCGCCGGTGACGAGCGCGGCCGGCGCGCCGAGCCCTACGAGCGCCTCGGCGAGCTCCGCCGGCGCTGCGTCCGATCCGGTGAGCGCGCGTGCTTCGAGCAGGTTCGGCGTCACGACCGTGGCGAGCGGAAAGAGCCGGCCGACGAGCACCTCGACCGCGTCGTCCTCCAACAGCCGCGCTCCGGAGCTCGCCAGCATGACGGGGTCGACGACGAGCGGCACGGGATGCTCCTCGAGCCAGTCCGCAACAGCCTCGATGACCGCGCGGGAGAAGAGCATCCCGGTCTTGGCGGCGTCGATCCCGATGTCGCCGGCGACCGCGTCGAGCTGCGCGCGGACGAACCACGCGGGCACCTCGTGCACGGCGGTCACCTCGCGCGTGTTCTGCGCTGTGAGCGCGACGATCGCCGACATCCCGTGCACCCCGGCCGCGGCGAACGCCTTCAGGTCCGCCTGGACCCCGGCCCCTCCGCCGGAGTCGGAGCCTGCGATCGTGATACAGCGTGGAACCAACGCACTCCCTTCGCCGGCATGACCCGGATCAGGTTCGACGGGTGTGATCTCAGCCGCCTTTGCGGCACCCCGGTTGGAAAACCCTAACGCCGCAGCCGGAGGCGGCGCGCGACCTCGTAGAAGTTCATGTCGTATCCCCAGCCGTACGACTTCGGCGTGAAGATCCGGCGATCGCGCCGGTTCCACCAGCGCGACTTGAGGCGCGCCATCGTGGGACGGCGCCAGTCGTAGGGCATGCCGAGGAACTTGCCTGTTCGCTTCGCGTTCATGTATCGAGCGTAGCGATGCGCCGTCTTCCGCCCGCTCTCGCCGCCGCTGCGACACCGCGGGTCCTCGAGCTGCTCGGTGACGGCCCCGGCCGCGTGCTCGAGCTCGGCTTTGCGGGCATCCACTCGCAGCCGCTCGAGCTCGCAGGCTGGGAGGTCGTCGTCGCGGAAGCGGACCCGTCCCGCGCCGAGCAAGCGCGACAGCGCGGAGCGGATGTCGTCGAGAGGCCGCAAGGGCGCTTCGACGCAGTCGTCGCGCCCGCCGGACTCGATCTCACCGGCGTCGACGCCGCGAAGATCGTCCTCGTGGACGAGCGCGGCCGCGCTTCAATGACCCCATGACCACCACGACCGGGCTCTGGGAAGACCTGCTCGTCGGCGACGAGCTCGCGTACCTTGCGACCGAGACGGCCCGCGAGGCCCGGACGGCGCCCCTGCCGGACTCTCTCCAGCCGGTCCTCCAGGAGGCGCTCGCCCGCCGCGGCATCGGCGGGCTCTACGCGCACCAGGCCGAGGCGTACGCGGCGGCACGCGAGGGCGGCAACGTCATCGTCACGACAGGCACCGCGTCGGGGAAGACGCTCGCCTTCAACCTCCCCGTGCTCGACGCGCTCGCGGCCGACCGACACGCGCGCGCGCTCTACCTCTACCCCACCAAGGCGCTCGCGCAGGACCAGGCGCGCTCGCTCGGCGAGCTCGGAATCGCCGCGGTCCGCGCGGCGATCTACGACGGCGACACACCGACCGAGCGGCGTCGCCAGGTCCGAGGCTGGGCGAACCTCGTGCTCACGAACCCGGACATGCTCCACATCGGCGTCCTGCCACGACACGACTTGTGGGACGACTTCCTCCACAACCTCCGCTTCGTCGTAGTGGACGAGGCGCACGTCTATCGCGGCGTGTTCGGCTCGCACGTCGCGAACGTCCTGCGACGGCTGCGCCGGCTCGCGCGGATCTACGGCGCCGAGCCGCAGTTCCTGCTCGCCTCGGCGACGATCGCGAACGCAGGCGAGCTCGCGCGTGCGCTCACCGGGGAGCACGCGACGATCGTGGAGGACGACGCGGCCCCGCGCGCCGAGCGGACGGTCGCGCTCTGGAACCCGCCGCTTCTCGATGCGGAGCTCGGGTTGCGTGCGAGCGCGCTCGGCGAGGCTTCACGGCTGCTCGCCGGCCTCGTCGGTCGCGGTCTGCGCACGATCTGCTTCGCCAAGAGCCGCAAGTCGGCCGAACTCATCCACCGGTTCGCGAGCGACCGGCTCGACGCGGCGACGGCGGCCCGCCTCGCCCCGTACCGCGCCGGCTACACGCCCCAGCAGAGGCGCGAGATCGAGCGGCGACTCGTCGACGGAGAGCTTCTCGGCGTCACATCCACCGACGCCCTCGAGCTCGGCATCGACATCGGAGACCTCGACTGCGCGATCTCGGTCGGCTTCCCGGGCACGGTCGCGAGCCTCCGCCAGCAGTGGGGACGCGCCGGGCGTCGCGATCACGGCCTGGCGATCCTCGTGGCCTCGGAGGACGCGCTCGACCAGTACTTCATGCGCGAGCCGCCGGCCTTGCTCGACCGGCGGGTGGAAGCGGCGATCCTCGACCACGCGAACCCCCGGGTCCTCGACGGGCACGTCGCCGCAGCCGCGTTCGAAGCTCCAGTCGACGCGGGCGACGGCGCGACGCTGGGCCCGGAGGCACTCGCACGTGCGCCGCACGTGCCGGAGTTGCGCCGGACGCAGCGCGGCTGGGTCTGGGCGGGCAAGGACGCTCCGGCTGCGCGTGTGCCGCTCCGGTCGACCTCGCCCGACTCGTTCCTCGTCGTCGACGCCTCGAGCGGAGACGTGCTCGGGCTTGCGGAGCGGGAGCGCGCCTACTCGACGGTGCACGAAGGCGCCGTCTACCTCCACCTCGGGCGGCAGTACCTCGTGCGCGAGCTCGACCTGCAGGCCCGGCGCGCGCTCGTCGAGCCGTTCGACGGCGACTGGTACACGCAGGCGAAGAAAGAGACGCAGACGTCGATCGAGGAGCCGCTGCGCGTCGAACGGCGGCTCGGGCTCGAGCTCTCCTTCGGCCGCGTCTCCGTCACCGAACAGGTGGTCGCGTACCAGAAGAAGGCTGCGGCGGATGGGTCGACGCTCGACACGGTCCCGCTCGAGCTGCCGCCGACGACATTCGACACCGAGGCGGTCTGGTTCGTGCCGCGACCGCACCAGCTCGAAGGCCTCGAGGCGATGCCGCTGCTCCTCTCCTCGCTGCACGCCGCCGAGCATTCGCTGATCGCGCTGCTGCCGTTGTGGGCGATGTGCGACCGCTGGGACATCGGAGGCCTCTCGACGAACCTCCACCTCGACACCGGTGCGCCGACCGTCTTCGTCTACGACGGACACGCGGGCGGCGTCGGGATCGCCCAGCGCGGCTTCGATCAGTTCGAGGCCTGGGTCGCCGACACCGTCCGCCTGCTCGAAGGCTGTCCGTGCGAGCACGGCTGCCCCTCCTGCGTCCAGAGCCCGAAGTGCGGCAATCTCAACGAGTTCCTCGACAAGGGCGGCGCGCTGACCCTGCTGAGGAGGATGTCGAATTCGAGCTGAGCCGTTCGTCGTACGGTTGTCAACGATCTCCGAAGGAGGACCTCATGCAGTACTTGCTCCTGATCAACGACGACGAGTCGCATTGGGGCACGATGCCGGAAGCCGAGCGCGACGCGGTATACGCCGAGTACGGGCGCTACACCCAGGAGCTGATCGAGGCCGGCACCCTCGTCGGCGCAAACCAGCTCCAGCCCGGGTCGACCGCGACCGTCGTCAACGTCGAGGACGGCAAGACGATCACGACGGACGGCCCGTTCGCCGAGACGAAGGAAGTCCTCGGCGGCTACTACCTGATCGACGTCGAGACGCTCGACGAGGCGATCGAGTGGGCGGCGAAGATCCCGTCCGCCCGCTACGGCCACATCGAGGTGCGCCCGATCGTCATGCGCGAGGCAGAGGTGGCCTCGTAGAGGAGCTCGCCCGCGCGTACCGCGACGAGCGGGCTCGCTCGATCGCGATCCTCGGCCGCGTCCTCGGTGACCTCGATCTCGCCGAGGACGCGGTGCAGGACGCTTTCGTCCGCGCCGCCGAGCGATGGCCGCGCGACGGAGCCCCGGCGAATCCCGGCGCGTGGATCGTGACCACGGCCCGGAACGCCGCGATCGACCGGATCCGCCGCGAACGGACGCTCGTCCGGAAGACGGAGCTCCTCGCGCGCGCCGAGGAGCTCACTGCGGACGAGGAGGCTGTCATTCCCGACGAACGGCTCGAGCTGATCTTCGCGTGCTGCCACCCGGCGCTCGCGCCGGAGGCGCAGGTCGGGCTGACGCTGAGCCTCGTCGGCGGCCTCCAGACGCCGGAGATCGCGCGCGCGTTCCTCGTCCCCGAGGCGACGCTCGCGCAACGGCTCGTTCGCGCGAAGCGGAAGATCCGCGACGCCGGCATCCCGCTGCGCGTGCCTGCCGAGCACCTGCTGCCCGAGCGGCTGCGCCTCGTGCTCGCGACGATCTACCTCGTCTTCAACGCCGGCTACGGCCCGCCGGTGAGGCGAGAGCTGTGCGGTGAGGCGATCCGGCTCGCCGCCGTCCTCGCCACCCTGATGCCGGACGAGGCGGAGGCGCACGGCCTGCATGCGCTGCTCCTGCTGCAGGACGCGCGCCGAGACGCGCGCGTGTCACCCACCGGCGAGCTCGTCCTGCTCGACGACCAGGACCGAGGCCTCTGGGACGCGGGCGAGATCGAGCAAGGCAGGCGGGCGCTCGAGCGGGCACTCTCCCTTCGACTCCCAGGGCCGTACCAGCTCCAGGCGGCGATCGCCTCGCTCCACTTCGACGCGGAGACGGACTGGACGCAGATCGCCCTCCTGTACGGCAGGCTCGCCGGACTGAGCCCCTCGCCGGTCGTCGAGCTCAATCGCGCGGTCGCCGTCGCAATGGCCGAGGGTCCCCAGCCGGGGCTCGAGATCGTCGACGGCCTGACCGGGCTCGAGCAGTACCACCTCTGGCACTCGACCCGTGCCGACCTGCTGGGTCGACTCGGGCGGGATGCGGAAGCGGAGGCCGCCTATTCCCGCGCGCTGGAGCTCGCACCGAGCGAGACCGAGCGCGTGTTCCTCCAGGGCCGCGTCACCCTCTTCCAGAGCCTCTAGGCCGATCGCGCGAGGTCATCCGGCCCCGCGGCCGGGAGCGGGACCTTGGCTCCGCCTCCCGGCGGAGGCATGGGTGGTGGCGGCGCGCTTCGGAGGAGCCAGTGAATGATGAATGCGAATGCCGTCGCGCCGCACGTGGCCGGAAAGAAGAAGACGAGTTCGAGGAGAACCACGTGCGTCATGTCACACGAGTATGCCGTGCCGCTGCCAGGGCAAACTCGACCGCTTCCGCCGGCGTCTCGACCCGCTGCGTCCCCTCTACCTGCCAGCCCGGCTCGAGCACGACGACCGGCCGGCCGAGCGTGAGGGCGAAGCCGATCTCGGCCAGCGTCCCGTAGCGGCCGCCAACCGCGATCACCGCGTCCCCCGAAGCGACGACGGCGAGGTTGCGCCCGTGCCCGATGCCCGTCACGACGACGTGGTCGAGCCACTGGTTCGCCTCGGCCTGCGTCTCGCCGGGGAGGATCCCGATCGTCGTCCCACCCGCGGTCTTGGCGCCGCGCGACGCAGCCGCCATCACCTCGCCGAGCCCGCCCGTGACCACCGTCGCTCCGCGCTCCGCGAGCAGCCGCCCGACCGTCTCGGCGCTCTCCTCGTGCTCGGCTCCACTGCCGACGACCGAGACCTGGATCGCCATCTGTGCGCGATGCTACGGCATGTGAGCGGAGAGAGACAGGCGCAGGGCGGCGTGCTGGTGGTCGGCGGCGGCTTCGCCGGCGCGTACGTCGCCCGCCAGCTCGGCGACCGCCGGGCGACGATCGTCAGCAAGGACAACTTCATGCTCTACACGCCGCTCCTGCCCGAGGCCGCGTCGGGGACGCTCGAGCCGCGACACACCGTCGTCCCGCTACGCGTCATGTGCCCGCACGCCGAGCTGATCCTCGGCGCCGTGACAACACTCGACCTCGAGGCGCAGAGGGCCGTGGTCGAGACCGACGAAGGACCGCAAACGGTCTCGTGGAGCGACCTCGTGCTCGCGCTCGGCGCCGTACCGCGAACGCTGCCGATCCCGGGTCTGTCGGAGCACGCGCTGTCGTTCAAGACGCTCCCCGACGCGATCAACCTCCGCAACCACGTCCTCCACCAGCTCGAAGCGGCCGATGCCGCACTCGATGAGGAAGAGCGGACGCGACGCCTGTCGTTCGTGTTCGTCGGCGCGGGCTACGCCGGCGTCGAGGCGCTCGCGGAGCTCTCCGACCTCGCGGAGGACGCGCTCCGCTACTACCCGCGCCTGAGGTCCGCCCCGCGCCGCTGGGTCCTCGTGGACGCTGCGCCGCGGATCCTGCCCGAGATCCCACCTCCACTCGGCGACTACGCGGCGGGCGAGCTGCGCCGGCGCGGCATGGAGATCCACGTCGACACGACGCTCGAGTCGGTCACGGCCGACGAGGCCGTGTTGGGAGACGGGACGCGGATCCCGACGAACATGGTCGTCTGGACCGCCGGTGTCGCGCCGAACCCTCTCCTGCGCGAATGGCCGCTGCCGCTCGACGAGAAGGGCCGCGTCGAGGTCGACGAGCTCCTCCGCGTGCGTGGACACGAGCACGTCTGGGCGCTCGGCGACTGCGCGCGGGTCCCGAACGCACGCAGCCGTGGAGTCGACCCGCCGACGTGCCAGCACGCCCTCCGCCAGGCCAGACGGCTCGCGCGCAATCTCGTCGGGCCGCCCCAGCCCTACGGCTATCTCATGCTCGGCCAGGTCGCGACGCTCGGCCGGCACAAGGGGATCGCCGAAGTGCTCGGCCTGCGCCTGCGCGGCTTCCTCGGCTGGTGGGTGACGCGGTCGTACCACCTGTACCAGCTGCCGACTGCGCAGCGGAAGCTCCGGGTCGTCGTGGACTGGACGGTGTCGCTCTTCTTTCGTCGCGACATCGTCGAGCTCGGTCAGCTCGGCCATCCCGAGAAGCTGGGCTGACCGGCGGCCTCAGTCCACGAGCTCGAGCCGCGGGTTGTCGCGCAGCCGACGCCCGAACTTCCCCGAAGGCTCGCCGTCCGCCACGACGACGTCGGCGGTGAAGTCGTTCGCGCCGCGGATGAGCGAGGAACCGACGCCGTATGCATCCACCGGCACGCCGCGCTCCTCGAACTCGCGGATCTTCTCGACCGTGAAGCCGCCCGAGACGACGACCCGCACGTGGCCGAAACCGGCGGCGTCGAGCGCCTCGCGGGCCTTCCGGACGAGCCGCTCGTTCACGCCCGTGGGCTTGAAGTCCCCCATCTCGTCCCACAGCGAGCGGTCGACGAGCGTCTCGGACGTGTCGAGCCGGACGCCCCAGAGCCGCTCTCCGAGAGCCTCCGCCACCTCGAGCGCCGTGCGCAACGAGTCGTTCTCGAAGTCGACGAGCACGGTCACGGACATGTCGGGCGGCGCCCACTCCGCGAACTTCCGCGCGGCGATGACGGTGTCGCCGCCGTACGCCGCGATGAGAGAGTGCGGCACCGTGCCGATCGCGCGCCCGCCCCACCACGACGCCTGCTCGTCGCTCGTCACACCGATCTCGAAGCCCGTGACCTGACCGGCGACGTAGGCCGCATAGCCGTCGCCCGCCTGCACGCGATGGTGGTCGAAGCGGGCCGGCATGAAGATGATCGGCTTGCCGTTCGCCGCCTCGAGCACGTGCACGACGTTCGTCGTGATCAGCGTCCGCCGCGCCAGCGTGCCGAGATAGGCGGTCTCGAGGTGCGCGAAGGTCGTGTAGTCGCCCTCGATCGTGAGCACCGTGTCCCACGGAGCGAGCTGGTCGCCGTCGTGGAGCGCGCGGATCGTCAGGCCGTCCGGGTCGTGCGAGCAGAGGCGGAGGATCGCAATCGCCTCGTCCACTCCGCCGAGCCAGGCGTCGTTCTTCTGGAAGACCTGGACGACGACGTGCGGACGGCGGCCGTCGGCGAGAAGCGTGGCCCGAGCGTGATTGAAGTAGGCGTCGGTGTACCAGCCCGCGCGCATCTTCTCGACGGGGAGGTCGAAGACCTCCGGGGAGAGGCGCTCCCTAGGCGGCGGCTTCATGCTCGAGCGCGAGGCACGCCTTGAGCGCCGCCTCGGCGACCTCGAGCTGTTCGGCGCTCGGCTCGGCGGTCGAGAAGCGGTGCTGGAGCTCGTGCCCCGGCTTCGCCAGTGCCTGTGCGAGCGGGTGCGAGGGATGCCGCGTCATCCAGCCGAAGAGCTCCGTCGCCGCCGCGAGCGCACCGAGCTGGGCGGCCGCCTGCGCGTGGCGTCGCATCCGTTCCGGTGCAAGGCCGGCCAGGACGTTCCCGATCGCGGACGTCGCCACCAGCGGTCCGACGAGGTGCCCGCCACACCGCTCGTGTTCGCGGGTGGCGCGCTTCCCGTGCTCGTAGCTCCCGATGGAGATGTGCTCGGCGCCGTGATACGCCGCGAGCTCACCGGAGCGGAGCGCGAGCACCGCCGGCGCGACCGACGCGATCGCGGTCAACAGCTCGCGTGCAACCGGACGCAGCCCCGACTCCCGGAGGCCGCGAACGAACACGGCTGCGCCGAGCATGGAAGCAACCGTGCGCGGGCTCTCCATCGGGAGCCGCGCCGACGGGAGCTTCGCCTTGATCTGCGGCAGCAGGAGCAGCGCCTCGGCCAGCCGGGCGGGCCCGCGCAGGACGGGGTTCTGGATCCGCGCCGCCTGCAGGCGCTTCCGCGCCGAGGCGACCTCGATCCGCCCGTCGTCGTGCCGGATCGCGCACGCCCAGGCGTGCGGCCCGTGCACGAGCACGCCGTTCGGCAGGGCCATGCCGCCGAGACGGATCTTCTCCTTCGCCATACCTGCCAAGAGTAGTGCCGGGCTTCTAGCCGAGGATCGTTTCTGCAGCGTGACGCAGCCAGTCGACCGCGTGCTCGAGGTCGGAAACCGGGATTCGCTCGTCGGCCGAGTGGACGAGCGAGGCCGCGACCTCGGGCGGCAGCTCGCCCGTCGAGGGGAAGAAGCCGTACGCGACGGTGCCGAACGCCTCGCGCAGCCAGTGGCTGTCGGTGAACCCGACGCACGCGAGCGGAACGGCGACCGCGCCGGGCTCCGCCTCGGCCACCCACTCCTCGAGCGCGCGCCACAGAGGCGTGTCGAGCGACGACCGGGTGCCGCCGCGGGCCTCGATCCACTCGAGCTCGTAGTCGACGTCGCCGCCGAGCACGGCGCGAATCATCGGCTCCACGTGCTCCGGATGCTGGCCCGGCAGGAGCCGGCAGTCGACCTCGACGTCGCAGAGCGCGGGGATGACGTTCCGCTTCTTCGAGGCCGAGATGACCGTCGGCGAGAACGTCGGCGCGAGGAGCGCGTCGACGAGGACGGAAGCCACCGGCGACACCGTCGCCACGCGCTCGACCACCTCGGCCGCGGGGCACACCTCCCCGAACACCGCGTGGAGAAAGGCTTCGATCTCCGGGCCGAGTTGCGGTTCCGGCCGGTACTCGGCGATTCGCTCGATCAGCCGCGTGGCGTTGACGAGTGCGTTGTCGGCGATCCGTGGCATGGAGGCATGGCCCGAGCGGCCGTGCACGCGGAGCCGGAAAGGCGCAGTCATCTTCTCCGCAACCGTCGCCGCGTAGATGGGGCGGCCGTCCTCGAGCTCGATGCGGTCGCCTCCGCCCTCGTTGATCGCCATGTCACAGCGAACGGCCTCCGGGTGCGCCTCGCACAGCCAATCGAGGCCGAAGCCGGCGCCGGCCTCCTCGTCGGCGGTCGCGGCGAAGATCAGGTCACCGCTCGGCCGGAACCCCTCGCGGGCAAGCGCGGCGATGGTGACGGCGTTCGCCGCGACCTGGCTCTTCATGTCGAGTGCGCCGCGTCCCCATACCATCCCGTCCTTCAGCTCGCCGGCGAACGGAGGCACCGACCACTCCGCCGGATCGGCGAGGACGACGTCCGTGTGGCAGAGCAGCAGGAGCGACGGCCCGTCCCCGCCCGGCAGGCGCGCCACGAGGTTCGCACGCTCGGGCACCTTCGCGATCAGCTCGCAGGCGACGCCGTTCGCCTCGAGGTACTCGCGCAACAGCTCGGCCGCAGCCGTTTCGTTACCGGGCGGATTCGTCGTATCGACGCGGATCAGCCGTTGGAGAAGATCGGTGACCTCGTCCCGGAGGGCCGTCGCGCTCAGCGTCTGATCCCCACGATGAGAACGTACCCGCGCTCCAGGACTCCGGAGGCGAGGAAGTCGCGGTAGACGGCTTCGGCGCGGGTGCGCCTCTCGTCACTCTGTTCCCCCAGCCAGGCCCGCAGGGGCGGCATCGAGTTGGAGAGCAGGTCCCAGAGCGCGTCGCCTGAATCGGCCTCGACGCGCCAGCGGCCGTTCTGCAGTTCGAACTCGAATGCATCGCCGAGCAGTGCGTGCAGACGCCCCTCCTCCGACCATTCGCGCGCATCGGCCTCGTGCGAGAACGTTCGGCCCGCCTTCGCATGCTGCTCCGACCAGGCGTCCTTCGGCCAGGCGGTCAACACCAGGCGGCCGCCGCTGCGGCAGACGCGTGCGAGCTCCTCCGCGGTCCTCACGTGATCGGCGGCGAAGATGGCGCCGAACGAGGAGCCCACGGCGTCGAATTCCGCGTCCGGGTACGGAAGCGCCTGGCAATCGCCCTCGTCGAACCGGATCGGGAGCCCCGCCTCGTCTGCTGCTCGACGCGCTTTCGCGAGCTGGTCGGCGGAGATGTCGATGCCGACGACGTTCGCCCCTGCGCGCGCAGCACGCAGTGCGACACCGCCGGTCCCGCAGGCGACGTCGAGCACACGGGCGCCGGGCTCGATCGCGAGCGCGTCGACGACGCGATCGTGGATCGGTGCATACGTCTCGGCGAGGCGCTCGTAGCTCGCGCCGCTCCAGACGTCGGCGGTGGTTCCGGTCACCGGCGGAGCATACTGACGCCGTGGGTGACCTCTTCTCGGACGCCGCCGACCAGCACGCACGCGAGGTCGCGCCGCTCGCGCAGCGCCTGCGGCCGGCAAGCCTCGAGGAGTTCGTCGGCCAGCAGCACGTGCTCGGCGAAGGCTCCGCCCTGCGGCTGGCGATCGAGGAGGACCGCGTCCACTCCTCGATCCTGTACGGCCCGCCCGGCAGCGGCAAGACGACCCTCGCGCGGATCGTCGCGGCGTCGACCGGGGCAGCGTTCGAGGAGCTGTCGGCGGTATCGGCGACGGTGAAGGACGTGCGGGAGGTCCTTGCGCGGGCACGCGAGCGCCTCGGCACGACGGGCCGCCGCACGATCCTCTTCCTCGACGAGATCCACCGCTTCAACAAGGCGCAGCAGGACGCGCTGCTGCCGGGTGTCGAGTCGGGGCTCGTGACGCTGATCGGTGCGACGACCGAGAACCCGTACTACGAGGTCAACTCCGCGCTCATCTCCCGCACGCAGGTGTACGAGCTGGAGACGCTGACTCCGGAGGAGATGGCCCTCGTCGTGCAGCGCGGGCTCGGCGAAGTCGGCGGCGAGGCGTCCGACGAGGTAGTGGAGCTGATCGCGCACCGCTCGGGCGGCGACGCTCGCTCCGCACTCAACATCGTGGAGCTGGCGAACCACACCGCCGACGGCGCGATCATGGCGGAGAACGTCGAAGACGCGGCCCGCAAGCCGCCGCTCGTCTACGACAAGGCCGGCGACGCGCACTACGACTACACCTCGGCCTTCATCAAGTCGATGCGCGGCAGCGACGCCGACGCGTCCATCTACTACCTCGCGGCGATGCTCGAGGGCGGCGAGGACGCACGCTTCATCGCACGGCGCATGATCGTGCTCGCCTCCGAGGACATCGGCAACGCCGACCCTCGTGCGTTGCTCGTAGCCGTCGCGGCGGCCCAGGCCGTCGAGCACGTCGGCCTGCCCGAGGCTCGCCTCAACCTCGCACAGGCGGCGATCTACCTCGCCCGCGCGCCGAAGTCGAACGCGAGCTACCTGGCACTGAACCGCGCGACGGCCGACCTGCGTGAGCGAGGGGCGGCCCGGCCGCCGAAGGCGCTGCGCGACGGCTCCTGGTACGGCCGCCGGCTCGGGCACGGCGAGGGCTACGTCTACCCGCACGACGACCCGCAGGCCTTCGAGACGAGCTATCTGCCCGAGGAGCTCGAGGGCCGCCGCTACTACGAGCCGTCGGGAAGTGGGGAAGAGAGCGCGGACGAGAACGCCTCGTAGGCGTCACTGCCCAAGACGGCGAAGACGACGCGCTTGAGCGACCGCGGCTCGAAGCTCGTGGCCTCCCCGACCATGACCCGCGCACACTCGGAGAGCGGGAAGCCACCGACTCCCGTGCCGAATGCGGGCAAGGCGAGCGAGCGGCAGCCGAGCTCGTCGGCGACCTCGAGACACGAGCGCGTCGTGCGACGGATGAGTTCGCCGTCCGTACGCAGGTCCTGCCCCATCACGGCGCCGTGGATGACGTAGCGCGCGTGGAGCTTCCCGGCGGTCGTGGCGACGGCGCTCCCGAGCTCGACCGGCCCCCGAGCCATCGCCTCCCGCTCGATCTCGCCGCCTCCAGCGCGCTTGAGCGCTCCGGCGACCCCGGCGCCCATCCAGAGATGGTTGTTCGCGGCGTTCGCGATCGCGTCCGCCTCGACCGCGGCGATGTCTCCGTCGCGAACCTCGAGCTCCACGTCAGAGGATGCGCGCGCCGAGCGCCGAGGCAACGAGCTCCACGGCGAGCTGACCGGTCGCGTTCTCGCGATCGAGGATCGGGTTGACCTCGACGACGTCCATCGAGTCGAGGAGGCCGGATTCCGCGACCGTCTCCATCGCGAGGTGCGCCTCGCGGTACGAGAATCCGCCGCGCACCGGAGTTCCGACCCCCGGCGCATAGTCGGGATCGACGACGTCCATGTCGAGCGAGACGTGCAGGAACGCCGCGCCCGCCGCATGCGCGAGCGCCTCGCGCATGCACGGCTCGACCCCGATCCGGTCGACCTCGCTCATCGTGAAGACCTTCGCGTCGAGCTCTCCCAGCAGCTGCCGCTCTCCGTCGTCGAGCGAACGGACCCCGACGAGCGCCAGCTTTCCCGGCTCGACGGCCGGCAACGGCCAACCGTCGCGCCGGAACGAGTCGCCCGCACGTCCGAGCGCCGCTGCGAGCACCATCCCGTGCACGTTGCCGCTCGGCGACGTCTCCGGCGTGTTGAGATCTCCATGCGCGTCGATCCAGACCACACCACCCGCGCCCCGCACCTTGGCCATGCCCACGAGCGAGCCCAGGGCGCAGGAGTGGTCGCCGCCGAGGACGAGCGGCAGCGCTCCGCGCCCGGCGGCGTCCGCCACGAGACCCGACAGGCGATCGCAGAGGTCGAGGATCTGGCCCAGGTAGCGAGCCTTCTCGTCGCCCATGGAAGTCGTCTCCGCGACGGGCGAGATGACGTTGCCCACGTCCGAGACGCGCACGCCGAGCTTGTCGGCGAGCTGCTGGTCGAGACCCGCGTAGCGGATCGCAGACGGCCCCATGTCGACGCCCCGCCGCCCCGCACCGAGGTCGAGCGTGGCGCCGATCACGGCAACTTCGCGAGGGGTGTCCTCCATGTTCACGGCGGGGAGGCTAACTCGCCCGGTGGAGGAGACCCGGCTACACTGACCGCCGCCCAGCCGCGGCGAGGTAGCTCAGCTGGTAGAGCACTCGGCTGAAAACCGGGGTGTCGCCGGTTCGAGTCCGGCCCTCGCCACTCCTTTCTCACGCGCACCGAATCGCTCGGGTGAGAGCATCGTTGGCCCAGGTCTGCGTGCTCTGGCTCGGTTGTGACAGATTCGGCGTTCCGTGCCGTACTCCACGTGACACGGCTCGCGGGAGCGGCACTTGTTATCGGATTGGCGACGGCTGCCGCCGTCTGGGTCGCGACGTATCGCCGTTGGAATCCCTCGAACGGGCCAGCCGAGAACACAGCCCGGCTTGATCACCACGCCTTGTCTCGCCTGCATGGACGACGCCGTTAGCCGACCGCTCAGGGGTCATTCCGGAACACTGGCCCGGGCTCGGAGGGTTCACGTTCGTCGAGGTGGGCGGCGATCCGATTCAGATGCGTGAGTGGCTCGGCGACGCTGACCTGCCCGTGCGCTTCGTGAGCGGTGATCCCGGTCTACATGCTGTCGGCATCGCCGGTCCCAGGGGCGAGATCGTCCTTCGTGGCACTCCGTAGTGCACCTGGACGCGGACTCAGCCAGGTGGACGCCAGCGCATGCGGCCCCTGTCACCTGATGGGTCGACAGCAACCGTTTGAGGCTACGGAAGAGCAGTCGCCGAGCCATCGCCAACGAGCACGCGTGCCGCGTCCGGTGAGTCGCGGAGTGCGCCCATCGCCATCGCAAAGCCGCTGCTGGTCCACGTATGGCTCCCACCGCAGTAGGGGCAAGGGATCCTCCACACTTTCGCCGCGCCGCCTATAGGGAGGAGAGCCTCCTCGGCTGGGACGTCGTGTAGGTCTACGGGCTTCCCAGTCTCTGGGCACTTGAGTTGGAGCATCGCCATATCCGAAGTTCTACTCCTCGTCGGTTCGCCGGCCCAGGCGACGGCTTACCCGCCCGATTGCTAGGGATCGTGGAAGAACGTCAGGCTATTGCCGTCGGCGTCCTCGATCACCAGCCGTTGAGGAGAAGCGCCGCCGGATTGCTCGGTCAGTGCCAACCCGGCGGCGGTCAGCCGTTCTTCATTGGCGTCGAGGTCATCGACCGCCAGCGTCACTAGTCCGCTACCGGCTCTCTCGCTGTCTTGGACCACGTAGACGGAGGAAGTGGGAGTCAGCTGCCAGACGGCCTCCCGCTCGAGCGGAAACATGTCCGCTGGTCGACCGAGGAGACGGACGTACCACTCGTAGGCAGCGGCGTAGTCGGAAACAGGCAGTCCGGCGAACGTGTGCGTAACCGCCACCGCCTGATTCTGCACGACCTGGGTCAGCGTCTATCCCATTGGTGCTTTCCGCAGCGAAGAGGCCCCCGACGGCAGTGACGCCTTCCGGGGGCCTCGGGTCGTTCGGACCGGTGCGACCGTGTCGCGGACGACCGTTGCCCCGGACCCTACTCCCTCGTGGCCCGCAGGGCCGTGGCCGGCTCGGCCGAAAACTCCGCAAATTCCGCGAAGCCGCGGCCCTCGAGCTCCCGACGCAACCGCTCCGGGGCAACGTAGATCGGCGTCTCGCTGCCCCTCGAGGACGAGAGCACGAGCGTCCCTCGCGGAGCGACGATGCGCGCGAGCTCGTCGTAGAACGGGATCATGTTCGAGAGGACGACGAGCTCGAACGCGCCGTCGGGACAGTCGAGCGCCGACGCGTCGCCCACCTCGAAGCGAACGCGGCCGGCGAGCTCAGGGGGCAGCTTCCGTCCGGCTTCCTCGATCATCCCTGGGCTCAGATCGATACCGACGACCTCGGCCTCGGGATAGCGCTCGGCCAGCGCCACGGCCACGACCCCCGTTCCGGTGCCGAGATCGAGGACGCGGCCCGGCGCGGGCAGGTCGTCGAGCGCAAGGTCGAGCGCCCAGAGGTGGTGCGGGCCGATCCGCGTCCCCCACGTCGGCGCGAGCCCGTCGAACATCCTGCGCAGCGGGCGGCGGAGGACACGCCAGACCGCCGGCCGCCGCACGACCGCGTCGGTCACGAGGCGGGCGAAGCGCTGGGGGGCAATCACCGCTCCGCGAGATCGAGGACGATCTCGCCTCCCTCCTCGAGGCGCAGAAGCTCGGCGGCGCTACCTCTCGACACCGCGAGGGCGAGGCTGCCGTAGCTGTCCTCGTAGAAGATGAGCGACCCACGCGCCGCGTCGTCGAACGTGCGGGCGAACACCGCGTAGAACCGCTCACCATGGCTGGCGACCTCGACCCGTGAGCCGGGGCCGAGCTCCATGTGCTCGAGGTCCGCGCGGCGGAGGTTGAGCGCGACGTTGCCGAAGCGATCGACGACGAGTGCCACCGCACGGATCCGGTTCTGTCCCACCTCGGGCTGCGGGATGTCGACGCGGACGAGCTCGTCCGGGTCGACCGGTGGCCCGAGCTCCTCGAGCGCAACACCCGCGGCGAGATACGCAGCGGCCGGCGAGAACAGGTCGCGGCCGTGGAAGGTGCGGGACACGGGCTGCAGCGAGTAGTACGCGTTCGCCAGCTCGTGCGCCGCGGCAACGCCGCCGAAGCGATCGGCGGCCGGCAGGAGAAGCCCGTTGTCGGGCCCGACGTAGAGCCGGCCTTCCCCGTCGCGTAGGGCGAGTGGGCGGCGGCCGCCTCCCACGCCGGGATCGACGACGGCGAGATGCACGCCCGCCGGCATGTACGCGAGGGTGTTCGCCAGAACGATCGCTCCTTGCAGCACGTGTCCCGGACGGATGCCGTGCGTGACGTCGATCACGCGGGCTTCCGGCACGATCCTCGCGATGACGCCGTGGCATGTGCCGACGAAGTCGTCCTGCAGCCCGAAGTCGGTCAGGAAGGTGATGACCACGAGCTGGAACGTAATGCCTCGACGAGACCGTCGAGGTCGTGGATGGCCGCGACCGCGACGACGTCAAGACCGGCTGCCCGCGCTTCGGCCGCGGCCTGCGGGCCGATGGCTACGACGGGCACACGCGCACCGGCCGCGGCGAGCGCCCGCGCGGCGGAACCGGACATGAGCAGCGCGATGTCGGCGTCCGGCACGTCCGGCCGCAGCTCGATCGTCCGGTAGAGCGGCAGAAAGTCGGCGTCGAGAACGTCCCGCCGAGCCCCCTCGGCGGCGGCAAGCAGGAGGGTTCCGTCCGGCAACGCCTCACGCAGGCCCTCCTGGGTGTGGGTCGCGGCGACGAGGTCGACGCGCAGCCCGTGGGCTCGCAGCGCCTCGGCCGTTGCCGGCCCGATCGCTGCGATGCGGTTCGCGGTGACGCCGCGGCGACCAAGCTCGTTCGCACCGTTGCGGCTCGTGACCACGAGCCAGTCGTACGCCCGGGCGTCGACCGGCTCGTCGCCGAGCGGCTCGACACGGATCAGCTCGCAAAAGATCGCGTCGTGCCCGAGCGACTCGACGCGGGCGACGAGCTCCTCACGAGTGACGAGTACTCGCATCAGCCAGCTCCGCTCCGAGCGCTGCCGGGTCTTCGCCCCGGCGCCGCTCGATCCAGGATCCGTCTTCAGCCGCGACGAGACCCGTCAGCGTCGAACCGTCGTGGTGCGCCGCCACCGGAGCCAGGCAGCCGCCGCCGACCGCCGCGACAACCGCGCGCTCCGCCTCCACACGCTCCCTCGTCTCGGCGTCGTCGGCGGCCGCCACGAGCTGCTCGTCCGCCACCCGCACCTGAAGCGCAAGCGCACCCTGACCCGCCTCGGGCAGCATCTCCTCCGGCTCGAAGCGGTGCCCGATCTCGCCGCCGAGCCCGAGCCGGTCGAGCCCACAGGCCGCGAGCACGATCGCATCGAGACCCCGCTCGCCGCGCTTGCGCAGGCGCGTGTCGATGTTCCCGCGCAGCGGCTCGATCGACAACGACGCGTCAAGTGCGAGCAACTGCGCCTTTCGCCGCACCGACGCCGTGCCGATCCGCATCCCGGGCCGCAGCTGCTCCACGCCGCAGAGCGCGTCCCGCGGATCTTCCCGGCGAAGGTAGGCGCCGATGGCGAGCCCGTCGGGATCCAGGGCGGTCAGGTCCTTGGCAGAGTGGACGGCGACGTCGATCCGCCGCTCGAGCAGCGCCTCCTCCAGCTCCTTGACGAAGACCCCGCGCGAGCCGATCTCGCCGAACGGACGCGAGCGGTCGCGGTCGCCCGCCGTCGTGATCGGCACGAGCGCGAGCTCGATGCCGGGCGCACGCAACGAAGAGAGGGCGCGCTCGGCCTGGGTGAGCGCGAGCCTACTGCCGCGACTGCCGACGCGGACGAGCACAGGCCAGTCGTCTCCGCACGGGCGGCGCGCAGCCGACACCGCGCGGCCGTACCCGGATGAACGCCGTCGGCGCCTGCAGCGGCAGCGGACGGCCCGTGAGCTGCCCGAGCTTCAGCGCTCGTCCTCGCCGAGACCGAAGAGGTGCCGCACCGTCTCAGCATAGAGGACCCCGTCGGCTGCCGCCGCTGCCTGCTTCATCCGCACGGTGGGCAGATGGAGGAGCTTGTTCACGATCTGGGCGGTGACCGCCTCGACTGCCCGGCGCTGGCTGTCGTCGAGCCGGCCGAGCAGGGATTCGGCCTTCTGCAGCTCGGCCTCGCGGATCTCCTCGGCCCGAGCGCGCAGCGACGCGATCGCCGGCACCACGTCGAGCGAGGCGTGCCACTCGTGGAACTTCTGCGCCTCGGCCGCCACGATCGACTCGGCCCGCTCCGCCTCATGCCGGCGGCCCGAGAGCGTCTCGGCCACGATCTGCTCCAGGTCGTCGATGTCGTAGAGGTAGCAGCCGTCGAGCTCGCCGATCGCGGGGTCGAGGTCGCGCGGAACCGCGAGGTCGACGAGCACCAGCCGGCGTCCCCGCCGGCGGCGCAGCGCGCCCGTCACCGTCGCAGCCTCGAGCACGAGGCCCGGCGAGTTGGTGGATGCGATGACGACGTCGACTCCGGCGAGCTCCTCGCCGATGCGCTCCCTCTCCGTCTTGCTGTTCGCGACGAGCGCGATCTCGGCGCCGCGGCTCCGCAGGTTGCGAGCGGCCTGCTCGCTCACCTTGCCCGCGCCGAGCAGGAGGATCGAGCGACTCTCGAGGCTGCCGAAGACCTGCTCCGCGAGGGCGGCCGCCGCCGAGGAGACCGAGGCAGGGCTCTCGCCGATCGCCGTCTGCGCCCGCACCTTCCGGCCCGCGTGAAGCGCCTGCCGGAAGATGCGGTCGAGCAGCGGACCGGTCGTCCCGAGCTCCTGCGCGAGCCGCACCTGGCCGAGGATCTCGCCCTCCCCCGGTACGAGCGAGTCGAGGCCGGCGGCCACGCGGAAGAGGTGATGGGCCGCAGCCCTGTCCTGGAGCCGATAGAGCGCAGGCTCGACCTCCGGCCCGAGCGAGGCGAGCGCGGCGACGGCATCCCGTTCGGCCTGCGCCGCATCCTCGGCGACGAGATAGAGCTCCGTGCGGTTGCAGGTCGAGAGGCAGGCCGCCTCGCGACCGTCGGCCGCCAGACGCGCAGCGAGCTCCTGCGCGTCCTCCCGCTCGAGCGCGACCTGCTCGCGCAGCTCGACCGGCGCGTGGTGGTGGGAGGTGCCGACGAGAACGAGATGCATCATGCGAAGTGGGTGGCGGGCAGGGCGAGCCGGACGACGACGACGAGCACGAAGCCGGCAAGAGCCAGATACGCGGCGCGTCGTCCGGTCCAGCCAGCGAGCAGCCGCAGGGCGAGATACGCACACCAGACGAGCCACGTGGCGGCTGTCACGGCGATGAGCGCGTCGAGCCGATCGTCCCGGACGAGGAGACGCACGAGGCCGACGGCCGCACCGAGCGTCAGGAGCGGCACCGACCAGGCGACCGTCCGCAGCGCGAGAGAGTCGAGCGTCGCGAGCGCCGGCATCTGCCTGCGCAGGATCGACGCCGGGCGCGTCCTCAGCCGCCGTTCCTGCCAGATGTACAGCCCCGACAGCGCGGCGGCGAGCGTGAAGCCGGCGAACGCAGCGAGCACGAGACCCACGTGGACGACGAGGAAGAGGGTCGAGTAGCGGCTCGCGCTTCCGTTTCCGGTTCCGCCGCCCGCGCGGGCGACGACGAGCAGCGTCACGGCGAGCGGCATCACGACGAGACCGAGCAGCCGGTACGGCCTGCGGCAGCCCCAGATGAGGTACGCCGAGACGACGAGCCAGACGAAGAGGCTGAGCGAGGAGGCCCACGTCCCCCAGGGAAAACCGTCGTCGCGTGTCGCCTGCACGGCAAGGAGCGCGGTCTGCGCGAGCCAGCCGAGCCGGACGCCCCACGTCGCGGCGCGTCCCGCGCGCCCGGGGCGATGCAAGTCGCCGAAGTAGCCGACAGCCGCCTCTCCGTAGAGGAGGAGCGCGGGCCAGAAGAGGAGCTCAGCCAACGCGCGCCGCCTCTCGCGGAACAGCTTCCTCTTCCGCGTCCTCGTCGGGTACGCGACCGGCGAGCTCGTCCACGTCCCGCTCGAGCCGCTGCAGCTTGAGCGCCATGATCAGGACGTACGCGAGGACGATCGCGAACACGACGCAGTACGCGGCGGTGACGTATTTCTCCGCAGTGGTCAGACGAGCACCTCCCTCAATCGGCGCAGCCGCCCGTCGAGCCGCTTGGCGCCGAGCTCGAGCCGGTAGAGCGTGTACGCGAGAACGAGCATCGCAGCCTGGGCGATGCAGTACGTGACGAGGATCCAACCGCCGAAGTTCGGGCCGTGCAGCGTGAAAACCTCGGGATGGATGAACGTCTTCGCGAGCCGGATCGCAGCGAAGCTCACGGGGATCAGGACGACGCCGAAGAGTGCGTACACCGCGCTCAGGTTCGCGCGCTGCGGGCCGGGTTCGACCGAGAAGCGGAGCATGAAGTACGCGCAGTAGAAGAGGTAGAGAACGAGGAAGAGCACGAGCTCGTCCTCGCTCCACAGCCACCAGTGGCCCCACGAGATCTTGGCCCAGATCGACCCGGTGAGCAGGACGAGCGTCCCGAAGATCAAGCCCTGGTGGACACAGACGTAGCTCGCGAGATCCGCGCGCGGATCGCGCTTCCACAAGTGCCGGAGCGCCTGCCACGCGCCGCAGATGAAGCACGCGTACGCGGTGAACGCGATCGAGACGTGGAAGTAGAAGATCCGCTGCGAGAAGCCCTGGTTCACGTCGTTCGGCGCGACGAAGAAGACGAAGGCGAGAGCCGTCGTGACGAGCACGAGCGAGCTCACGGCCAGTGCGGGCAGCGGAATCCGAGCGGTACGACCCACGGCAGGGATTGTCGCAGCAGCCGGGCTACTCGGCGACGACATACTCGAACGATGCCCAGCAGATCACTGCGAAGAGAAGGTCGTACAACGCGAGGAACCCGAGGTAGCGGCCGGGTGAGGACACGACGCTCGCGCCCACGGCCCCGACGACGATCGGCATGGCGAGCGGCAGGAAGAGAAGAGGCAGGAGCAGGTCCCGCGCGCGAGTCGCGACCGCCATTGCGCCGAGAAACGTCCCGACGCCGCAGATCCCCAGGTCCGCGAGCAGGACTGCGGCCACCGTCGCGACTCCGACGCGGTGGAAGAAGAGCGCGTAGAGCGGCAGCGCCACGACCTCCGCCGCAAGGAGGAAGGCCAGCGTCGCAAGCGACTTCGCGAGCCAGATCGCGCTCCTGTCGCACGGCGCGAGCACGAGCCCGTCCATCGTCCGCTGCTCGCGCTCGGGCACGAACGCACGCCCGAGCCCCAGCAGGGCGGTGAAGAGGATCGCCACCCAGAGCAGCCCGATCGTCTCGAGCCGCGACGGCTCGCCGGGCAACGTGAAGTGGAAGACGACGAAGACCGCGGCGACGAACAGAAGCATGGCCGGCAGCGTGTCCCGCGCCCGTAACTCGAGCAGGAGGTCCTTGCGGGCCAGGGCCCCGACGTCACGGACGTAGCTCATGTCGCGAGAGCGAGAGCACCGCTCGCCAGCGTCTCGACGCGCGCCGGGTCGTGCGTCGCAAGCAGGAAGGTGCGCTCTCCGCGAAGCTCGGCGAGCTGTGCATCGAGCAGCTCGGCGCCGGCCTCGTCGAGCGCGCTGTACGGCTCGTCGAGCACGAGCAGCTCCGGCTCGTGCAGCAGGACGCGGCAGAGGGCGAGGCGCTGCGTCATGCCGCGGGAGTACGAGGCGACGCGCTCGTGGCGCGCCTCCCACAGACCGAAGCGCTCGAGCAGCATCCCGATCCGCTCGCGCCGCTCCGCCACGCGATAGAGGCGGCCATACAGGTCAAGGTTCTCGAGCGCCGTCAACTCGCGATAGACGAGGGGCTCGTGACCGAGGTACCCGACCTGCGCACGCGCCGCGCCTCGTTCGATCGTCCCCGCGGTCGGCTGCGCCAGTCCGGCACAGATCCGCAGCAGCGTCGTCTTCCCGGACCCGTTCGGCCCGGTCACGACGAGGAAACCCCCCTGTGGGAGCGCAAGGTCGATCCCCCGGAGGACTCGTTTCTCCCCGTAACGCTTGCCGAGGCGGCGGGTGGTGAGCACCGGGGCAGCATAGGCACCTTCGCCGGCTTTACAGGCGTTTTACGGCCGCTTTGCGCTGAGCCGTACGTGGCTCGGGCCTTATTCAGCAAGGCACCTGACCTTCGGAGAGAGGACGGCGAAATGTCCAGGAAGCGACTCACAGTGTTCGTTCTGATCGCGACGGCAGCCCTCATCGGCGCCGGCGTCGCGGTCGCAAAGCACGGCCCCCCGTCGGTGCAGTCGGTAAGCGCAACGTTCGACGCGACAACCGTCTCGCAGCATTACCTGACCACCTGCTCGGTCAACGGCGGGGACACGTTCCAGGCAACGAGGGCTACGTACACGGGAACCGCGACGAGCTCGAATCCGCAGCTCGCCGGCGCGCTCACGATCCGTGCCTGGAGCCTCGTCGACACGACGAACGGCGTCGGCCATCTGTACGGCACCTTCCGGATCAAGGGCACCGGCCGCAACCGCGCCCACGGCACGCTCAACGCCGCGATCGCTGGTGGCAAGGCATCCGGGCTGGCGCGAGGCTTCACGAGGGGACCGTGGGGACATCTCGTCGCGTCGCTCGGCTCGACGTTCGATCCCACCGCGGGCTTCAGCTCGGGCTCGATCGGATCCGGCACGGCGGGCGCGGGATTCCTCCGCTCCGGCCGCTGGTGCCATCCGCCGCACTGGCCCGCGAGCCAGGGCAGCTAGAAGGGGAAGTGGTGTGCCCGGGGCGCCGTGATCGCGGCGCCCCGGAGCATCACGTCACGGCGTCGACGATCACGAACGCGGCGAAGACAACGCTGATCACGCCGTTCATCGTGAAGAACGCAGTGTCGAGTCGCCGCAGGTCGCCGGGCCGCACGAGCGAGTGCTCGTACGCGAGCAGAAGCGCGACGGCCCCGACACCGAGCCAGTAGAGGGCTCCGACCGGCAGGCCGAGCCCGGCCGCGACGAGGCAGGCAATCGTGGCCGCATGCGCGAGACGGGCGCCGAGGAAGGCGCCGCGCACGCCGAACCGCGTGACGATCGAGTGCAGGCCCTCGCGCCGGTCGATCTCCTCGTCGAAGAGGGCGTAGAAGAAGTCGAAGCCGGCGACCCAGAAGGCCACGGCCGCGCCGAGCATCCACGCCTGCCACGGCAGCTTTCCGGTGATCGCGACCCACGCGCCGACGGGCGCGAGGCCGTCGACGGCGCCGAGCCAGAGGTGGCAGAGCCACGTGTAGCGCTTGAGATACGGATAGACGACGAAGCCGATGACCGGGATCGGCCAGAGCCAGCGCACGATCGGGTTCAGCTGCCAGACGGCGACGAGGAAGAGCGCGAGCGCGGCCAGGCAGAAGAGCACGACCTGGACCGTCGAGAGCTGGCCGCTCGGGAGCTCGCGGCCGGCGGTGCGCGGGTTCCGCGCGTCGATCCCGGCGTCGATCAGCCGGTTCAGCGCCATGGCGAGCGAGCGGGCGCCGACCATTGCGACCGTGATCCAGAGCAGATCGTGCGCACCGGGCGTCCCGTTCACGGCCAGGAACGCGCCGACGTACGCGAACGGCAGCGCGAAGACCGTGTGCTCGATCTTGACGAGGCGCGCGAACCGTGCAGGAAGCGCCGCGGGCGCGGAGCCGGCCGTCACGTCTGCTCGTGCGCCGTGGGAACGTCCGCCAACAGCTCGAGCGCGTGGGCGAGGGCAGAACGGAGGACCGCGAACCCGTCTTTGCAGCCGCCGGTCGAGCCGGGCAGGTTGACGACGAGCGTCGAGCCGAGGACACCGGCCGCACCGCGCGAGAGAAGGCCGTGCGGTGTCTTTGCGATCGAATCCGCGCGCAGCGCCTCTGAGATGCCCGGCGCTTCGCGCTCGAGCACGTCGCGCGTGGCCTCCGGCGTCACGTCCCGCGGCGCCAGGCCGGTGCCGCCGGTCGTGAGCACAAGCCGCGCCGTTGCCGCGAGGTCTCGGATCGCCTCCGCGATCACCTCGCGCTCGTCGGAGACCACACGTCGCTCGACCTCGTAGCCGTCACCGTGCAGCAGCTCCTCGAGGACGTCGCCGCTTCGATCCTCGCGGGTCCCGGCCGCAACGCCGTCCGACACGGTCAGGACGGCAGCCTTCAGAGCACGCGCTCCTTCGTCTTCTCGACGAGCGCGACGTCCGCGATCCGCATCTGCTTGTCGACGGCCTTCGCCATGTCGTAGACGGTGAGCGCCGCGACCGCGGCCGCCGTCAGCGCCTCCATCTCGACTCCGGTCTGCGCCGTGGTCTCGGCCGCGGCGACGATCTCGACGGACTCCTCGCCCACCTCGAGCGTCACCTCGACGTGCGTGAGCGGGAGCGGGTGACAGAGCGGGATGAGCTCGCTCGTCCGCTTCGCCGCCATGATCCCCGCGAGCTGGGCCGTCGCCAGCGCATCGCCTTTCGGGAGCTCACGCAAGGTGCGGGCGGTCTCGGCAGCCATCCGGATCTCGGCCCGAGCCACGGCCCGGCGCCGCATCGGCTCCTTGCCGCCGACGTCGACCATCCTGACCGCCCCCGACTCGTCGACGTGGGATAGGTCCTCCATCACGAAGATCGTACGGCGTCGAGGTCGGCGAGCTGCGCGTCGACCCACTCTCTTATGTCGTGCGTCCGGACGTGCTCGCGGATCGCGTCGCCTCGCCGGCGTCGCTCCTCCGGCGCCATCGTCAACGCGTCGTAGAGCGCCTCGGCCTGATCGAGGAGGTCGAGTGGGCTCACGGTCAGCGCCGACTCGCCGAGCTCGGCGTGCGCGCCCGCGTTCTCCGACAGGACCAGGACACCGTCGCGCACGTTCGCGAGGAAGGCCTCCTTGGCCACGAGGTTGAGGCCGTCGAAGACGGGATTCACGAGCAATGCGTCGAACTGCTTGTACCCGGCGACGGAGCGGTGGAAGTCGTCGGCCACGTCGAGCTCCACGGGCTGCCAGCCGTCCCGACCGAAACGGTCGTTCACCTCTCGTGCCGCGGCTTCGACGGCCGCTGCGTACTCGGCGTACGCGGGGATGTTCTGTCGCGAGGGGGCGAGCAGCGCGAGCATTCCGACCTCCCCGTGCAGCTCGGGATGGCGCTCGAGCAGAAGCGCGAAGGCGTGGAAACCGCGGACGATGTTCTTCGACGGGTCGATCCGGTCGACACGCACGATGAGCTGCGGCGGTCTCGATGCAACGAGGGCCGCTTCCCGCGCGAGCACCGCAGGATCCTCCCGCAGCCGCTCGAACTCACCGGCGTCGACCCCGATCGGCCGCGCGACGACGCGGGTGGCGCGGCCGCGGTGCTCGACGGTTCCTGCCGCGAAGTCGACCGTCGCGCCGAGCAGGCGCTCGGCCGACTCGAGGAACGCGCGGCGCCACCGCTCGGTGTGGAAGCCGACGACGTCGTTCGCGAGCAGCCCCTCGTGGATCTCGAGCCGCAACGGGACGGGCAGCGTGTGCCAGTAGTCGGGCTCCGGCCACGGGATGTGGACGAAGTGGGACGTCACGACGTCGCGCTCCTCACGCACGAGCGCCGGCGCACGATAGAGGTGGTAGTCGTGGAAGAGCACCGCGGCGTCGGGCTCGCGCTCGAGCTCCTCGAGCGTCGCCCGTGCGAACGCGGCGTTGACCGGGACGTAGCCGGCCGCCCACGCCTCACGCAGCTCCCGGCCGAATCCCGGTGCGCTCCCGAGATCCCAGAGGTAATGCTGGAGGAACCAGAGAGTCGGATTCGCGACGACGTTGTAGAACCGGTCGTACTGGATCGGATCGTGCGCGACGAGGCGCAGCCTGTACGAGGCGCCGTCCTGCGTCGTCTCGGCGAACGAGCCCTCGTTCTCGGCAGCGGCCGCCCTGTCCTCGTCGCTCATCGCGCTCGCGATCCAGGTCACCTCGTGATGCGCGAGCAAGCCTCCGAGCGCCGTGACGAGGCCGCCGCCGCCGCGCCGCGCCACTCGCCCGCCGGAGTTTCGTTCGTACGTGACGGGAGCGCGATTGGCGACAACGAGGAGCTTGCGCCGGGTCGTTGTCGATGTTGACAACGATCAGGCTGGCTGCTGCAGCCGCTTCATGAAGCGCAGCCGCGAGCCCCGGACCCCCGGGCTGGAATGCAGCTCGAACTCGTCCGCGATCGTGCGGATGATCGCGATGCCGAGCCCGCCTTCCGTGAGCTCCTCGCCCTCGAGCGCCGGCGGCCGCTCCGGATCGAACCCCTTCCCGTCGTCGACGACCTCGACGGCGAGCGCACTCCCGGTCAGCTCATAGGCGATCGAGACGAACCCCCCGCGGTCCGCATACGCATGCCGGACCGAGTTCGAGACGGCCTCGGTGAGCGCAAGCTTGAGATCGGCGAGCACCTCGTCGGACAGCGCGACGATGTCGGCGAGGCCGCTGAGAGCCAGCCGCGCCAGTGCGATGTACTCGGCGCGGGCCGGCACACGAAGCCGAACCGTCCGGATTCCTTCGAGCTGGTCGCCCGCCGTCTCGAGCAATGTCGCCTCGCCATCCATCGCTAGCCTCTCGCCACGTTCCCGAAGGTTCCGGGCTCTAAACCTGTCGATTTCTACCAGTAGCGCCTGTGTCCGCTGCTACCCGATGTCTACTCTCCGCTCGGCCTTCCCAATCCGGCCGAGGTCCTAACCCGCCCCGTTTCCACGGGAAAACGGCCTCCCGGAGCGCGACCTAGACTGAAGCCGTGACGGCCGCCTCGCCCGCCCACGAGCGCCGACGGCCGCGGCCGGGATCGCTCGAACGTCCCGTCAACGCGCGCCTCTACCGGGGCACCTGGCTCCTCGTCGGACTGCCCCTCCTGCTGCTCGCGTTCAGCGTCGCCCGTCCTCCGGCGCTGCATGCGCCCGACCTGCCGCCGGCGTTCGATGCGGGAGCGGCCGCGTCTCTCGCCTCCGACCTCGACACGAGCTATCCGGACCGACGACCCGGAACGCCCGGCGCGAGCGGCGCCGCGGCTTGGTTTCGCCGCCAGCTCGCGCAGTACGGCTTCGATGTACGTCCTGAACGCTTCACGGCGACCATCCACGGCCGCCGCACCACGCTGGTCAATCTCGTCGCCGAGAAGGCCGGGCTCTCTCCGCGGGACGAGATCGTCGTCATGGCGCATCGCGACGACAACAGTCCCGACGGCGGCCTGAACGACAACGCCTCGGGGACCGGGGCTCTGATCGAGCTGGCACGCTCGTACGCACCGGCCGTAGCGGCACAGCGCGCCTCGCTTCCGTACTCGCTCGTCTTCCTCTCGACGGACGGGGCCGCGGACGGCGCCCGTGGTGCCGCGCACTTCGCGGCGGCGCAGGCCGGGCGCCAGAACATCCTCGCAGTCGTCAACCTCGACGCCGTCGGCGGGCGCGGCAGGCCGCGGCTCGTGTTCGGAGGTAACAGCGCGCGCTCGCCCGCGCCGGGGCTCGTCGAGACCCTCCGGGCCGCCCTCGCACAGGAGGGGCGAGGCGATCCCTCGCGGCCGAGCGGCCTGCAACAGCTCGTGGAGCTCGGGTTTCCCTTCAATCCGTACGAGCAGGCGCCGTTCGTGAGCCGCGGCATCCCGGCGGTGACTCTCACGACCGCGGGCGCGCGACCGCCGAACGCGCAGGGGCACGGCAGGAGGAAGCTCGACGCCGGCCGTCTGGGCGTGATCGGCCTTGCGGCCCAGGACACCGTCGATGCGATGGAAGAGGGCGTCTCGCTCGCCCAGGGGCCGGCGAGCTACGTCTACCTCGGCCAGCGGGTGATCCGTGGCTGGGCGATCGAGATCGTCCTCGTTGCGATGCTGCTCCCGTTCCTCGCGGCTGCGGTCGATCTTTTCGCCCGCTGTCGCCGGCGGCGGATCCGCATCGCGCCCGCGCTCCGCAGCTACCGCAGCCGGCTCGGGTTCTGGGCGTGGGTCGGCGCGATCTTCCTGGTCTTCGGGGCCTTCGGCTTCTGGGGGAGCACGGGCGGGTACGCGCCGTCGCTGGACTCCGTCGGCTGGCCGGGCAGTGCGCTCCTCGCGCTGGTCCTCCTGGCCGGAGTCGGGTGGATCGTCGCGCGAGCCCGCCTCCTGCCTCGACGGCCCATCCGTCGCGAGGAGCAACTCGCGGGCCACAGCGGCGCGCTGCTGGCACTCGGCGTCGTCGGGCTTCTGGTCGCAGCGACGAATCCATTCGCGCTCATCTTCGTCCTGCCCTCCGTCCACGCCTGGTTGTGGCTACCGCAGGTGCAGAGCCGGCACCCGGGTGTGCGAGCGAGCGTCTTCCTCGTCGGTCTCGCCGGCCCCGCCTACCTCGTGTGGTCGTTCGCAACGCACTACGGGCTCGGCTGGGACGCCCCGTGGTACATCGCCAAGCTCTTCGCCGTGGGGTACGCGCCGCTTCCGCTGCTGGTGATCGGGCTCGGCTGGCTCGCCGCCGGCGGACAGCTCGCCGCACTCGCAGCCGGCCGCTACGCGCCGTACCCCTCCCCGCGGGAGCGCGCGCGCCGCGGGCCGGTACGTGAGCTGATCCGCACGCTGCTGCTGGCGCAGCGCCGCCGCTCCGCGCCGGCCGAAGCGCAACGAGCGGTGAACGAGTAAGACGCCGTCAGGCGTCGCCGAGGCGGAGCCACTGCACCGTCGAGCCCGCCGCAAGCTCGCCGTTTCCACGTGGAACGTGGACGAGCGCGTCGGCAGCACCCGAGCGGACGATCATGTGCGACTCCTGGCCGAGGATCGGCTCGAGCACGAGCGCGTCGCCGTCGACGCACGTACGCGCGCGCACGAATTCGTCGCGCTCCTCGTTGCGGCGTAGACCCACCCCGAGTCGCCCCGGCTCGAACCGGGGCAACGGCCGCGGAAGACCCTGCAATGAACGCAGCGCGGGCTTGACGAAGAGCTCGCAGCCGACGAGGGTCGACACGGGATTCCCGGGCAGCCCGAAGACGAGTGTGTCTCCGCGCGTGCCGAACGAGACGGGCTTGCCCGGCTTGACCGACACCCGCCAGAACACCTCCTGGACGCCCAGGCCCCGTTCGACCGAGCGAACGAGGTCGTGCTCGCCCACCGAGACTCCTCCCGAGGTGACAAGGACGTCGGCGGCGAGCCCGCGCTCGAGTGCCTCCCGCAGCGACCCCTCGTCGTCGGGAGCGGGCGGCTCCGTCACCACCTCCACTCCCTCCACGACGAGCGCGGTGGCGAGCATGAGGGTGTTCGTCTCGTAGATCTGGCCGGGGCGGAGCGCTTCGCCGGGTGCGATCAGCTCACTGCCCGTGGCGAGCACGGCGACCCGCGGACGGCGTCTGCACGACACCTCGGCAACGCCGGAGGCCGCCGCGGCGGCCAGCCGTGCGGGCGTGAGCCTCGCACCCACCGGCACCACCACGTCGCCGGCCGCGACGTCGCCGCCGCGGGGACGGATGTGCGCTCCGGCGTCCGCCGTATGCGAGATCTCCACTGTGTTTTCTTTCTTGACAACAGCCTCGACCGGGACGACTGCGTCCACGTCCTCCGGTACGACGGCCCCGGTCGAGATGGCCACCGCCCCGCCGGGCTCGACGCGGGCGTCGTACGGCTTCCCGGCCGCCGACTCCCCGACAATTCGCAACACTCCCGGCAGATCGGACACCCGGACGGCGAAGCCGTCCATGGCCGAGCTCGCGAACGGAGGCAGGTCGACATTCGCCCGAACATCCTCCGCGGTGACGCGTCCACCGGCCTCGGCGATCGGCACGAGCTCGGACGGGAGCGGCCGCGCGTGCTCGAGCACCCGCGCCTGCGCCTCGTCGAGAGTGAGTAGAGAGGCCACGGTGCGTGCATACCGTAGTCGTGAACCGAGGCGGCGAGGTCGCGGGACGCTACTTCGACCTGCGCTCGGAGCTCACGCCCAGACGCCGAGCGCGCGGAGCCGCCGATGAGCCCGCAGCCGGAGCTCCCGCTCGAGCCGCCCGGCGGCGAGATCGTCGGCCGCCGCAGCGCGAAGCGTCACGATCGCCGGATCGTCGAGCGAGCTGACGTACACCGATGCGTCCCGCTCGTCGGCGACGTCCTCGCGCAGCGCGTCGAGGGCGGCGTCGAGGTCCGCGGCGAGCGGAACCGGAACGGAGACCTCGGCGAACGTCTCGCGGCTCCGGATCGAAGCGTTGACGATCGTGTCGGAGGCGAGCTTCTCGTTCGGCACGACGATCCGCCGGCGGTCGGCGGCGCGGATGAACGTGTACGTCAGGCCGATCTCCTCGACCACGCCGTGGGAGCCCTCGTACTCGACGCGGTCGCCGATGCGGACCGGCTGCGCGAGCCCGATCAGGATCCCGGCCACGAAGTTGCCCAGCGTCCGCTGAGCGGCGAAGCCGAGGATGATGCCCACGAGAGCCGACGAGGCAAGCAGCCCGCCGGCGACGGCCCTCACCTCGGGGATCGCGAGCATGGCCGAGAAGAGGCCCACCAGCAGGACGGCCACGATCAGCGCTCGGCGGAAGATCCGGTAGCGCGTCTCGGAGTCCGGCGGCAGCGGTCGCCGCTGCAGCCACCAGTCGATCGCGCGGGCGAGCAGGATGACGACGACGAAGATCGTCGCCGCGATGATGACGTGCTTCCAGAATGGATCCATCCCCCGCGGAAATTCGAGGCGAGGAGAGGAAGTCCTCAGTCCAGCGGGAGCGGACGGCGGCCGTCGAAGCCGTCGTCGACGCGATGCCACCAGGCGATCTCGTCCTCGCCGAGCTGCCAGCAGAGGAGCACCGTCTCGCCGTTGCGCAGCGCCGGGAAGTCGACGAGACCGGTGTCGAGGTCCTTCACCTGAGCCCCATGGCCCGAGATCTGGTCCACGATCCGCGCAAGGCGGCGCGCAACGGCGTCGACCTCGGCCGTCGCCGAGGCAAGCTCGGCGGGCGGAATGCCACCGCCGTTGCCGCGGATCTTTCGCTCGAGCTCCTCCTGGCGCTCGAGCGCGGCTGCGTGCTCCTGCCGGGTCGCGACGAGCTCCTCGACGAGCGGCCGCACGTGCTCGAGCTCGGCGCTCGCCTCCTCGGGGGTGAAGTGACGCATGGCCGTCAGCCTATGCTCAGCGGTCGTGGAGGTCGAAGCCGTCCAGCCGCGCCCACACCCGAGCTACACCCGCCTCCTATTCTGGACCGTCTTCGTTGCGCTGATCGCGGCAGTCAACTACGCGGCACGTTTCGTCGGGAACAGCGGCAGCAGTCGAGGCGTCTCGCACCAGGAGGTCTACTCGTACGCGACGTTCGCCGGAGGCACGATCATCTACGCGGTCTGGCTCGGGATCGTGCTCCTGATCGTCATCGACCGCTTCGACCTGCTCGCCCTACGACCCCCACAGAGCTGGGGACGAGCGCTCGGGCTCGCGGCCTCCGTCGTCGCAGCGATCTTCGTCTGGGAGGGGATCGTCTCCTACCTGCCGCTCCCGGAGAGCCCCGGCAAGGAGCAGGGGATCACGAACGTGCACTGGGAGCCCGCACACGCGGGCGCCTTCGCCGCCAACTTCATCCTCTTCGCCGCGATCGCCCCGTTCGTGGAAGAGCTGACCTTCCGCGGCTCCGGCCAGTCGCTGCTCCGCTTCCTCGGCCGCACGCCGTCGA
>Ga0335076_10000508_pt1 | contig 36136 bp, 33 predicted proteins | sample Lox_Sample_25_FD_206717 | JGI IMG/M metagenome (GOLD analysis project Ga0335076, IMG submission 206717) | Soil microbial communities from Loxahatchee National Wildlife Refuge, Florida, United States - Lox_Sample_2.5 | ecosystem: Environmental > Terrestrial > Soil > Wetlands | place: USA...
TCGGTCACGAAAAGGGAGCTTTCACCGGCGCCTTGGAACGCCGCACCGGTTGCTTCGAACTTGCCGAAGGCGGAACACTGCTGCTCGATGAAATCGGCGAGATGCCCGTAGCTACGCAGGCCAAACTCTTGCGCGTGCTGGAAGACCGCAAATTGCGGCGCCTGGGAAGCAAGGTGGAAACCACGGTGGATGTTCGCGTCCTGGCGGCAACCAACAAGGTTCCCGAGGAGGCGGTGGCGCGGGGGGAATTGCGCAACGACCTTTTCTACCGGCTGAATGTCTTCAACATTCATATGCCTCCCTTGCGCGAGCACAAGGAAGATATCCCGGAGCTGGTGCAGACATTGTTGAGCGAGATGAACGCGAAGCACGGGCGCCAGGTCGCGGCGGTGAGTGATGCGGTCCTCAATTTATTCCGGAATTACGCATGGCCGGGTAACGTGCGTGAGTTGCGCAATACGCTGGAGCGGGCGGTGATTGTGTGCGAGGGCGCAGTAGTTGAGACCAAACACTTGCCGCCGGGATTCGGGCAATCCACCATACGCACCTCGCCGGAAGACCCGGATGCGGTGCGTCTGGGCGTGGGCACGACCGTCGCCGAAGCCGAGAAGTTGCTGATCTTGAAGACGCTCGAGGCCACCAGCAATAACAAAACTCGAGCCGCCGAAATTCTCGGCATCAGCCTGAAAACTCTGCATAATAAGCTCAAAGAATACGGCAGTGCAAACTCCGACGGGGATGCCGATAAAGACGAAAAAGAGGAATAGGCCGACGGCACAGGATCAGCGAATCGAGTTTTGGATCGTATTGGGGAAAGATGAGCCGGAAAAGCAAGCTCGTGTTGGCCATCACGCTCATGGTGGCCGTGCTGGTGACAGGGGCTTCTTACGTTTATATTTCTGAGCTGCTCCGCCAGCGCGTGACCACGGCCCATGACTCGGCGGCCCAGTTGGCTTCGGAGATGGCTTATCTGGCAGCCAATGCCGCTCCCGATCTGAGCAGCACGCGCGTGGACACCTCAAATCCCGCGGCGGTACGGCACGCCATTGCCTACTATCTCAGCACCGACCGCGACCTGAACAATTTCCTGGACTCGGTGGTAGGCAGTTGGCGGATCGTCTACGATGCTGCCATCGTCGATGGCGACGGCAAGGCGATTCTCAACACCAATCCTGACTTGGTGGGCAAGATTGTGCCCGACCGCCCCGATTTTCAGCTGGTGCAGGACGCTAGCTTTCGGCGCCAACTGCGAATGGTGTACAACCTGCCGTCGGTTTATGACGTGCGTATTCCTCTGGAACTCGACGGCGCCCCTTTCGGCAGCGTGCGAGTCGGCGTTTCCACGGTGTTCCTGAAAAACGAGCTTACGCCGCGCCTGCGACAGGCCCTCAGCTTCTCGGGCATTGCCCTCTTGCTGTCTCTCATGCTGGCGGCAGGGCTTTCGCACATCGCGCTGGGACCACTGGAGAAGATCAGCCGCAGTCTCGATAGCGTATCCGCGGGGGACGCGGATGCCATCATAGCCGAACACGAGCACAGCCACGACGAATATGGCATGGTCTCGCTGAAGATAGCGCATGTCGGACGCCAGATGCGCGACGTAAAAGAAATTTTCTCCGCCCTCAAAGACAACGTCGACCAGATCATGGCCAATCTGCAAGATGGCCTGATGCTGTTCACCCGCGACGCACGCGTGGTGCTGGTAAGCGCTTCGGTGGAGCGTTTCCTGGGGCGTCCACGACGTCAACTTCTGGGCCGCGCCGTCCAAGAGATATTCACTCCCGAGTCTGCGCTGGGAACGCTGGTGCTGGAATCATTCCACTCCCACCGTCCGGTCGCGCCCCGCGAGATCGAGTCGCCCAACGGCAAGCGCGTGCTGATTTCTCTCGACTTCATTCAGGAAAAGGGAGCGCAAATTGGCGCGCTGATGACTTTGCGGGATGCAGAATCGGTGCAGCGGATTGAAGATGAAATTGAAACTTCGCGGCGGCTTTCGGCCAGCGGGCGACTGACTCGCGGCGTCGCCCACGAAGTAAAGAATCCCATCAACGCCATCGTTCTGCACTTGCAGCTGCTGCAAGACAAATTGCGGCAGACTGACCCCGACACGCGCCGCCATATCGATATTATCGGCAGCGAGATTCACCGGCTGGACCGCGTGGTGCAGATTCTGGTCGACTTCACCCGGCCGCGCGACTTGCATCTCGAAGAACTCGATTTGCGCCGCCTGCTCGAAGAAGTCGCATTGCTGGCGGCTCCCGATGCCGCCCAGCATGGGGTCACGGTTTCCACCACGCTACCGTCTGATCCGCTCCAAGTGAAAGTCGATGAAGATCTTACCAAGCAAGCCATCCTTAACGTAGTGATCAACGGCGTGCAGTCCATGCCCGAGGGCGGAACTCTGACGATTTCGGCGACCCGCGAGAACGATACGGTGCTCACTGAGATCCGCGACGAGGGATGCGGCATTCCTCCCGAACTCCAGGAGAAGATTTTTGAACTGTATTTCACCACCAAGAAGGGCGGAAGCGGGATTGGTCTCGCGCAGACCTACCAGATTCTGCAGTGGCATTATGGCTCGGTCGATTTCGAGTCAGTAGACGGGCAGGGCACAACTTTTCGTCTGCGGCTGCCGCTGGCGGATGTGCGGACCAATTCGGTGGAAGCGGCCACCGCGCGCAGCTAGTTTTACATGCAGGACTCATCAGCTGGCGGTAAAATCATGAATACCATTCATTGCGAACGCATAAGTGAAGTGGGATGCCATGCCTCTGGCCCTAATCTTCGTCTGTGTACTGGTGTCGTCGCCGGTGCAGGCCTATGCGTTCTTTGGGGGGTCTTGGATAAGGTTTCAGGAAAACGCTTCGCAGCAAACTCCCGTCAACCCTCCTAAAACATCGCCACCGGCGTCGCCACAAAGCGGGCCGTCTGGGTCAGCTCCTGGATCAACTCCTGGGCCAACTCCTGGATCAACTCCTGGGCCAACTGCGAAGAGCGGGTCTCAGGCCACACCTCCGAGCAAAAAGCCGCCGAAAAAGAAATCCCCCGGAAAGGCAGCCACTCCCTCCAAGCGCGTAGTGCGGAACGGGAGCGCGCCCGATCCAACGGTTCAGATTTCCCCGGAAGTCAGTCAGAAGCAGGCTTCAAATCAGTTGCAGAACACCAATCAATTGCTGGCTGCCACAGAGGGAAACCTGAAGACCATGGCTGAACGTGGTCCCAATGCCAGCCAGCAGAGTGTCATGCGGCAGATTCGCCAATATATGGATCAGGCCAAAGAGGCGGCTGATCAGGGAGACCCGCAACGCGCCCACAATCTCGCCCTGAAAGCTCACCTGCTGTCCCTGGATTTATTGAAACACTGAAAATTATTGCCCCTTCGAGCGTGCGGCATTGACCTTGGTCAGCAGTTCTTGCGCTGGTTGCTGCACCGGGCCGGGAATCTTAACTGCTTCCGTAAGCGCCGCTCGCGCTTCGCTGAGGTGGTTTGGCAGCTTGGCGTAGGCGTATCCAAGGCGATAGAGCGCCATGGCATATTGCTGGTCGTCCTGGCCTTTCAATAGCGTGACCGCGGCTTGCAACTCGGGCACCGCATTCGCCGTCTTGTTTTGCTTCATGTAATCGTAGCCCAGTGTAGAGTGCGCCATCCCGGCAGAAAGTTTGCGGGAACGGTCCGCATCCGGGGCATCGGCCTTTGCGACTTCAATCGCTTTTTGCGCGTAAGTCACGGATTTACCCAGACTCCCCGGTTGCGGATCATCCGCCAAGGTTCCGGAGAGCAACAGCAGCGCGGGCAAGCTATTGGGATTTGCCGCCAGTGTCTTTTCGCCGAACGCGACCAGCCGTGGCGTGTCCTTCAATTCCGAAAGGGAAACCATGGCATACGAGGTGACCTGCTCTTGGTATTGCGAGTTTGGGAATCCGGAAGTGAAGCGCTCGACGTCACTCATGCGGGCTTTGGCATCATTTTCACTGCTAAGGGCATTGAAGCCGGCAGCTTCAAGAAAATCGCAGGAACTCTTAGCCGAGGTTTTGTCGTCGGCGATGTGATTGGCAAAATCCTGGTCGCTCATGCCTTCGGGCTTGGGTTGCTTCGCGATCGAATCGCAGATTTTTCCGCCGTCGGCCGCGTAGTCGACGGTCTTCGTGTTGTCTTTCATCTGCTGCGCGATGCCCGTCTGCGAAACCAGAATATCCAGATCGCGCGGGGCGTTGGCCAGTGCCTTATCGCCATAATCGAGCGCCTTCGGCAAATCGCCAGCTGCCTGGTAAGACTGCGAAATCTGCCAGTCCGCATAAGCCACAGCCACAGGATTGGCGTTGAATTTCTGCGCAAAGTCCTGGTACATAGCGAGCTTCTTTTGCGCGTCTGGTTCGTTGGAGATGCTCTGCAACTCGCGATCTTCCGGCGTGCCTGCGGCGATGGTGAGTTTCTCCACCTGGGCCTGCAGAAACGCGGCAAAAATGAGGGGAGCGAGCCAGCCAAGAGGTCTCATGGATTCCTCCCGATATCTCTATCTATGCGGGCGCATCGTAGCTCCGAATGGAAACGGACGCAAGAAATTAACGAGCAGGGTGATAGTAGCCTAACTTTCAAAGTCTCCGAGCAATCCACCACTTTCGGGCAGCGACGATTGACCAAACACCCTCGACCAATCCAAAGGGCCACGCGCCTTGCAGAAAGCCATAAACAGAGCCCAGCAGGCAAGCAAGAGCGAAACCGAGGATGAAACCGTGGTGTCGGTTTTCCAGCGCATACATGACCAGCATTGCCGTGACTGCAAAGAGTCCGAATGCAGTGAGACTATTCACGGCGCTCTCTCCGCCTTGCGCTGCTCGTATGCTTCCCAGAGAACAAATCCTCTACGCACCAGGGCCTATCTGTTACGCCAGCAGCCACGGCCGGAGAGTATGCCACGTTCCTTCGCGGTCCCAAAATCAAATAGCCACTATCACGAGCAGGCTGCGGAACACGTTGCTCCGCCGCCTGAGCGGAGAGGCTCTATGCTATAGTCGCGCCGATGCCGGACCGGGAAGAAAGAAAGCCGCTCGAAATCTCACCCCGGAGTAGTGAAGTCCGGCCCCCGGCGAGATCGTGGCGGCATTCCATCTGGTTCATCGTTCTGGTCGCGTTCCTGCTCCGGCTGACTGTGATCACCATCGGCCATACCTACCGCATCACCCCACGTCGCGACCACTTTCAGTTCGGTTGGGAAATGGGCCGCATCGCTCGCTCGATCGCAACCAGCCAGGGATTCAGTTCGCCCACCGATCTGCCTTCCGGGCCGAGCGCCTGGGCGCCGCCGGTTTATCCCTACATTCTGGCTGGCATTTTTAAGTTGTTCGGAGTTTACAGTCCGCTGTCCGCATGGGTCATTCTGGCATTCAACAGCATCTTCTCTGCACTGACCTGTTTCACTCTGTATGAAATCGCACTTTCAAGTTTTGGAATTGAAGTCGCACGGGCAACGGCGTGGACGTGGGCGCTTTTTCCCTACGCCATCTATTGGCCCGTCCGCGTGGTCTGGGAGATGAGCCTCACGGCGTTTCTATTAAGCCTGGCCTTGCTGCTCACCATCCGCCTGAGCAAAAACTCGGTTTCGCGCCGTCAGTTGATTTTCTACGGGCTGCTCTGGGGCATCATCGCTCTGACCAATACGACGGTTCTTTCCCTGTTCCCGTTTTTTCTTCTCTGGGTTTTGTATTCGCGTCGCGAGCAGCTTCCGTGGACTAGCCTTGCCGTTTTGCTGGCGGCCGCGATCCTGGTGATCGCTCCCTGGCTGGTTCGCAACTATGTTGTGTTCGGCAAGTTCATCTTCATTCGCGACAATCTTCCACTCGAAATGCAGATCGCCAACAACGATGCCTCGACTGGACTTTGGACGCGCAGCGAGCATCCCGGCAACGATCCTAAAGCGATGCAGCGGTTCCAGGAACTGGGAGAGGTTCGCTTCATGGAGGAAAAGCGGCAAGAGGTGTGGCAGTTCATTCAGGAGAATCCTGGCCGCTTCGCGGTTTTCACGCTGAAGCGCGCTCTATATTTCTGGATCGGCACTCCGCAGGCAGTGGTTGTGAACGGATACGATTTAATTTTTTTCCGTCATGCAACGTTTTTACTTGGTGCACTATCGGCTTTCGCAGGATTGTGGCTGGCCATTCGCAATCGCAAGTGCGGCGCTTTTCTCTTCGCGGCTTGCCTGCTTATTTATCCGCTTCCTTACTATCTCGTGAATCCATTTCCCCGTTACAAGCATGCCATAGAGCCGGAGATGGCCCTGCTCATCGTGTATCTGCTCTGGGAGGCAAGCCGGAAGCAGATTCATTGGCGGAAGCAGGCGTAGCTCCCCGTTGTCATTCCGAGTCGGCTCTAGCCTCGACGAATCTGGTTTGAACTATTGCAGCAGATTCCTCGCGCGATATAACTGCGCTCGGAATGACAAGAGTATTCCCGCCTATTCACATTGGCCACTCTTCATTTTTCATTTACAGTGAAGTGTGCGCGCCATCCTGCAAAAGAAGCCGCTGCGTTTTGTCTTCGCCGCCAATGTGATCTCCATGCTGGGCAGCGGCATGAACACTGCCGCAGTTGCCTGGTACATCCTGCAGGCCACCCATTCGGAAGTTGCTCTAGGCACGTTTGCAGTACTGCAAACGCTCCCTGCCATCGTGATGCTGCCTTTCACCGGCGTGCTCATCGATCGCGAAGACCGCCGCCGGCTGGTGATGACGCTCGACGCGGCCCGCGCCATTGTGATCCTGGCCGTCGCGCTGCTCGCTTTTGCCAGCAATGTCAAAGTCTGGGAACTCTATGCGATGAATACGCTGGTGGCGGCGGGATTTTGGATGTTCTGGCCCACCATCACAGCGCTGATCCAGGAACTCACTCCGGACGATCAGTACGTGCATGCCAATACTTTTCTTCTGGCCGGCGTACAAGGCGGATGGCTGATTGCCGGCGCCATCGTAGGTTTTGTCTATAACCGCATCGGCTTGGGCGGCGTGCTGCTCGTGGACGTGTCGACCTATGTGGTCTCATTTCTCTGCTACTTCGCAGTGCGCAAAGGACGGAGGGTTGTGCCTCGTCCCGACGAATTGCGCGCGGATGTACTCGCTGCCGAAACTGCAGTGCAACGCTTCTGGCGTGAGATGCGCGAAGGTCTTGAGTTTCTTCGTGGCCGCCGTGGATTGGTCATGCTGGGAATCAGTTGGGCGCTCTTTCTCGGCGCGATGATGACAGGAATTGTGGTCACGCCTCCTTTGAGCGATATGGTTTTCCATGCCGGAGCAATCGGCTATGGCTGGCTCAACGGCGGATGGGGCACCGGGGCATTCGTCAGCGCGCTCTTCGCGCCGCAGCTCATCGCCTGGGTTGGATCGCGTCGCACCATCGCCATCGCTATGGCTTTGCTCGCGCTGTGCATGAGTTCCGCTCCGCTGGCACCGCGGCTAGGCTTGGCCGTACTCGTTTATGGCGTGATGGGTGCGGCCCGAGGCCTAACCGGCGTCGCCATGAACACCAGCATCATGGAGCAGGTCCCACAGCATTTCATGGGCCGGGTGCAAAATGCCTTCTATTTCGCGGGCACGACCTTGCAGGTGATTTTAGGTCTGGTCGTCGGCGCCGTGGCGCAATTCAATCTGGTTGCCGGCTTCGCCATCATCGGCATGGTCTATGCTCTGGCTTTGATTAGCGCCGTTTGGCCGGCCGAAGCCAGGGAGGCTTCCCGCCAGATCGACACGGTCGAATGAACGAAGATTTCAGATTGGAGACTTCGACCGGTTCTTCTTGGCCCAGGACCGGCAAGAAATCACAATCTGGTAAATCTGAAATCCCGAATCTGGGATCTGAAATTTGCACCCTGAATTCTGCCTTCTGCCTTCTGCTTTCCCCTGTTATTCTTTTCCGTTCATAAAACAGGAGCCCCCATGTCCTCCAGCCTCGAAGGCCGCGTCGCGGTAGTTTTCGGAGTGGCCAACAAACGCTCGATCGCCTGGTCGATCGCCCAGGGACTGCATCACGCGGGAGCGCAGCTCGCAATCACGTATCAAAACGAACGCCTGGAACTGGAAGCCAAAGACCTGATTCTGTCCTTGCCGGGCGCTGAGGCTTTCATGTGTGACGTCTCCGACGATGCGCAGATTGACCGGCTGTTCGCCAGATTAAAGGAGCGTTACGGCAAGCTGCACGTTCTGGTGCACAGCGTGGCCTTCGCTCCGGCCGACGAGTTGAAGGGCGAATTTCTGGCCACCACGCGCGAAGGCTTTCGTATCGCCCATGACGTCAGTGTCTACTCTCTGGTTGCGCTTGCTCGCGCCGCCGCACCGCTCATGGAAGAGGGCGGCAGCATCATCACCATGACTTACTACGGTGCAAAGAGAGTGGTGCCCAAGTACAACGTGATGGGTGTGGCCAAGGCGGCGTTGGAGTGCAGCGTGCGTTATCTGGCCTACGATCTCGGCAAAAGAAAGATTCGGGTCAACGCCATCTCCGCTGGGCCGATCAAAACGCTGGCCGCGCGGGGCATCGCCGACTTCAGCGAAATGCTCAAAGCCCACGCCGAACGTGCGCCGTTGCAACGCAATGTGGACGTGAAGGAAGTCGGCGCCACCGGAGTGTTTCTGGCTTCGGAAGCCAGTTCCGGCATTACCGGCGAAGTGATTTATGTGGACTGCGGCTACAACATCATGGGATTTTAGTCGTCAGACGCGGAAATTCGGCGCGACTTCCGCTTCCCACTGCGGCGAAGGCCTTAGTTTCCACCCCTCGACACTCTGTGAAGGATGAATTCCTGCGCCACGCTGCTGACCATGCGCTCGGCGGTACTGATCGCCAAGTTGGCAAAGACCAGCGCTGCTCCCCGGTTAGACGGCGGATAATAAGCGTTGGAAATGGCAGCCGAGGCCAGGTCACCACCGATGCTCGAATAGTTCGGCTGCAGGTGTCCATTGTCTCCCCGGCAAACGAAGGGATTTGAGAGCGCGTGCATCAGGCGCGATTTGTTGCTCCCCGTTCCCTGGAAAAAGTAGCGTGGATCCTGGTGCAGAAGAGATGGCAAAATGGCACCACCGATCATGATGTCGGTGAGCCCATCAGCAGCAGCCGCGCCGAACCGCTCGCCGTAACCTTGCCAACCCTGGCGATAGTTGGGAGTGTCCGCTGCCTGGTTGATCGCGGCATAGACGCCTATCCCTGCGATGGTAACCGGATCGATTGAAGTCCGGAACGCAAGATGGAACTTGAGCTTGGCCGTGAGCGGCGCAGGGTCATGGTCATAAACCACGTAGAAATTGGGGAAAACTCCAAAAATGCGCTGCTGCTCCTCAGCTTTGACCTGCTCAGTGGCCACCTCAACCGGTGACAGCGCCACCGCCACCGTGGTCATCACCTCCGCGATCTTCAGTTGCGCGCCGGTCAGGATTACATACTGACCCGGATTCACCACGACGGGAGGAGAGGTCCAGGTTGCAAATCCATCGGCGCTTACCGTGACGCTATAGGTTCCTGCGTCGAGATCTTTGAATTCGAAGAATCCGTTATCGTCCGAGACAGCCTTCTCGGGACTCTTGAGCGTGGGGCCCTCGAGAAGGACTGTGGCTCCAGTCAGAATGTCGTTGTTCACGTCGGTGATCGTGCCGGTAATGTGGCCGGTTTCTGGCTTGGCCGGGTTGACGTCCTGGGCTGCCAAAGGCGCAGCCATTACTGCCAGAATTAACACGCAAACTTGCAGGGTTCTCACCACAAAAGCTCCATCGGATTAGGACTTAACTTCATTCTATCGTGTCACTTCCAGTTCTCCGCAACGTTCCGCAAGGACAAGTACGGGGGTGTGAAATTGGATGCGCTAAGAGGTGATTCTGGTTTCAAATTTAGTTGATTAAGATGCGCTATTCCGGGACCAACAGGGAAGCCAGTTGGCGGTCCCCTTTGGGGAACCGCGAGAACATGTCTCCCTGCTTTATTCGGAAATGCGGTAGGGGTTTATGCCGGATCAAGGATGGCGATGCAGTACGTGGGTAGCGATGTCCGGCCAGAACTCGCGAAAGACATTGGTGAGAGCATCCCGCCCCAGGGCATATCCATATTTGGTGGCCAGCGCCCCCGCGCTGTGGTCATGGCTCGGGTAATAGGAGAGCGAAATGCCTTGGGCAATGCCCCGGCCCAGCAACTCGGAAGCATTGAAGCTAGCGTGTCCGTGATAATCGGGCGTGATAAGAATGCGAGACGCCGCGTAGATACCGCGTTTCCAGAAACCTCCCTCGCCTCTGGCGTAGTAACGCTCGTCCTGATGAAAAATAGTCGGCAGGACAAAGATCACCCAGTAGTTGCCATCGGTCTTATCTACAAAGCCGCGCCAATAATATCTCCCGTAACCCGGCAAGCCCTGGCCCAGCTGCGGGTGCGCATCCGTCCACTCCGAGAGCGCGGAAGTGATGCCCACAAAAACAAATGACGAATAGTCAAAGCTATTTTGAGTGGCGATCTTGAAGGCCTGCTTGGGCGTGGGAGGCGGTGGAATGGCTCCCGCACTGACAGCGCGATAATTGGGCATGATGCCCAGAATCCGCTTGGGTTGTCGCTTTGAAGCGGGAACCGCCTGGTCCGCCGACTTTGTGTCACCTTGGCCCGGGCTGTCCATCGTGCTGGACGTACCGCGCTGGGCCGGTTGGGAACTTTCCGGCTGGCCTTGATCAAGGGACTTCCGGTCGGTTGCCGGCGCTGAGAACGATGGTGAATCGGAATGCCCCACTTGAGCAGATGCTCCGACCGCAGACATGACGAGGGTTAAGAACAAAAAAGAACGCAAACGGGTTCTCCACGTGGTTTGCGACCAACACTGATGCGCGGGTGCAATTAAGGGCTGGTTACTAGGATCCGGCGCCGGTTTTCCCCCACCCTTTCGAGGGCAATTTCCACATCCCGCTCAAGCTGAAAGCGGCGAAATTTCTCTCCCCACTCTATCAGTAAGATGCTGTTTTGGGCCATCAGATCGTTCAGACCCAAAGTTTCGAGCTCACGCGGCGTATCTACGCGGTACAGATCGATATGATAGAGGTTGACCTGCGATCCACGGTATTCGTGTACCAAGGTAAAAGTGGGACTGGTGACATCTTCCTCGCGAGCGGCACGAAAGCCTTCGGCGATGCCTTTGACCAGCGTAGTCTTCCCCGCTCCCAGTTCTCCCCGAAGCAGCACCAGCTTGGGAGGCGGGAGAAGAGGGGCGAGGGCGCGGCCGACCGCAATCGTTTCCTCCGCCGAATGAGTAGTAAATTCCCGCGTCGGCATCCCCTCGAGAGACCAGTATAGCGAGAAGTGATCGGGCGGGCACGCCCCCAGTTCCACTGGTCTGATCGCGATTTTTAGCCAACTACGTGAGTGGCCGACCAACCTTCCAGAAACATTCCGCGATGCTCTCGACCGTTAGGCGGAAGATGGGTGGCCGACATACCTTTCCTCGACGAGGGGGACTTGAAGCCCGAGGCTTTGCACCACAGGCAGCATGCTGCGATCTGCGGCATCCATGATCGATTCGTCAGATCAAGGTGTAGGTGGCGAAAAAGGATACTCAGCGCGAAGGGCAGTCGCCGCACTGAAAATCGGCATTTCGCGAGGCAAGATTGGGATTGACAACGCGTTTTTGGTCAAGCAAACAACTTTCCCCTTAATGTTCGAGCCGCTCGTTGCCGATATACGTGAAAGGCGTACTAGGAGAGGGATGTACAAAATCGACCAAATCGATATCGGATTCAAGCTGACCTTCGGTGGCACCGTAACCAAAGAAGACTTGGGGCCTTGGTTTGAAGAGAGCAGGAAGGCGCTCAACACGTGCAAGAAGCCCTTCGGAGTAATCGTCGACATGAGAGACCTGGGGCTTCTGTCCCCCGGCGTTCAAGCCGAGATCGTGAAAGGTCAGATGCTGTACCGTGACGGCGGATTACAGCGTTCCGCCGTGATTCTGAGCGATCCTATCGTAACCATTCAGTTTATGCGGCTGGCAAAGAGATCCGGTATTTACAAGTACGAGCGCTTTATTGACGCCTCGAGCGACGCGCAATGGAAAAAGCATGCGGAAGACTGGGTGAGGTCGGGAATTGATCTGCCACTGGTTACGTGGGACGCTTCTTATAGCGTGAATGTGACAAGGTGCGACGAAGATCACAAGAAGCTGTTTTCGTTGCTCAATGACCTGCATGGCGCGATAAAAGAGGGAAAAGGATGGGAAGTGATTCAACAAGTCGTGAAGGACCTCGCTGACTACACCGGGTATCACTTTTCGCAGGAGGAGATGCTGCTTAGTAAGACGAACTACCCAGACCTAACTCGCCATAAGGCGCAACATTCATTTTTCGTCAAGAAGGTAGAAGAGTTTCAGTCGGCCGTGAAAGATGGAGACCCATCCCAACCGATTGAAGTGACTGAGTTTCTGAAAGACTGGCTAGTCAACCACATCAAACAGACGGACCGGCAGTACTCCGCTCACCTCAATGCTAATGGGATTTCCTAGGGTCTTGGAAGGCTGGCTGCGACCATGTCACCACACAGATGCTTTGTAACCAGGCGTTTACACTCACCGCCCGGCCAATGGCTGCAATCACGCCGTTTCGCCTACAAGCTCACTTCTTGCCGCCATTCGCGCTTCAGGGTTTGGCTGGCGCGTTGCTAGAAACTTTAGGAACTTTCGGGGTCAACTTCCGGCTGAGAAACTCCTGGAATAAATTCGCCACCATGGTTCCTGCAATCCCGACTCCGGCATTCTCGAAGGTCAACCCTGCTCCGTTGCGATCCTGTGGTGGATAGTAGAGATTCGAAATCCCGCCTGCCGCCAGGTTGCCCAGGACGTTGGAGTAATTTGGCTGCCAGCGTCCGTTGTCGCCCTTGCAGATCACCGAATTCGCCATCGCATACAGAATCCGCGAATGGACGCTGCCAGTTCCTTTGTAGAAATAGCGCGGATCCTGTTTCAGAAGCGACGGCAGCACGGCAGCTCCAATAAATGTGCCCGCAACCGTGTCGGCATAGTTCGCGCCAAAACGCTTGCCGTAACCTCCCGCGCCCTGCCCATATCCGGCGAAGTGATTTTGTGCCTGCTCTACTCCGGCAGCGCCCCCAACAAATATGAAAGTGAACGGATCTATCACCGTCTTCCAGGCGAGATTGAACTTCTGTTTTGAAGTGAGAGGGGCCGCATTGGAGATGTAGCTGACATAGAAATTGGGAAGGACGCCCAGCACACGCTGCTGCTCTTGAACCTTGATCTGCTCCTCTGCCACCTCCTCCTGCGAAAGCCCGACCTTCACCTGAGTGTCATTGGCAGCAATCGCAAGCGCGATCCGCGGAACAAGGTACGTCTCACCCGAACGCAGGATTCCCGAGAAGGTTTGAGTCGCGAAGCCCTGGGACGCAATTGTGAGCTGAAAAGGTCCGGCAGCGACTCTGGAAAAAGAGAACTGCCCGTTGCTGCCCGACAGCGTGTCTTGTCTCAGGGACTGATCTTCCCCAGTAGGAGTAAGGTTCACCCGGGCCCCGGCGACGACAGCTCCACTTTGGTCAACGACCGTTCCGCTGATGGTTCCCGGCGGTTGTTCAGCGGGGGCTTGTTCGCCCGTCGAAGTTGTCCCGGAAGGCTCCGCAGGCGTTTGCTGAGGGATCTGTCCCAAGCAGAACGACGTCCATCCCAAAGTGACAAGCGCAAAGACGGTGAACCTAAACTTGAACGGAAGGGCCATGAACCTTCAACTCTATCCTCTCCCTACTTGGCGCGCACTCCTTCAACTCCATTCTCAGGCTTGGATGCGTGATTATATCCAGGCGATTGCACGACACTACCCAGAACGGCCATTTAGGCAATCGCGCCAGATTCTGGCTATGCGGAAGGGCTTGGGAGGGAGACAGTCGCGATCTCAGAGCGGCCGGGTCGGGACCCACTGTTTCGAGCGAAGTCCCTGAAAGCTCTTGTCGGTCACCGAGTCGACGACCATGCGGAGAGTTCGGTGATCGTCGTCATCCAACGCAACGAAGCGGAAGGGTTGCAATATTCCGTCGGTTGCGCGCGTCGGGCTTAGCATTTCCGCCATGCCGTGGACGGGCCCAGACTGGGTCTCAAAGGCGATTTCTACAAAGTCGCCTTGCTCCAAAGACTTGCCCAGGCGCAGCAATCCACCGGTTGTTGAGATGCTTTGCAGTTTACCCCTGGCGCGCTCGCCATCTTCCAGCATAACCAGCGCCGGAATGGAACCATTAAATTGAATTCGGGGAGCACGCCGCTGAGAATTGGGTTGGGGGAAGTGGGTCATCGCGAACCTCACTATACCTATCGGCGAACCCTCTCAAGAGATTACGGAAGAACCGTGTACCGATTCCTTTACCAGGTCCATTACCGCCTTTGAGTTCATACAAAAAAGACAGGACTTAAGTTAGAAAATCTTCATTTTCAAGGCGTGACTGGCGTCATCCATTGATGGTGACCATTGCGCTTTTCGCTGATTCTGCTACCTGTTCAAAAGCTCGCGGCAGCGCCGTAAGCAGGTCGGTCGCGACCAGCGAGTGCTCACCCATGATGTCTCGCGCCAAATCGCCCGCCATGCCGTGCAGGTGAACTGCTGCCATGACCGCTTCGGGAACCCGGCCCGGGTTCTGCGCTACCATGCCACTGACCATGCCGGTCAGGATGTCTCCTGTCCCGCCCGTCGCCATGCCCGGATTCCCCGTCGTGTTCACCCAGACGTTTCCATCCGGCAAAGCAATCAAAGTGCGATGGCCCTTCAGGACAACGATCAGTTCGTGCTCACGAGCAAAGTTGCGGGCCAGGTTCAGCCGGCCCCGCTGCACTTCGGCGGCGGTCAAGCCGGTCAGACGGCCCATCTCTCCCGGATGTGGCGTAATCACAAATGGCCGGCCCGAGCCTTGCAGCTTATCCGCGTGCCCTTCAAAAGCATTCAGGCCGTCGGCGTCGAGAACCATGGGCAGCTTCGCAGTTTTGCAAATCGAATGGATGAATTCGGCCGTCTCGGGATTGCGCGAGATTCCCGGCCCGACCGCCAGCACAGTGATGCCCTGCATCAATTTTTCGACGCGGCCATATTCGAGAGCCCGCATCGAGATCGTGCCCGCATCCGTTTCCTCGAGCGGCTCGGTCATGATTTCCGGGTGAAATCCTGCGACCGTCGGCAGCGCCGATTTCGGCGTGGCGACCGTAGATAGCCCCGCACCCGTGCGCAGCGCGGACATTCCCGCCATGGCCGCAGCGCCGGCTTTGCCCAACGAACCGCCAATCACCAGCACATGTCCGAAGTTTCCTTTGTTAGCAGCGGGAGGACGCGGTCCGATGAGCGGCGCGATATCGCGCGGCGTGATGAGGTTGAGCTTTAAGGAAGAAACGATCGCTTCATCCGGCGAACCAATCGGAGCCAGAAAAATCGCGCCCTTGCTCAGCGATCCAAATACGTGCCCCAGATGCGGCGCGGTAAAAGTGACAACAACGTCCGCCCGCGCTACGGCGCCGGTCTGCTCTCCCATGACATCGGCGTCGGCGCCAGAAGGAATGTCCACTGCGACAACCGGAGACTGGCTGGCATTGATCGCCGCAATCGCTTCCCCATACAAGCCGCTTACCGGAGGCCGGAAACCAGTTCCTAATATCGCATCGATCAGCACCTCGGACTCGAAAACCGAATGTACGAGCGGGCCCTTCAACTCTTCGCCGAAATGAACAGCTCGCACGGCCATCGGCAGCTGTTTGAACATCTCGGCTGCATCGCCCTTCAATTCCGAAGGCTCGGCCAGCAGCAACAAAACGACCTCGTGGCCCCATTCGTGCAGCTTGCGAGCGACGACAAAACCGTCTCCGCCGTTATTTCCTTTTCCACAGATAACTCCGACGCGCCTGGCTTCCGGATATTGTGATCTGACGACCTGGGCCACGGCCGTGCCGGCGTTTTCCATCAGCGTGAGCGAAGGCACGCCGAAGCGCTCGCTGGTAAGGCGGTCGATCTCACGCATTTCGGCAGCGGTTACGACCTTCATAATGCGGCGACACCTGGATGATTCAAATGGATTCGAGAGCCGTGCAGACGGTTAACAACAGGACCATCGGGTCCGCAAACAAAATAAATACCGACCGGGAGCCGAGGGGGAAGAAGAAACAAATATCGTCAGTCTGCCATAACCGGCGCCGGCTTAGTTTGCTGCGCCCGCAAAACCTGCACCTTGCTGTGATGGCGGCTGTAGGTGAAATAGATCACCAGCCCGATGGCCAACCAGATAATCAGCCGTGCCCAGTTCACCCATCCCAGCTTATACATCATGTATCCGTTGGAAATCACGCCCAGGATCGGAACCAGCGGCACCCACGGTGTACGGAAAGGCCGCGGCTGGCTGGGGTTGGTGTACCGCAACACCATCACCGCCACCGAAACAATCACAAACGCCAGCAGCGTGCCGATATTGACCATTTTTCCGATGTCGTCGATGGGCGTCACACTGCCGACGATCGCCGCCAGCAGGCCCACAAGGATCGTGTTCTTCCACGGAGTGCGGAATTTGGGATGAACCGCGGCGAAAAATTTGGGGGGCAAGAGGCCATCGTTGGCCATGGCGTAAAGCACGCGTGTCTGGCCGAGCAACATCACCAGCATCACACTGGTCAGTCCCGCGAGTGCTCCCAAAGTGATGATCTGCGACGCTGTGGTGAGTCCGCGATCCAAAAATGCAACCGCCACCGGCGCTTCAATGTTGATTTGCTGCCAGCGCACCATCCCCGTCAGCACACCAGCCACGGCAATATACAAGACCGTACAAACCGCCAGTGAAGCGATCATGCCGATGGGCAAATCTCTTTGCGGGTTCTTCGCTTCCTGCGCCGTCGTCGAAACCGCGTCGAAACCGATGTAAGCGAAGAATATGTAGGCGGCGCCCGCTCCGATGCCCGCGAAGCCGTGGGGCGCATACGAATGCCAGTCCATGCCCCAGTTGCTGGTATTGATGTAGCGGGAACCTAGCGCGATCACAAAGAGTACGACCGAAACCTTAACCGCCACGATCCCGGTATTGAACCGCGCGCTTTCTTTGATCCCGATGACGAGAATCGTCGTAATCACGAGCGCGATGAGGAAGGCAGGAAGATTAAAACCGAACTCCACCCCAAAAAGGTGCGGCGCACCCAGCAGCTCGTGCGCCCGTTGCAGCAATTCGGGAGACTGAGCAGCCCTAAGCGCAGTGACCTTATCCAGAAAAGCCTGGGTGCCTGGTACCAGCGAGGAGTCCGCGGCCAGCGCCATCTGCCGCGCCACAACATTCTCAGCGGTCTTCAGCGCAGTCCAGTGATCATAGGCCAGCCAGAGAGGCATCTTGATATGGAAAATATTCAGCAGCTCGATAAAGTGGTTTGACCATCCGGAAGAAACCGTGCTCGCGCCCATGGCGTATTCCAGAGTGAGGTCCCAGCCGATGATCCATGCCATCAGCTCGCCCAGAGTGGCATAGGCGTAGGTGTAAGCGCTGCCGGCCAGGGGAATCATGGCGGCGAACTCGGCGTAACAGAGACCGGCAAAGGCACATCCCAGGCCGGAAAGCACAAAGGAAAGCGTAAGCCCTGGACCGGCATACTGCGCGCCCAGCCCCACCATGACAAAAATGCCCGCGCCGATGATCGCCCCCACGCCGAGCGCGGTGAGCTGAAAAACTCCCAACGTCCGTTTGAGACTGTGCTCGCCCGTCTCGCGGGACTCTTCCATCAGCAGATGCAGCGGCTTGGTCGCCAGCAGATTTGCCATCCTTTGGGTCTCTCCTCGCTTACGCCGACGTTGGGGTCGCACTCTTTCGGGCACTTCTAGACCACATGTAATACACCGGGATTCCCAGCAGCACGATGATTAGTCCCGGCCAAGTGTATTGCGGTTTATAGCGCAATAGTACGACATCTATAAACAAAGCCATCACAATGTAAATCGCCGGAAGTACAGGGTACCCAATGGCCCGGTAGGGTCGCTCCGCCTCGGGATGGGTGCGGCGTAGTACGAACAAGCCCAAAATCGTCAGAATGTAGAACACCAGCACCGCGAAAATGATGTAGTCCAAAAGCTGCCCGTAGCTGCCTGAGACACAGAGTATGCAAGTCCAGACCATCTGCACCATGAGCGACACTGCGGGCGTCTTGTACGTAGGATGCAACTTGGCCACGCTGCGAAAAAAAAGCCCGTCCTTGGCCATCGCGTAATAGACCCGCGCCCCAGCCAGAATCAGTCCGTTGTTGCAGCCGAAGCTCGAGAGCAGGATGGCAAAAGCCATCAGAGCTCCGCCGGCAGCGCCAAACATCTGGGTCATGACCGCTGTGGCAACGCGGTCTTCTGAGGCATACTTGATCCCCCGTTCCAGGATGGTCAGGCCGGCCGGATTTCCACCGAGCGGCAAAACATTCAGATAAACAAAATTGCACAGGATGTAGAGCGCGATGACCACGCCGGTTCCCAAAGCCAAAGAAAGCGGCAGATTGCGGCTGGGATTTTTCACTTCGCCGGCCGTAAAAGTGACGTTGTTCCAGGCATCGGCAGAAAATAAAGATCCTACCTGCGCCACGGCGACCACGGTCAGCGTGCCGACCAGAACTCCGCCGCCGATATCGTGCAGCGCGCCGAGGCCGGCGTTGTTCCAGAAGTTGCCGTGAAAGTTGGCGGCAAGCGCCTGGGCATTGCGTCCGATAAAAATGCCGAGCAGCGCCAACCCCAGCAGCGCCGCAACTTTGGCAAACGTGAACACGTTCTGAATCAGCGCTCCGGTCCTGACGCCAAAAATATTGATCACCGAAAGCAAAATGACCACCAGGATTGCCGCCAGGTTTTGCGTGTTCAGGCCGACATCCATGTTGCCGAGAACCATTGGCCCGATGTGAATGGCAGGCGCTTTCCAGAAGTGCAGAATCCAATGGCTCGAAGAGACAGAGGGGAAAAACACGCCAAGAAATTTGCCGAAGGCCACACCGACCGCCGCGATCGTGCCCGTCTGAATGACAAGAAAGAGTGTCCAGCCGTAGAGAAATCCCCATAGCGGGCCAAGAGCTTCGCGCAGGTAAACATATTGCCCTCCGGCGCGAGGCATCATGGCGGCCAACTCGCCGTAGCTCAATGCCCCCACGATGGTCATGAAGCCGGTCACGGCCCAGGCGCCAATCAGCAGCGCTGGTGAATTCACCTCCCGGGCAATTTCGGCCGAGACAATAAAGATGCCCGAACCGATCATCGAACCCATCACCAGCATGGTGGCGCTGGTCAGACCAAGCGCCTTGATCAGTTCTTTATCTTGATGGGTGTGAATTTCCCAGTCGCTGGACTGCACGACGGGAATGGGTGCTTTCGTCTCGATGCCCACAGGGCTCCTAAGTCTTGTGTGGGGGCTACTTTACATCAGAATCCGCAAAAATTCCTCTGCCGATTTGCCGGGCTCCCGTAACAGATCAGATATCACCGCCACCGAATCCGCCCCAGCCTCGATCACCGAGCCGCAGTTGGCCCTAGTTATTCCCCCGATTGCGACCAGCGGCTTGCGAGTTAAAGCTCGGGCTCTTCGGACGCCTTCAAGTCCAATCGCCGGATCAGGATTTGCCTTGCTCGCCGTGGCAAATACCGGCCCGATAGCAATGTAATCGGCCGAAGTCTGATCGGCTTCGGCCACCTGCTCAGGATTGTGGGTCGAAACCCCGAGCCATCGCGTTGGCCCAATTATTTTTCGCGCAGCCTCCGCCGAAAGATCATCCTGGCCGACATGCACGCCTTCGAATTCCGCCGCCAGGCAAAGGTCAGCGCGGTCATTCATGATGAGCGTCGCACGGGTGTCTGATCCTAACGTGGGCTGGGTGCCCCATTCTAACGTCGCGTCCTTTGCGACGTTAGGGTGGGAGGAGATACGTTGGCGTAGTTCACGAGCCTGCTCCAGCATCTCGCGCGCGTTCCCGCTTTTGTTGCGGTATTGCAGTAGCATGACGCCGGCCCCAATCATCTCTTCCGCCGCCCGAAAAAGCGCTTCCGGGCCGGCAAAGCACGATGTGTCAAGAATGGGGTAAAGACGTGGCAACTGCTGCATGGGTCCGGCGTTGGCCTCATTCCCTGCCCTGAGAGTGTATCTCTCCCCGTGGCTTGATTTCGCTGGCGCCAGCCACACAAAGGGGTGCGCCACCCTCAGTGGGTCGGTGCAGACGAAAACCGGCGAAGGGTGGGCCGCCATTGGAAATTACCGCTCGAACTTGACAACCATCACTAACGTATGTACATTTTATGCATATCGATCAGCCGCGCGGGCTGTAACCATGCTTTTCGAGTGGGACGAAAGCAAGCGTCAGGCGAATCTCGCAAAGCACCTGATTGACTTTCAGGACGCCACGCAGGTCTTCGACGGACCAGTCTTCGAGAAAGCTCAGCGCCGCCACGGCGAAGACCGCGTGTTGGCCATCGGCCTCATGGAAGATGTCGAGATCGTAGTGGTTTACGTCATGCGCGGCAAGCGCCGGCGGATCATTTCGGCTCGGAGGGCACATCGTGACGAAAGGCAAGACTACGCAAATAACCTCAGGAGCACGGGCAAAGGGAGCCACGGACTTTAAGCGCTTGCGCGCCATGCGCGATGCCGACATCGACTTCTCCGACATCCCCAAGCTCGGCAAGTCCTTTTGGAAGAAGGCCCGGCTCACCATGCCCGAACCCAAAGACCGCCTCACCATCAGAGTCGATCATGACGTCGTGCAGTGGCTGAAGAAAAACGGCCGCGGCTACCAGACCCGCATCAACGCCATCCTGCGCTCCTACATGGAGGCCCAATCTGCCACCGACCGCTAGCCGCGCTCTCTGCCCCACTCGGGCTCGTGGGCGGATTCGAACTGCCCCGCCCTTGCAAAGCGCGCAAGACCGGGGCCCCTCAGGTGTTCTGCCGATTGAGCGAACCAGAAGAAGGGAATATATTGTTCAGGCCATTGAAGGAGGCAAAAAATGGGCAATCAAACCAGCCAGCCAGACGAATCGAGCAAGAAAGAGAACGCCAGCGACTCCAGAACTCCCGAAGATAAGAAGCTGGATCGCTTGGCCGACAAAGCTGCCGAGCGAGCTGAAAGGACCGAACAGCGTTACGACTCCGAGCACGACATCTTTACAAAATAGCGAGGACTCCGGTTTAAGAGCCGACTGGGGCCAGCAGACTGGCCCTACGCGCTCAACTTGCCCTTCCCGTTCTTCGCCAGGAATCGCTCGATAAACGTGGTATCGATCTTTCCTGCGCGAAAATCGGGATCGGCAAGAATCTTGCGGTGCAGCGGAATCGTGGTGTAGACGCCTTCCACGATGAACATCTCGAGCGCACGCGCCATGCGGGAAATGGCCTCGCTGCGGTCTTTGCCGCGCACGATGAGCTTGGCGATCAGCGAGTCGTAGTAGGGCGGAATCACTCCTTCGGCATAAGCCGCAGTATCGATTCTCACTCCGGTGCCGCCCGGAGGATTAAACGTTGTAATCTTTCCCGCAGAAGGCGTGAATTTCTCCGGATGCTCCGCGTTAATGCGGCACTCGATCGCGTGTCCGCGATAAACGATCGGCCCGTGCAGCACGTCTTCCAGCCGCTCGCCCGCCGCCAGCAGAATCTGGCTCTTCACCAGATCGACGTCTGTGACCATCTCCGTTACCGGATGCTCCACTTGAATGCGGGTGTTCATCTCGATGAAATAGAGCTGCCGGTCTTCATCCATGAGGAATTCGATCGTGCCGGCGTTCACGTAGCCAATATCCGACAAGGTCCGGCACAACACCTGGCCGATTTGATCGCGCAGTTCAGGCGTCATCTGCGTGGAAGGTGATTCTTCAAGCAGTTTCTGATGCCGCCGTTGGATGGAGCATTCACGCTCGCCGAGGCTCACCACGTTTCCGTATTGATCAGCCAGAACCTGAAACTCGATGTGCCGGGGCCGCTCGACATATTTTTCCATGTAGAGATCGCCGTTGCCGAAAGCCGCCGCGGCTTCCGATTGCGCCGCCGTGTAGAGCGCCGGCAACTCTTCTTCGCTGCGGACAATCCGCATGCCGCGTCCGCCGCCGCCGGCGGACGCTTTAATGATGACCGGAAATCCCACTTCCCGCGCCCACTCCCGTGCCTCGCCTTCGTTCGCGACGATTCCATCTGAGCCCGGCAGAATCGGCACGCCCGCTTTTTTCATCGCGGCCCGAGCTTTTTCTTTCTCCCCCATGAGCCGCGTGATCTCGGGCGGCGGCCCGATGAATTTCACGTTGCAGGTTTCGGCTACCTCGGCAAAATTTGCGTTTTCAGCCAGCAAACCGTAGCCGGGATGGATCGCGTCCACGTTAGCGATTTCCGCTGCGCTAATGACGGCAGGAATATTCAGATAACTCTGCGAAAGCTGCGGCGGGCCGATGCAGATGGCTTCGTCGGCAAAGCGCACGTGCAGCGAGTTCCGGTCCGCTTCGCTGTAGATGGCGACCGCGGCGATGCCCAGTTCTTTGCAGGCGCAGATCACCCGCAGCGCGATCTCACCTCGATTGGCAATCAGGATCTTCTTGAACATATCTCACTAGCGCGGGCGTCTCGCCGGCTCTCACCCAACGCGCGCAAATCTTTGCCGCCCAGACAGCGGGGCTAGGTACGCACAAAAATGGCGCGCTGTGCGCGCCCCGGCAATCTCATGCAACCTTCACTTACTTCCGCGGCCGGATGACGAACAACTCCTGCCCATATTCAATCGGCTGGCCGTTTGAGACCAGCTTCTTTACCAGTTCGCCCGCCACATCAGACTCAATCTCGTTCATCAGCTTCATCGCTTCGACGATGCAAAGGAGCTGGCCAACTTCAATTGGGTCGCCCGGTTTCACAAAAGGCGGGGATCCCGGCGAAGGCGATTCATAGAATGTGCCGACAATCGGCGACCGAACGATATGGAGTCCAGCCTCCTCAGCCGGAGGTACGGCGGGAGCTTCCTGAGGGGGCGCAGCGACCAGCGGCGCTTGTGGTTCCGCGGAAGATGCAGGCGCGGCGTGCATGGTGAAAAACCGCCCGTCCGCCGCCGGAATTGGTGCTTCCCCTGCCCGCCGGATGCGGACCTTTACATCGCCCCGTTCCAATTCGAACTCGGCGATATCTTTTTCGATTAAGAACTCGATGAGTTCTTTCAGCTCTTTCAGGTTCATCGTTCAGGGTGACTTTCGGCGGGCCTTGACAGGTCGTCAGATCGCGATCAGTTCCTTGGTGGTGGGCGTCAGAATCTCGCAACCCGTGTCTGTCACCACCGCCATGTCTTCAATTCGTACTCCAAACTGCCCCGGAATATACGCCCCCGGCTCGATTGTGATGACCATGCCGGGCTGCAATACTTCTTTCTGCCCAGCCCCGATTCGCGGCGCTTCATGCACTTCGAGACCCACACCATGCCCGGTCGAATGCGTGAAAAAACGTCCGAAGCCTTTCTTTTGCAATGCCTTACGGGCCCAATGGTCGATTTCGCCGGCGCTGACTCCCGGCCGGATCGCATGCAGGGCAGCCTGTTGCGCCTCGCGTACCGCTTCGTACAGAACCCGGGCGGCAGGTCGAACGTGCCCCACGTGCACGGTACGCGTCATGTCTGAGCAATAGCCAGTGAGTATAACACCGAAGTCGCAGACCACGAACCCCTGGGCAGGGATGGCGGCGCTCGAAGCTCGCCCGTGGGGCAAGGCTGAGCGCTCTCCTGAAGCGATGATGGTCTCAAAGGCCATGTTCTCTGCCCCAGCCTTGCGAGCGGCATATTCCATCTCAGCTGCGACCTCCGCCTCTTTCACTCCGGGCCGGATCGCTTTGAGCGCGCTGTCAAACAGGCTCGCACCGAGGAGCCCGGCCTCCTGAATAAGCTGAAGTTCTTCCGGTTGTTTAATCATGCGGGCCTGCTCGACCAGCGCCGGCGCCTCACGAAGGAGGAATCTCGACGGGAGTGATTCAGCCAGCCTGCTTCGCGCCGCGACCGTTATGTGCTCGGCCTCGATTCCGAGACGGCATTTGCCAGAGCCGGCCAGCTTGCGGAGGTTGGCTTTGAGCCACTCCGAGGCCAGGACGAGCGGCGCTTTGCGACCGACCATTAGCTTTGCGCCTTCAACCTCGCTGCGCGCCTGCGCGGTATAGCGCCCATCGGTGAAGAAAACCGTCCTTGATTCTGACAGCACCAGCACCCCTGCGCTTCCCGTGAAGCCGCACAAATAACGGACGTTCGGCCCGTGCGTGATGAGCAGCACATCGAGGTGGTGCTTGGATAGAACTTCCCGCAGGCGCTTTTGGCGCCCTTTGTAGTCCATGGGAGGCAGTGTAGCAGGCAGTCAAAAAAACAAACCGCCGGCCCTGATGTTGATCAGAGGCTGGCGGCTGGCTTACTGCTACCCCGTTTAAGTCTGGATGATCCGCGGTGTGATGAAGAAGATCAGCTCCTGATTCGAGGAGTTGACCGTGCGGTGTTTGAACAGATTGCCCAGCCCGGGAATGTTGCCCAGCACTGGCACCTGCGCAATGTTGACCGAGTTCGTCGTCTGAATGACGCCGCCGATCACCACCGTTCCGCCGTCCGAGACCAACACCTGCGTGGTGGCCTGCTGCGTAACCAATTCTGGGTTGTTATCGACCGTGACGGCGAAGTTCGGCGTGGTATTTTCCACGTCCACATTGAGGAAGATCGTTCCTTCCGAGGTGATCTGCGGAATCACCGTCAGGCGCAGGAACGCGTCCACGTAGGTGACAGTCGGAGGACCGCCCAACTGGGCCTGAGTCACGATGGGAACGCGCACGCCCTGCCGGACCAGCGCCTGAATATTGTTCTGCGTGACCACGCGCGGACGCGAGAGAATCTTAAGCAGGCCGCGCGATTCAGCTGCCGTAATGATCGCGTCCACTCGCACCGCGTTGCTGGCATTGACCAGGCTAAAACCGCTGGTCGGCTGGGTCACGCCCAGGTTGGAGAACAGCGGGATCGAAACGCCCTGCGTAGCGCTGGTCGGCTGGGTTGTGCCGATGATCTGGTACAGGGGCTGCGTCCCGAAAACGTTGATGGGGGAAGCGCCCACAGCAGAAGCTCCGCCCACGGCGGTGGCGCGGTTGCCAAAGCCAAAGCCAAGCTGGGTGCCGATGTCGCGCGCAAAGCTGCGGGTCGCAGCCACCACGCGGGCTTCGATTTCCACTTCCTGCGTCTTGCGATCCAGCTGTGCCAGCAGCCGGTCAATCTGCGGGATCACCGAGGGAATGTCCTGGATGATGATGGCGTTGGTCCGCTCGTCGGAAATCACGTCTCCGCGCTGGCTCAGGAACCGCTTCAGCGTGGGAACGACGTCCTTGGAGTGTGCGTAGCTGAGGAAGCGGGTGACCGTAACTTTATCGACAGCCAGGGCCTCGGCTTCCTGCTCGGCCAACCGCGCTTCAGCTTCCTTGCGCAAGGTGTCGACCGTGGCGATGCGCAGCACGTTGCCTTCAAGCTGCCGCGCCAGATCGTTGTTCTTCAGAACGATGTCCAGCGCCTGGTCCCATGGCACGTCATCGAGAACGATTGTGAGCGTGCCTTTCACGTTGGGATCGAGCACCACGTTCAGTCCGCTGATCTCGTGAATCAGGCGGAAGAAGTCTTTCAGGTCAACGTCCTTCAAGTTGACTGAGATCGGCTCGCCCGTATATTTCGGGCCGTTGCTGCCGGACTGCTTGCCCATCTGCGACTTCTGTTCGGCAGCCATATTCACCGCTGGCTGCGTTGGAACCACTGTCCCCGACTGCATGGCGGCGCTGGTTTGAGGCAGCGGATTTTCTTCCGGACCATCTGCGAACCTGCTGGCAGCCGTGGCAGCTTTCGCCGGAGGATCGAGCGCGGTCGGTTGGCTCAAAGTCGGGCTGGCCGAATCCTTCGGTTTGAACGACGGTTCTACGAAAACGAAATTGCTGGCGGAAGAAGGCACTTCGGCGCGCTTTGGGCTTGCCGCGGAAGCCGTCGTCACAGGAGACGCGACTTTGGGAGCGGTCAGTGCCGGAGCAACCGTAGCTGCTGGAGCCTTTGCAATCGTGCTCTTCTCTTCCGTCTTCTTCCCCGTATTCACGGGCGCAGCTTTTGCCGCAGAAGAGGAATAAAGCTTGAGCACAAGTTTGTTGTTATTTCCCGGAACCAGTTCATACCGGCAGGCTTGATCAAGATCGACAACCACACGCGTGGTCGGAGGAGTCTTGCCGTCCATGCCCAGGCGCACATCCTTCACGCCGTCGCTGGCTACATCGATGTGGCTCGGGGAAGCTGCCGTCACCGTATTGGGCAGGTCAAGCACAATGCGCGCGGGGTGGTCCAGCGTGCTCAGTTGCGGCGCGACCGTGCCGCGGGCAGTGATTTCCAGGCTGACGCCCTCTTCCCCGTGAACGACGCGGACGTTCTGCAAAGCGGCATGCTTCGGGGCATCCGAAGCCGCGTTTTGCGTCTCAGCCGCCGCAGCCGTCAGCGCCAACGCTGACAGCGACAGGAAAACACTCAGCAGTTGCTTACCCATTTCGCTTCTCCCCACGGGCGTGTAATTCGCTTGCCCCGTGATCTTTCTTTTGCCAACTCTGCTTTGCCAACTCGCCGGCCAGTTCTCAGCCGCGTTCCCCAGCTCCCTAAACGGCTGGGGTATTGATCCTCTTCGTGACTTCCCGGGTGATGGGCTTGCCCAGCTTGTCCTGCAAAGTCTGCTTGAAAACGATTGAGTCTTGGGTGATTTTCACCACGTAGCCGTTAAACACGGGATCGTTTTCGCGCAGGAAATAAGCTTTGTCCAGGGCGTTAACCACGACTGCGATCATGCCCTCGTCAGATTTGACCACTCCACGCAGGTCGATCTGTTCGATGGTCAAGCACTTTTTTCCCGTGCTGCAGCCCGAACCCAGCATGCTGCGGTTCACCACCGGACTCACGAACGGATCGCGGCGGCCAGCGAGATTAATGACCTTCGCTTCCTTCTTTTCCGGCGCCGGTTTCTTCTTCTCTTCCACGGCTATTCTTTGCTTCGGCTGCTTCTTGCTCGCCGCGTTGACCCTTTTCACCTGCGGCCCCACAGCGCCTTTGGCCGCCGGCTTGGCTGGCGCAGGCGCCGCCGGAGCCGAAGCCGTTGCCGGCTGTCCCTGGGAACTCGACAACGCCGCGTTCTCTCTCATCGTCTTCTGCTGCTGAACAGCATGGAGCGTACTGCGCGTGTTCTCGATGACGTCCGGGTTTTGCCCCCAGGCAAGGCCGATGGCGGTCCCCAGAAAAACTATTGCTGTGGTCAGCTTCATAATCTCTCCTACCTTCTCACCGGCACGGTCTGGCTAACCTTGGTCACTGGCGGCTGCAGATCATGACTGAAGAATGTGGTCGCGGTGCAGGTGGCGACTACGCTCTCATTGGGCGCGTACTGGTATGTGTGCTTGGTCTTGGCCTCGCTTCCCCGCTTGGGGCTCGCCATCAACAGCCCCGAAATGTTGACGATTCGCTCCAGCTTGCTGACCTGGTCGAAAAAGTTCACCATTGAGTAATAGGGCCCGTCCAACTCCAGCTCGAAGGGCACTTCCGTGTAGAAATCCTTGGTTACGTAAGGCTTCGAGGTGTAGCGGCGCAGTTCAACTCCCGCTTTCAAGGCCTCAGCGTCCATCATCTTCATGAAACCGTCGACTTCTTTCTCATCAGGGACGATGCGCCGTTCAATATCCAGTTGTTGCTTGAGGCTGGCGAGCTGGCGTTCGATTTCGGCCAGCTTGGGCTTGTAAGCTTCCAACTCGCGGTTTTCCTGGAGCTTGGCGTCCAGGCTGTGCTGCGCCAGAGCATTCGCCGCCTGCTGTGGTTTGAAAACGAAGAAAAACAGAGCACCCGTCAGCAGGGCCCCGCCCAACACCAGTGCCCCCCACTGCTTCAGGCCCGATAATTCTCCAAAGTTCGCCATAAAAGTCTCTCGCCCCTAAGACTTCGCCTTCTGGCACGTCAGCGTGAACTGAAATGCCTGCATGTCTTTCACCTGCTCGTCCTGGTAAGTCTCTTTGATCTCGATATTTGAGAAGAAGCCGGTCTTTTGCAGGTTATTGATCAAAGTCGCGACTGCGTCCGTGCTGAGGGCCACGCCCTCGATGTCCACGCTTGCCCCCTGGTCCTTCATGGTGTTCAACCAGACCGCTTCCGTGTCATCGACCGTCTTGCCGATGGTGGAAAGCAGATTGACCGGGCCGGACTGGGCCGCGCGCAGTTGGTCGATCACGTCCACGCGCCGTTTGTAGTTGTCCGCCTCCCGCTGCCGCTCCATGTACCGTGCCTTCACATCCGCCAGTTCACGGTTGTGCTGCTCGGCCGCCGCCATCTTGGTCGCGATGTCGCGCTTCTCGCTGTCCAGGTGGTGCCAATAGAGAAAGTTGCCGGCGGCAAAGACAGCCAGCATCAGCAAAACCTTGATTGCCGGCGAGCCCCCGCTGCTCACTTCCATGACTGCCGTGGCCGAGGCCGCGGAGCGTTTGCTCTTGCCCTTGCTTTTTTCCAGCAGGTTGATTCGGATCATAGGTCGTCAAAACTCCTTAGGGCCAAACCCACCGCGACTGCCAGCTGGCCGGCGTTTTGCTCGATCAGTTGCACCCCCGGTCCCTCCACCGGCGGCGCGATCTTCTGGAACGGATTGAGAATCTCGACCGGCAGAGAGAATTCCTGGCGTAGCGCCTCGACCAGTCCGGTCACTTTGGAAGACCCACCTGCCAGATAGATCTTCTCGATATGCTCGCCCGCCGCACTGGCGCGGAAGAAGTCGAAGGTCTTCTGAATTTCCAGCACGATGATTTCGGTCACCTGCTGCAGGATTGGCGTCTTCGCGTCTTCGCTGACCGTCCCAACCTTGTTTCCGAGTTTCAGCGATTCCGCGTCGTCAAAACTGAGGTCCAATTCTTTTTGCAGCGAGTCGGTGTACTGATGTCCGCCTACACTGACGTCGCGCGGAAACAGCGGCGTGGTGCCCTTGACAATGTTGATGTTCATCACGCTTGCGCCCAGGTTCAACAAGGCAACCACCTGGCCCGGAGCCGGCTCGTAGTTATATTCATAGCAGTTCTGTAAGGCCAGAGCATCAATATCCACGATAGCCGGAGTCTTGCCCGCCATCGAGAGTACGTTGGTGTAGTTGAGAATCTTGTCCTTCTTGACTGCGACGAGCAGCACATCCATTTGCGGATTGCCGGCGTCTTCGGAAAGGATCTGATAGTCGAGATTCACGTCGGCCAGGTCGAAGGGAATGTTGTGCGCCGCTTCCTTCTCGATCGCTTCCGCCAGTTCCTGGTCGCTCATGCTGGGCATCGGGATTCGCTTCACGATCACCGAATGCCCGCTGACCGCGGTGGCTACGCGCTGCGCTTTGATCTGATTTTCAGAGAACAGCTTCGAGATCGCGCTCGACACTGTGCCCGAATCCACGATCATCGAGTCGACCACGATATCCGGAGCCAGCGGTTCTAGTCCCAAATGCGCGACTTCAATCCCGCCCCGCCCCTTCTTCAGTTCGACCGCCTTAATGCTTGAGGAGCCCACATCCAGACCAACAATGGTTTTCGCCCCGAATCCAAACATGTCCCCGCCTTCTTGTGTGGCGCGGACACTCTTGTCCGCGCTGTTTGCTTACAAAGTCCCCGCAGCCTTCACTGCTGCTCTGGGTTTCTTCTTCGCCCTGGCTTCGGTCTGGGTCGACTTTTCTTCCATCCACTGGTCGAGCTTCGACTTCTTGAAGCGCCAGCGGTTGCCCAGTTTGAAAGCCGGAATTTTCTGCTCGCCCACGTATTTGTACAGCGTGTCCGGACTCACCCCCAGGTACTGCGACGCCTGGCGAATGTTCATGACTTCACGCGAGTCAGCCATAAGTTTCACAACCCTTTCCACACTTTGTGGCCCCGTTGTTTACGGAGCGAACTCGGGAGAAATCCCTCGAACAGGAAAATCCAAGTCGCGTTCGAGTGAATTTTGGTGCCCCGAGCATATCTCAACCCGGAAAAAGCGGATGTCAAGGCGTATTTCCGTGTTTCTCCGGTTTTTGTACCTGTTTTCTGGAAATTGAGCCGCGGCCATATGCAGATCAATGCTAGATATTGAGTTCAGTGTGAGCCTGGCTACAACCTGATGTGGTGTTTATACACTCGGTTCAAGTTGCCCGGAGGGCACGTAACCAAAGTATTACAGACGTTACTCAGGTGCCAGAACGAGCGGAGACGGGCTCAGAAGCCCTTGACGCCGTGAGACTTGCTGACGGCGGCTGGATTGAGGTTGCCCGGCCTTTTCTAGCGCTGTCGGTGGCGTGGGGGGATTTGCACCGCGCTTTCTCACCGAAACTCCGCGATTCTTTGCGCCCTCGGCGGTAAGTCTTGCGAGTGCGGTAAGCTGTCTGCTCCGGGAGGATTTCTTGCGCTACCTCGATCATCTTCAACCTCTGGCTCTGCTGGTTCTTCGCCTCGTATTAGGCGTCATCATGGTCGGACACGGTTACCCCAAGGTATTCGGCGCCCTTTCGCATCACGTTCAAGTAGTGAGCGGCTTGGGATTGCCCGGCTGGCTGGCTTACTTGTCGGCTGCGGCCGAGTTTCTAGGCGGCATTTTGGTGATCCTGGGGCTATTCACGCGCTGCGCCGCTTTAGCCATCCTGATCAACATGGGCGTGGCGATTGCGAAAGTTCACTGGAAGAACAGCCTGCTGGGACAAGGCGGATATCAATTCCCGCTGGCTTGCGCCGCTATAGCGTTTGCCCTGATTTTCTTTGGCGCGGGCCCCATCGCGCTTGACGGCATTCGCAGGGGCGGCAGTAAATCCAAAACCGCTTGACTCCGTGCGTGGCCCCCCTGAACTCCCGCGCCTGGTTCCATATTTAGCTCACCCAGCTACGCTGCTTGCCTCACAACGAGCCTGGTCAAGTAAACACTTACTGATCAGCTGGGGAGTGGGGCGCACTTGCGGCTCAATAAATCTTCGGCAACAGCCGCCACGTGCGCGTGCAGTAAGCATCGTATTCCCCGCCGAAATGCTGGCGCAGCAGCCGCTCCTCGGCGCGAATGCGCGCCACCAGAGGCACCAGCAGCAAAGCCACCAGCGCTACGCCGACTCCGGAGCGGAAGGCCAGCACCCATCCGAGCGCACTCGTCAGCAATCCCAGGTAGCTCGGGTTGCGGATCACGCCGTAAATGCCGTGCGTTTCCAGCCGATGCCCCGGCTGGATGGCCACCAGCCCGCTGAACCGGTTCCCGAGCACATACACCGGCCAGATGCGCAGCAAGCCTCCAGCCAGGCACACTACCACGCCCACCCAGCGCGTGGTGTCGCCGTCAATCGTCCAAATTTCGATGCGGTCGGTGTAGGCAGAGAAGTAAGCCATCAACAGCGCAATCACGCTGAACAGGGCCAGCACCCAGCGGTTGCTGCGATCTTCCTTCTCGCCCGGGCTTAGGCCGCCGCCGGAAGGGACCGCCAGAGCCGCCAGCACCACCGTCACCCCCGCCAACGCCCGCAGCGCCGGGTGCGCAAAAAACGCGTTCCATCCGCCCCATCCCGCGATCGCCAAGCCGAACTGAATCAGGATTGACACAACTCCGGTAATGAGAATCTTCACACTAGTCATGGGAGCCGGCTCGGTTTTCAACCCTGAACTCTATACCGGAATGATGGCCGGACCGGCCCGCTCTTCACAACTTTTTACTCGTTTTTACTCTGGATTGGCACATTCGTTGGTTTGGTCCGCTATCTTTCCATCCCGGTTGGTCTTTGTCCGAAACAGGAGACCACAGGAGGCAGCAATGAACTTCAAACACATTCGGGCTTATCTCATGGCGTGCAGCCTGGTGGCTGTCTTGCAGCCGCTTCATGGATTCGCGCAGGGAAATTCTGACGCGTCGAAAGCCAACGTCCAGCACGCTCCCGCGGATCGAGACGGGCAGCACGATTTCGATTTCGAACTGGGCAGTTGGAAAATTCACCTCAAGCGGTTGATGCATCCGCTGACGGGGTCCACGACCTGGGTTGAATTTGACGGTACCTCGGTTACGCGCAGGGTTTGGGATGGCCGGGCTCAGCTGGAGCAGTTCGAAACCGACAGCGTCGCCGGAGGCCACATCGAGGGCCTGACCCTGCGTCTCTATAATCCTCAGACCCACGAGTGGAGCTTGTATTGGGGAACCAGCAAGAACGGAGCACTCTCACTTCCCGCGACGGTGGGGAAGTTCAAAGATGGGCGGGGTGAGTTTTTCGATATGGAGCCATCTGGTCCGAATGGCCGGGTAATCCTGGTTCGGTTTCTTTGGACAAATACGACGACGAATACTCCCCATTTCGAGCAGTCATTCTCAGACGATGGAGGCAAGACTTGGGAAGTGAACTGGATCACGGACCAGACGCGAGTGAAAGAGGAATCTGAAAAAAACCGCTGAGCTCCGGCTGTGACGGGCGCAGGTCTCGCAAAACCAGCGAGACCCGGGCCACCCACGGCTCGAATGAATTCATATCACACGTAGTCGAACAAGGTCATGAAGCCAAAATCCATGTGCAATTGCTGGTGGCAGTGAAACAGGGTCAATCCTGGGTTGTTGGCAACGAAATCCACAGCCACTTCTTGATAGCCTCCGACCATAACCACGTCCTTCAGAACACCCGCAGTTGGAGTTCCCGCCAGATTGGTCAGCTCAAAGCTGTGGCGGTGAAGATGAATGGGATGGATGTCGTCACTAGCATTGCGCATGTGGATGCGATATCGCCTGCCTTGCGTGAGATGAAACGAGGGCGGGGCACTTTGGTTTGACATGGGGTAAGCGACATCGTTGATGGTCCAGCGATTGAAGCCCTCTTCGGCAGCGTTCTCTTTCGCAAAGATCATTTCGAAAGCTTGGTCCGGTTCGGGCACGCTCGCGCCCGGCTTGGAGAAGCGGGCGTAATTCCAACGGGATTTGGGCGGCGCAACCCATTGGGGCTTGCCCGACTGTCCTGCATATTCCACCACGATCCCCATGCCATGGCGCCGGTCGTCGTCGTCCGTGTCTCCCATAATCCAAACGCCTGGGTGGTTCATCTGCACAATCGCAGAAACGCGTTCGGCTGTGCCCAGCCAGAGGACAGGAACGTTCGCGGGGTTCGGCACGGGATTACCGTCGAGCGCGACGACGTGAAAAGCATGGCCGGGCAGGGCAAGGCTGCGAATCTCGGTGGCACTCCCATTCAGCACGTGGAACAGAACTCGTTCACCCTGCTTCACGGGGATTGGATCCCCGTTGTGAAGCATTCGGCCGTTGATGGTGAAAGAGCCGTATCCTACCTCGTATCCGTGCGGCATGCCCTTGGCGAGCGAAGCCTTCATGGCCGACTCGCCCTGCTCCTGAAGCGCCTTTACGGTGGTCGTGGGAGAAAGGAAATCCATTGCCATGTCGCCGCCCCGGCTGAGAGTCGGCTCGAACTCCTTCAGAACGAGGAAGACCTCGCGGTCATAGTTGCCGGGCTCATGTTTCGGTTCGATGTAAACCGGACCAACCTCGCCACTGTACTGTCCGGCGTAAAGGTTCGCTCCAGCTCGGAGGTGGGTGTGATAGAAACGAAACCCTGCAGGTCGCGGAGTGAATACGATTCTGCGTTTACCGTGCGCAGGGATGAAGGGTGTGCCTTCTTCCGCGGCCCCATCCACCTCGACCGGAACCATCTGGCCGTGCCAATGCAGTTGTTCTGCGACATCGGTTTCGTTGTACACGTCTACCGTGACCTGCTGGCCTTCTTTAAAGCGAAGCAACGGCCCGGGAAACTGGCCGTTGTATGTGGTCACCGAGATGATGCGGTCGGGCGCGATCTCGATAGGTGCGGTCTTGATGCGCAACGCGTAGTCGGGAGAGCCGGCCTCCGAGAAATCGGCCGGGAAATGGTTGGTCGGCGCCGAAATACCCGATTCAGCGGCGAGCGTACCGGAGGACAACAAAAACGCTCCGGCTGCCAGACTTTGCCTTAGAAACCGGCGTCTGGATTCAGACCACTCGCTCATCGAGTCTCCTTGATAACCGAACCTCGGGGCGAAGCGACTCAGCCACGAGTTCGGTTGCGCCCGGTAAGTTTGGCATCGAGAGAGCAACTCCCTCCACCTGCCAAGATCAGAAAAACCAGGCAGCAAAACATGGCAAAATCCGTGCGCGCATCACTGATCATGTACCAGAAGCCCTGGTTTGCGCGGAATAATTCCGGGATCTTTGTAGTAGCAATCGCGGTCACGATCACAATCAGCAATGGAGTAGACACGAGCCTGGTCCCCAGCCTGAGCAAGAGGAGCAGGCCGCAGAGAACTTCGAAAGTGCCGACAAAATGGGCGGTGAAGTAGGGATGCGGAAACCCAATTCTTGTGAAGCGAACCGCTCCCATGCCAGGGTCGATGTACTTCAGAACACCCTGTGTGAGGAATATCAGCCCCACCCCGATCCGAATCCACAATACGCTACCCGTAGCTTCTGTGGGTTGAATCAGGAACTGAAGGATTCTGCTCATGAAAGAGTACCCTTCTGCGAACTCCGCGGCTGCTAGTACTCCGCCAGTTCCTTCATTCCCCGATACAGGTCGCTGACCTGGGGCAAAATTGCATCTTCAAGGATGGGCTGATAGGCGACATAGACATCTTTGGCGGCGACGCGGCGAACCGGGGCGTCGAGCGAGTCGAACATTTCGTTGGCGATGCGCGCGGCGATTTCCGCGCCGTATCCCCAGCTCAGCGTATCTTCGTAGGCCACCAGCGCGCGATTCGTTTTGCGCACCGAAGCTACGATTGCCTCCCAATCAAACGGATTCAAGCAACGCAGATCGAGCAGCTCGATCTTCAGCCCTTGCTCGCGTTCGAGCTTCTGCGCCGCTTGCAAAGCGCGGGGCACGACCGCGCCATAAGTGATGACTGTGAGATCGGTACCAGGTTGCACGATCTTCGCTTTGCCGAAGGGGATCAGGTAGTCCGGCCCGGGATAAGGCGCACGCCCGAAAGTTTCCCGATAAAGCCGTTTATGCTCGAGAAAGAGCACGGGATCGTCGCAGCGGATCGCCGTACGGAGTAGGCCCGCGGCGTCCAGTGCGTTCGACGGAAAAACTACGCGCAGGCCGGGAATGTGGGTGAACATGCTCTCTCCGCTTTGCGAGTGATAAATCGCTCCGCCGGTAAGATAGCCACCGATCGCCACTCGGACCACGCAGGGAGCGGAAAATCCGTTGCTCGAGCGCCAGCGGATGAGCGGCAGTTCGTTACGCAGTTGCATCATCGCGGGCCAGATGTAGTCGAAGAATTGAATCTCGACCACCGGCTTCAGCCCGCGGATAGCCATGCCCGTAGCCCGTCCCACAATGCTGGCTTCCGCGATCGGCGAATTGAACACGCGATCGGAACCGAACTCAACTTGCAGGCCAGAAGTGAGCTTGAATACACCGCCTTTGCCCTTGACCATTTTCTGCTGCAGGTATTGTTCGCGGCTGCAATCAGCCACGTCTTCGCCGAAAATGAGGATGCGCTCGTCACGTTTCATCTCGTCGCGCAGCGTGGCGTTAATGAGATCGGCCATGGTCTTGGCTGCTGGTTTCTTGCCGTCGGTTGCAACCGTCTCTGCTTTGGCAATCGCCGGCTGTGTATCGAACGCCGCCGAGGTCGGATCCAGGACAGGAGAATAGACGTACTGCATGACGGTCTCCGGGGCCGGCGGCGAAGCCTTGAGCGCCTGGTCGGTCGCCTCCTGCAATTCCTCGTCGACCTGCTTTTCCAGCCGGTTGATTCCGTTTTCGTCGAGAATCCCCTCGCGAAGAAGAAACATCTGCGTGCGCGTGATGGGATCGCGTTGCGCGTCGCGTTGCCGTTCGGCGTCTGGGCGATAAAGCCGCTCATCATCCGAGAGCGAATGCGAGTAGGGCCGGATCACGTGCGCATGAACGAATGCCGGTCCATTTCCCGCACGGCAATGCGCAACCGAGCGGGCAAAAGCCGCGAAAGTTTCGACCGGGTCCGTGCCCTCGACTTCTTCAAAATGAAAATTAGGGAAACCGCTCACCAGGCGCGAAATGTTTCCGCCCGCGGTTTGCACTTCCACCGGCACGGAAATGGCATAGCCGTTGTCTTCAATGGCAAAAAGCACTGGCAGCTTCAGATTGGCAGCGGAGT
>Ga0335076_10000509_pt1 | contig 36106 bp, 31 predicted proteins | sample Lox_Sample_25_FD_206717 | JGI IMG/M metagenome (GOLD analysis project Ga0335076, IMG submission 206717) | Soil microbial communities from Loxahatchee National Wildlife Refuge, Florida, United States - Lox_Sample_2.5 | ecosystem: Environmental > Terrestrial > Soil > Wetlands | place: USA...
GAAGGCTCCCCGCGCCGGCCCCGGCCGCGCGCTCGAGGGCGACCAGGCAGGCGCCCCCCTTGCGCAGCGGGAAGAGCGGCACCGCGCGCCCGGTGACGAGCCAGGCGGCGAGCGCCGAGAGGTGGGGCTCGTGCCCCACGACCGCGACGGTCGCGCGCGCCTGGTGCTCCCGGAGCCAGGGAAGGAGCGCCTCCGGCCGGGCCCCGGGCCGGAGGGCCGCCACCTCCACGGGCGGCGGGCCGCCCAGCGCCTCCCGCAGGAGCTCCGCGGTCTCCGCGGCGCGGAGGAGGGGGCTCGTGGCGATGGCCTCGACCTCGCCCACCAGCTCCGCGAGCCCCCGGGCGGAGCGGCGCATCCTCCGCCGGCCCTCCGGCGTCAGCCGGCGCGCCGCGTCCTCGCCGCCGGCCTGCTCCTCGGCGATGGCGTGGCGGACGATGAGCAGGTCCACGGCGCGAGTATCCCCCCGGCGCCGCGGAGGCCGGCCGGCCCGGACGGGTCAGGGGATCGGCTGGCCGTGGACGCTGGCGGAGATGTCGTTGAACCAGTCCTGGACCGTGCCCTCGACGTCTGGCAGCCCCGTGCCGGTGGCCTTGAGGTGGCAGACGAACTGCAGGGCGGTGACGGCCCCCGGCTCGACCTCCTCGGCCACCAGGGAGCCGTCCTGGATCTCGACGTTGTCCGTGCCGGTGGTGCGCTGGTAGCGGAAGCCGACCACCTCCGCGCCGGGCGTCTGGTCGAGGTAGCCGCCCCGGTAGACGATGGTCCAGTGGACGGTGACCGCCCCCCCGAGCCCGCTCGCCGTGTAGACGATCTGGAAGCTGATGGGGAACTCCGGCTCGACGTTCATCGTCACCTCGGTCGAGTCGGTGCCGTGGATCCGGCTCACGGCCGGGAACTGGAGGGCGGCGTAGACGTCGGTCAGCGGGGCGTGGACGTAGGCCGCGCCGTGCGCGGAGTTGTAGCCCCCGCTCGACGGGCCCTGGACGATGTTCACCGCCTCGGGGTGCGGGTCGGTGGCGGTCGCCGGCGGGAAGGAGGCGACGCACGGCTCGATGGGGGTGAAGCCGACCGAGAGGGGGAAGTCCCGGTTGGAGTTCCCGGCGCAGGCGCCGTTGCAGCCGGTCAGGGCGATCAGGGTGAGCGAGGCGAGGTTCCTGACGGATCGCATCCCCATGGCGCGGCTCCTCCCTGGTCCAGAACCTACCTCCGGACCGGGCGCCCGTCCGCTGCTTTCCGGCGGCGGCGTCCCGGCGCAGGCGACCAGGCCTCCGGGAGGGTGGGCCCCCCGGTTGCCCACCCATCGCCCCCCGCGACCGCCTAACCCTGGCCATCCGAGGCACGAGCGAAGCGGAGGCGACCGATGGAGCGCGCGCGGATCTGGCCGGCCCTGCCGGCGGCGGAGTGGGCCGACACCCGGGCCACCCTGCATCTCTGGACGCAGGTGGTGGGCAAGGTCCGCCTCGCCCTCTCGCCGCTCATGAACCACTGGTGGAACGTCCCGCTCTACCTCACCGCCCGCGGGCTCACCACCTCGGCCATGTTCCACGGGGCGCTCGGCCTGGAGATCCGCCTGGATCTCCTCGACCACCAGCTCGAGGTCTCGACCAGCGATGGGACCTACGGCCGGCTCCCGCTCGCCCCGCAGACCGTGGCCGCCTTCCACGCCCGGCTGATGTCGCTCCTCGGCGACCTGGGCGCGCCGGTCCGGATCTGGACCACCCCCTGCGAGCTTCCCGATCCCATCCCCTTCGAGCGCGACCTGGTGCACGAGGACTACGACCGGGAGGCGGTGGAGCGGTTCTTCCGCGCCCTGCTCGCCGCCGACCGGGTGCTGGGCCGGTTCCGGGCCGGCTTCATCGGGAAGGCGAGCCCGGTCCACTTCTTCTGGGGAAGCTTCGACCTGGCCGCCACCCTCTTCTCCGGGCGACGCGCGCCGGAGCGCCCCGGCACCGACCGGATCACGCGCGAGGCCTACTCGCACGAGGTCTTCAGCGCCGGCTTCTGGCCGGGCGACGCGCGGGAGGACGCCTGCTTCTACGCCTACGCCGCGCCCGAGCCGGAGGGGTTCGCGGGGGCGCGGGTCCCGGCCGGCGCGTACCACCAGGGGCTGAAGGAGTTCGTCCTCCCCTACGAGGAGGTCCGGACCGCCGACGACCCGGAGGAACGGCTCCTCGCCTTCCTCGGCGCCGCGTACCGGGCCGCCGCCGACCTCGGCGGATGGGACCGGGCGGCGCTGGAGCGCGCTCCGCCCGCGGCCCGGCCCGAGGGGGAGCCGACCGCCCCGCCCCCACCGCCGACCGTCCACTGACCGCGCCCGTCTCGCCTACCGGACGCCCGGCAGCTCCGGCGTGGCCGGATCGCCGAGCGGCTCCCGCTCCGCCGCCGGCCGCGCCTGGGCACGCCCGGTCGTGACCACGGCGGCCGTGCGAGCCGGGATGGCGGTGCAGGCGGCGGCCCCGTTCGCCAGCCAGGAGATCGCCTGGGCGGTCATCGCCTCCGCCGGGTCGCCCATGGCGTGGCCGAGGTCGTCGGTCGCCTGGCAGGTGGTGCCGCCGAACTGGCCGGCCGCGTCCGGCAGGCCGTCGAAGTAGCTGCCCTCGCCGTCCTTGTTCTTGAGCTGGAAGGCGATGAGGAGGATGGCCTGGTCGCAGCCGCTCACCGTGAAGCCCAGCTGGCCGACCGGCTTCCCGTACGTGCTCGAGCCGACCAGCGCCAGCCGCGGCGTCTGGCCGGCGGGGATGGAGGGCGCGAGGTACGGCTCGAGCGCGTTCGGGACCAGCTCGCTCGCGGAGGCGCTGGCGCCGGTGACCAGGAAGGCGACGTGGCTCAGGCTGGGGAGCGACTGGCTGACGCTCCCGAAGGTCACGGCGGTGGGGAAGCCGGCCTCGGCAGGGGAGTGGTTCGGGTTGACGGCCACGCTGTACATGACCTGACCGCCATACGGCACGCCGCCGAGCAGGTCGGCCAGGGCCTCCGCCACGTCGAGCAGCCCGCCGCCGTCGTAGCGCAGGTCGACGATCACGTCGCTCACGCCCGCGGCCCCGAAGGCGGCGAAGGCGGACTCGAGGAGCGGGATGGCGGTCTCGACGAAGGTGCGCACCATCACGTAGCCGGCCTTGCCCGAGCCGACGGTCAGGATCTGGTAGGGCGGAACCGGGTCGAGGGAGTAGACGGCCTTGGTGGGCGCGTACAGCACGGTGGTCCCGTCCGGCTTCTTCACCTGGAAGGCGACCTGGAGCCCGATCGTCGCCGGGCCGATGAGGGCGTTCACCGAGGCGCCGGTCGGATCGGCGGCGATCAGATCGGAGATGTTCTGGAGCGCCGTGGCGCTCGGCCCGAGGGCCAGGATCTCGTCGCCGCGCCCGAACCCGGCCAGGTCGGCGGGCGAGCCGGTGAAGGTCTGGCTCACGAGGAGGTGGGCGCTGCCCGTCCCGCCCCAGAGCAGCCCGATCCCGAAGCCGACCGCCTCGCCCAGGGCGAAGTACTGGTTCTGCTGGGTGGCGGTGGTGACGTAGCTCAGGTGGCGCGTCTTCCCGTCCGGCCAGGCGTTCGCCACCAGCGCGTCGAGGTAGTCCTGCGGCGTGGCGTAGGCGGCCGGGTCCACGCCCTTCGCCACCAGGTCGGGCCAGAGGTACCAGTCCGGCACCAGCGTCTGGATCACCGACTTGAGGCTGGAGTCGGTGCACTGGGACGACGAGGTCCTCGAGCAGCCCGCCAGGGCGAGCACCCCCGCGACCCACATCCCGGCCCGCTTCGCGATCATGGAACCATCCTTTCGCCCTGCGCTCCCCGCCGCCGGCCGCTGCCCGGCGAGAGGCGGGCCGGGCCCGCCCTCCGGCGGTATGCTCCCCGACCGGACCCCGCTCGACCCCGGAGGGCCACGTGTACCTCGCGCTTCTCTACGACACCGTCCCCGACCACGCGGCTCGGCGCCAGCCCTTCCGGGCCGAGCACCTGGCGCTCGCCCGGCGCTGGCACGCGGAGGGCCGGCTCCTCCTCGCCGGCGCCTTCGACCCGCCCCTCGGGTCGCTGATCGTCTTCCGCTGCTCCGGCCCGGCGGAGGTGGAGGAGTTCGTCCGCGCCGATCCCTACGTCAAGAACGGCCTCGTCACCCGCTGGCAGGTGAAGCCCTGGACGGTGGTGGTGGGCGGCGAGGAGCCGCCCCCCTAGCCTGGCCCCTTCCTCTACTTCCAGCCGGGGAACGGGTAGACCGGCTTCGCCTTCGCGAACTGCGGCGGGTAGACGGTCACCGACTTCCCGCCCTGGTACTGGGTCACCAGCATCTGGTGCCGGTTCTGGTTGGTGAAGCCCTCGTAGGTCTGGAACTTCTCCGTCCCCATGATCCCGGTGAAGGTCTCGCTGGCCAGGGCGTCGCGGATCTTCTTCCGGTCGGGGCCGACCTTGGCCACCACCTGGCCCATGATCATCATCGCCTCGTAGGCGGTGGCGGCGTGGTAGGTGGGCCGCTTGCCGAACTTGGCCTCGTAGCGCTGGGCGAAGTCGGCCGCGCCCGGCCAGCCGGCGTCGGGCGTCCACTGGGTGACGGAGAAGACGTTGGTGGAGATGTCCTTCTCCCCCTCGAACTGGACCGTGTCGAAGCCGGCGCCGCCGCCGAGGAACGCCTGCGGCGTGAGCCCCACCTCGCGCGACTGCCGCATCAGCAGGACCGCGTCGGCGACGTACGAGACCATGAAGACCAGGTCGGGGTTGAGCGCCTTGATCTTGGTGAGCGTGGAGCGGTAGTCGGGCGTGCCCTTCTGGTAGCCCTCGTCGGCCACCACCTGCAGCCCCTTCTTCGCGGCGTACTCCTTCCCCTGGGTGGAGACCGAGGAGCCGAAGTCGGTCGCCTCGTAGATGAAGGCGATGGTCCTGGGCTTGCCCAGGGAGAGCGCCGCGTCGATCAGGGTGTGGGCGTAGTCGTGCGCCGGGGCGCAGAGCCGGAAGACCCAGTCATACCCCTGCTTGGTGATGTCCTCCTTGGAGGCGACCGGGACGATGAGGGGCACCTTGTACGCCTGGGCCCGGCTGGCCATGGCGTTCGCCGGCGCCGAGGAGTAGGGGCCGACCACCGCCGCGACCTCGTCGCCCGTGGCGAGCTGCTCGATGGCGCTCATCGCCACCTGCGGCTTGCCGTTGTCGTCCTGCCGGAGGAGCTGGATCTTGATCCCCTTCTTCTGCAGATCGTCCATGGCGAGGGCGACGCCGTTGGTGAGGGCCTCGCCGATGGGCGCCTCGGGGCCGGTGACCGAGTTCACGAAGCCGATCTTCACCTGGGCGCGGGCGAGGCCCGGGGCGATCGCCAGGGACGCGGCCAGGAGCGCTGCGAGCTTGTGGACGTGCATGGAAGTTCCTTCGCGCGGGAGGGGAGACGCGTCACTCTTGCGCACCCGGCCCGGCGTTGGCAGGGGGAACCCGGGAATGCCCCGATCGGGTGTCGCACCGAGCGTACCGGTCGGCGGTCGCCGGCTCGATCGGTCCCGGCGCGGACCCGCCGGAGGACCTAGGATGGGGCGGGGGTCCACCCATGCGTTACCGCACCCTGGGCGACAGCGAGCTCACCGTCTCCGAGGTCAGTCTCGGCTCCTGGCTCACCTACGGCGGCGGGGTGGCGCGCGAGCAGGCGGAGGCCTGCGTGCGCCGCGCCTTCGAGGTTGGGATCAACTTCATCGACACCGCCAACGTCTACGCGCAGGGGGGGGCGGAGACGTTCCTCGGCGAGGCCCTCCGCGGCGTGCCCCGCGACCGCTACGTCCTCGCCACCAAGGTCTTCTTCCCCATGTCGCCGGGCGACCGGGGGCTCTCGGCGGCGCAGATCAAGAAGCAGCTCGACGCCTCGCTCCGGCGCCTGGGCGTCGACCACGTCGACCTCTACCAGTGCCACCGCTACGACCCGGAGGCGCCGCTCGAGGAGACCATGGCCGCCCTGGGGGAGGCGGTGCGCCAGGGGAAGACCCGCTACGTCGGCTTCTCGGAGTGGAGCCCGGCCCAGATCCGGGCGGCCCTCGCCATCCCGGGCGCGGCGCGGTTCGTGTCGAGCCAGCCCCAGTACTCGCTCCTCCACCGCGACCCGGAGAAGGAGGTCTTCCCGCTCTGCGCCAGGGAGGGGATCGGGCAGATCGTCTGGTCGCCCCTTGGCCAGGGCGTCCTCACCGGGAAGTACCTGCCCGGAGCGCCGCCCCCGGCCGATTCCCGGGCGGCCAGCGCCGCCATGGGCGGCTTCCTCCAGGGCCGGCTCGACGATCGGGTCCTGGCCGGCGTCCAGCGACTGCGGCCCATCGCCCGGGAGCTGGGGCTCACCCTCCCCCAGCTGGCGCTCGCCTGGGTGCTGCGCCGCCCGGAGGTCGCGTCGGCGATCGTCGGCGCGTCCCGACCGGAGCAGGTCTCGGAGAACGCCGCGGCGTCGGGTGTGACGCTGGCGCCCGAGGTGCTGGCCAGGATCGAGGCGGCGATCGGCTGAGGCGCCGCTACTGCCCGTGCGCCGTCTGCGTGCTCGTCGACAGGCCCCGGAGGGCGTCCTGCGTCGCGGCGCGCTCGGCGTCGATTCGCCACTTCGGGCGGCAGATCTTCTCCGGGATCATCGACCCGGTGGGACGCTCCATGGTGCAGATCATCTTGTTGGAGTCGTCCGAGGAGGCGACCTTCGCGTCCGCGGGCTTGGCCTCCGCCTTCGGCGCCCTGGCCGTGCCGGCCGCCGAACCCGAAGCGCAGGCCGCCAGCGCGAGCAGCAGCGCCCACCCCTGATGTCTCTGCATCATTCCTCCAGCCCACCCGCGGAAGTCCCCTGCCGTCCGGCGCGGTCCCGGACCGTTTATTTTGCTGCCCCCGAGTCGCCCGGACAAGCGGTCTTTCGCCGCCCCGCCGGCCTGCAACCAACGTTTGACCGGGCGGCGACGCGCCATTAGGTACGGCCCGGACCCCCAACGCCCCGCCGGGACCTTCCATGGAACCGCTGCCAGACATCGACCCCGAGGAGACCCGGGAGTGGCTCGAGGCCCTCGACGGCGTCCTCCAGCGCGAGGGGCCGGAGCGCGCCCACTTCCTCATCGAGCAGCTCATCGGCGAGGCCCGGCGCGCCGGCGCCTACGTCCCCTTCTCCGCCACCACCGACTACCTGAACACCATCCCGGTGGAGGGCCAGGCCCGCTTCCCGGGCGACTTCGCCATCGAGACCACCATCCGCCACTACATCCGCTGGAACGCGATGGCGATGGTGGTGCGGGCCAACAAGCACAGCAACGTCGGCGGCCACATCGCCAGCTTCGCCTCCGCCGCCACCCTCTACGACGTCGGCTACAACCACTTCTGGCGCTCCTGGGACGAGACCCGGGCCGGCGACCTCCTCTTCATCCAGGGCCACTCCGCCCCGGGCATCTACGCCCGCGCCTTCCTCCTTGGCCTGATCTCGGAGGAGCAGCTCGACAACTTCCGCCAGGAGGTGGACGGGAAGGGGCTCTCCTCGTACCCGCACCCCTGGCTGATGCCCGACTTCTGGCAGTTCCCCACCGTGTCGATGGGGCTCGGGCCGCACATGGCCATCTACCAGGCCCGCTTCATGCGCTACCTCCACGACCGGGGGATCGCGGACACCAGCGGGCGCAAGGTCTGGGCCTTCTGCGGCGACGGCGAGATGGACGAGCCGGAGGCGATGGGCGCCATCGGCATGGCCGGCCGCGAGAAGCTCGACAACCTGATCTTCGTGGTCAACTGCAACCTGCAGCGGCTCGACGGGCCGGTCCGCGGCAACGGCAAGATCATCCAGGAGCTGGAGGGCACGTTCCGGGGGGCGGGCTGGAACGTGATCAAGGTGATCTGGGGGCGCCACTGGGATCCGCTCCTCGCCAGGGACCGGGACGGCGAGCTGCGCCGGCGGATGATGGAGGTGGTGGACGGGGAGTACCAGCTCTACCGCTCCCGCGACGGGAAGTTCGTCCGCGACCACTTCTTCGACAGCCCCGCCCTGAAGGACATGGTGGCGGAGCTCTCCGACGACGACATCTGGCGCCTCAACCGGGGCGGCCACGATCCCTTCAAGGTCCACGCCGCCTACGACGCCGCGGTACGGCACGAGGGGCAGCCGACCGTGATCCTCGCCAAGACCATCAAGGGCTACGGGATGGGCGAGGCGGGCGAGGCGATGAACATCGCCCACCAGCAGAAGAAGATCCCGCTCGACGCCATCCGCCAGTTCCGCGACCGCTTCCAGCTCCCGGTCCCCGACGATCAGCTGGAGAAGCTCCCCTACATCCGCTTCCCCGAGGGGTCGAAGGAGCTCGAGTACATGAAGGCCCGGCGCCGCGAGCTGGGAGGCGACCGGCCGCGGCGGCGCCGCAAGGCCGCGCCGCTGCCCGTCCCGCCCCTCTCCGCCTTCGATCGGCTCCTCCACTCGAGCGAGGACCGCGAGCTCTCCACCACCATGGCCCTCGTGCAGCTGCTCCAGATCCTGGCGCGCGACAAGGACCTCGGTCCGCGGCTCGTGCCCATCGTCCCGGACGAGGGGCGCACCTTCGGCATGGAGGGGATGTACCGCCAGCTCGGGATCTGGAGCCACGTCGGGCAGCTCTACACGCCCGAGGACGCCAAGCAGCTCGCCTTCTACCGCGAGGACCGGCAGGGGCAGGTGCTGCAGGAGGGGATCACCGAGGCCGGCTCGATGTGCGACTGGATCGCGGCAGCCTCCTCCTACTCGGTCCACGGCACGCCCATGGTGCCGTTCTACGTCTTCTACTCGATGTTCGGCTTCCAGCGGACCGGCGACTTCGCCTGGGCGGCGGGCGACATGCGCTGCCGCGGGTTCCTGGTGGGCGGCACCTCCGGCCGGACCACCCTGAACGGCGAGGGGCTCCAGCACGAGGACGGCCACTCGCACGTGCTCTCCTCGGTGATCCCGAACTGCGTCTCCTACGACCCCACCTTCGCCTACGAGGTGGCGGTGATCGTGCAGGACGGGCTCCGGCGGATGGCGGCCGAGCAGGAGGACGTCTACTACTACCTGACGGTCCTGAACGAGAACTACGCTCACCCGGCCATGCCGGAGGGGGCCGCCCCCGGGATCATCAAGGGGATGTACCTGTTCCGGCGCGGGGCCGACGGCGGCGCCAAGGCGCCCCGCGTGCAGCTGCTCGGCTCGGGGGCGATCTTCCGCGAGGTGATCGCGGCCGCCGACCTGCTCAAGAGCCAGTGGGGCGTGGACGCCGACCTCTGGGCCTGCCCGAGCTTCACCGAGCTGGCGCGCGACGGGATGGCGGTGGCCCGCCGGAACCTGCTCGATCCGGCCGGCCCGCGGCGGCGCTCCCACGTCGAGGCCTGCCTGGCGGAGGCTCGCGGGCCGGCGGTGGCCGCCACCGACTACGTCCGGGCCTTCGCCGAGCAGATCCGGCCCTACGTCGGCCGGCGCTACCTGGTGCTCGGCACCGACGGCTTCGGGCGCTCCGACACCCGGGAGCGGCTGCGCCGCTTCTTCGAGGTGGATCGCCACCACGTGGTGGTGGCCGCCCTGCGGGCGCTGGCGGACGAGGGGGCGGTTCCGGTCGCCCGCGTGGCCGAGGCGCTGAAGAAGTACGGCATCGACCCGGCCAAGCCCGCGCCCTGGACGGTCTAGGAGGGGATGGCCGCCATGCCCACCATCGAGGTCAGGGTCCCGCCCATCGGCGGCTTCAAGGACGTGCCGGTGATCGAGGTGCTGGTGAAGCCCGGCGACCAGGTGAAGGCCGAGGCGTCGCTCGTCACGCTCGAGTCGGACAAGGCCACCATGGACGTCCCCTCCCCGACCTCGGGCACGGTCCGCGAGCTGCGCGTCAAGGTGGGGGACCGCGTCAGCGAGGGCTCGCTGGTCCTCACCCTGGAGGCCGGCGACGGCGCCCGCGCCGGCCGGAACGGCGCCGGCGCGCCCGCCCGCGATCCCGCGCCCGCCCCGGCCGCCCCCGCCACCTCGCCGGCGGCGGCCCCGCCCGCCGCCCCGACCTCCCGCGCCCCGGCCCCCGCGCCGCCGCGCGCCGGGCCGCTCGAGGTCCGGGTGCCCTCGCTCGGCGCCTTCAAGGACGTGCCGGTGATCGAGGTGCTGGTGAAGCCCGGCGACCAGGTGAAGGCCGAGGCCCCCTTGGTCGTGGTCGAGTCCGAGAAGGCCACCATGGAGATCCCCTCCCCGGCGGCTGGCCGGCTCCGCGAGCTCCGGGTCAAGGCCGGGGACCGGGTCAGCGAGGGATCGCTGATCGCCATCCTGGAGGGGGTGGCCGACGTCGCGGCGCCCGCGGCGACCGCGGCCCCGAAGCCCGGCGGAGAGGCCGAGAGCAGGCCGCCCGCCCAGGCGCCGGCCGCGCCGCAACCCGCCCTCCCCGCCGCGGCCGCCCCGGCGGCCGGGCCCGCGCCGGGCGGCCCGGTGGCGCACGCCTCCCCGTCGATCCGCCGGATGGCGCGCGACCTCGGGGTGGCGCTCGGAGGCGTGACCGGGACCGGCCCCCACGGCCGCATCCTGCGCGAGGACGTGCAGCGCTTCGTGAAGGAGTCGCTGGCGCGCCCGGCGGCTCGGAGCGGCCCCGGGCTCGACCTGCCACCCTGGCCCAGGGTGGACTTCGCGAAGTTCGGGCCGGTGGAGCGGCAGCCCCTCCCGCGCATCCGCAAGCTCTCCGCTGCGAACCTGGCGCGGAACTGGGTGATGATCCCGCACGTCACCCAGCACGACGAGGCCGACATCACCGACCTCGAGCGGTTCCGCGGCGAGCTCAACGCCGAGCAGGGGCCGGGCGGCGCCAAGGTCACGCTGCTCGCCTTCGTGGTGAAGGCCTGCGTGGCCGCGCTGAAGCGCTTCCCGGAGGTGAACGCCTCGCTCGACGGCGACGAGCTGGTCCTGAAGCGCTACTACCACCTCGGCTTCGCCGCCGACACGCCCGCCGGCCTGGTGGTCCCGGTGCTGCGCGACGCCGACCGGAAGGGGCTCCTGGACGTGGCCCGCGAGCTGGCGGCGCTGGCGGCGAAGGCCCGCGAGGGGAAGCTCTCCGCGCTCGACATGCAGGGCGGGACCTTTTCCATCTCCAGCCTCGGCGGGATCGGCGGCACGGCCTTCACCCCCATCGTCAACGCCCCCGAGGTCGCGATCCTGGGCGTCTCGCGGAGCCAGACCCGCCCGGTCTGGGACGGCTCGGCCTTCCAGCCCCGTCTCATGCTCCCGCTCTCGCTCTCCTACGACCACCGGGTGGTGGACGGCGCCCTGGCGGCCCGCTTCACGGCCTTCCTCGCCCAGGTGCTGGGGGACTTCCGGCGGGCGATGCTCTGAGCGGCATCGTCCGATCCGATCGGCTCCTCGGGGCGCGGATCGACCCTTCGCGCCGTGCTCGCCGTGCGACTTTGGCGGGGTTGCCGGGCGGAGGTGTCCGGACGCTTGGGCCGGGAGCGCCCGCAGCGACGGCGCTCGAGGGCGCACCGTCGGCCGAGCGGGGAAGGGATGGAACCGCGCGCCCTACGACGCCGCGCGCGTGACGAAGGCCGCCTGCGTCCGGGCCGCCTGGCCCGGCGTCGCCAGCGCGCCGTAGGCGTGGACGGTGAGGCGCTTCCCGTCCCCCTCCACCTGGAGGTCGAGCTCCGCCTCGCACCGGATCCGGGCCAGCCCCAGGCCGCCCCGCTCGCCCGGATCCGTGTCCATCCGGCCGAGGTAGCAGCGGAGCGGATCGGGCTCGGCGTAGAGGGCGTCCAGCCGCTCCTGGAGCACGGCCTGGGCCTCGGGCGTGGTCGGGTTGGTGACCGAGATCCGGACCTGGCTGTCGGCCAGGTCGAGGGCGAGCCGCAGCTCCACGTCCGAGCCGGCGCCGTTCGCGATCGCGTTCTGCATCAGCTCCTGCGCGGCGAGGGCCAGCTGCCACTCCCGGTCGCTGCCCGGACAGGCCACCGCGCAGAACGACTCCACGAACCGCCGGAGCTCGTCGATGAACATCCAGTGCGGCTGCATCCGAAGGAAGAGGACGATCGGCTCGGCCTTGCGGATGGGCGTGGGGACCATTTTCGACGGCTCCAGGTGGCGGCGTGCCCCTTGACCGTGGGAGTGTTTGCAACTGGAGGGCCGGCCGGGACGTGCCTCCATCCCCCCGGCATCAGGCCGGTTCGGATCGAATGCCGCGGCTCCCCCGACCGGGTTATGCAGAACCCCGGGTGAACGCGGGACAGCCCCAGCCGCGCCAGCCGGCTGGCGTCAGGCGGCAGGCAGCTCCTCGAAGACCCCGGTGTCGCGGTTCTTCCGCACGCGGTCGCCCGGGAACACCCGGCCGTTCATGGCCACGTACACGCCCGGCGGGAGCACCTGGGCGAAGCTGAGGGCGCTGCCCAGGTTGAAGAGCCCGTCGGAGCTGCCGAAGGCGTACGGGATCATCGCCCCGGTGAGGACCACCGTCTTCCCCACCCGGGCCTCGTGGAGGGCGCGGGCGGTCACCGCCATCGTGTCGGTGCCGTGCGTGATCACGATCCGCGACTCGGCGCAGGACCGGCAACTCTGCACCACCTGGGCCCGGTCGGCGTCGGTCATCTCCAGGCTGTCGATCATCATGAGCGTGCGGACGCTCACCTCGAGCCGCGCGCGGGCCAGCTTCAGCATCTCCGGCAGGTGGGTGTCCTTGAAGTAGAGCCGCCCCTGGAGCTCGTCGTACTCCTTGTCGAACGTGCCCCCGGTGACGAAGACGCGGATCGGCTCGGCCATGGTGGACCCTCTTCTCCTCGCCCGGAGCTCCGGGCTCACGGGGAGCCGCGGATGATACCCCGGCTCCTGCCTGCCCCGTCCGGGCAGCTGCGGCCGATGGTCCCTGCGCCGAATCGTCTCCGCAGGGGCCCCGATCCAGGTGCTAGCTTCGAGGCATGGAGCCGTCCTCGATCCGCGGGCCGCTCCCCCTCCCCGCGGCCCTGATCCTCGGTCTCGCAGCGGCGCTCGCCCTGGGCGCCCCGCGCGCGGACGCGGCAGATTTCCGCTGCGACCGATCGGTCGCGTACCACGGGGAACGCTGCGAGGGGACCGTGGTCTTCAGCATCGGGCCCACCGACACCAAGGCGATCTGCGCCGAGTTCACGAAGCGGCTCGAGCGCGCCTGCCGTCCCGACTGGGACAAGTTCGCGAAGTGCTCGGATTTCGCCGCGCGCTTCGAGGACCTGCTGGTCCGGGCCTGCCTCGCCCGCGGGGTGCAGAAGGGGCCCTGCGAGAGCTGGGGGCAGGCGTTCGCCGTGAACCCGCTCAACCGCTGCCTTCAAGGGCGCTTCACCTACTGACGCGAGGCCGCGGGACCGCGGCTGGCCGCTCACCCCTCGCCGCCCCCGCCGCAGAGCGCGCTCCATCGGGCTCGGGCGGCGGCGTCGAGCGCGAACGGGCGCAGCTCGATGGCGTACCCGCCGAGGACGGGCTGGCACTCGCGAGCGAGCGCCCAGACCACCAGCGGCGCCGGCCCTGCCTGGAGCGTCACCTCGATGAGCCGGTTCATGGGGAGCGGATCGGCGCCGACCAGGGAGACCACGTCGGCGGCGATCGCGACCGCGGCGTAGGTCCGCTGGCGACCGCCGAGGGAGACGGTCACGGCGAACCGGGCGCCGCCCGGCGGCGGCGGCTTCGGCTCGAAGAACGCCGGCGCGGCGCCCTCCGGCGTCGCCGGCCCCTCGTAGGCGGCCACGAAGTCGGGGATGGCCTCCAGCGCACGCGCCACCTCGGCCCGCTCCCGGGCGGCGACCCCGGGCGCGGCGACCAGGTCCGCCGCGGTCAGCGCCGCCCCCTGCACCAGCCGCGGCGTCACCTGATCGGCGGCGCGCACCACCTCGAGCAGGGCCGGGTCCTCGCAGGCGGCGCCCTCCTGGTGGTGGAGCGCGATCGCCTCGGCCACCAGCCTGGGCAGCCCCCAGCGCGCCGCCAGCGCGGTCCCGAGGGGCACGTGGAGCCGATCCGCCACCGCGCTCCAGGCCGCCGTGGGGAAGCGCCCCGGCTCCGCCCGCCGCTCCAGGATCCGCTCCAGCGACGCGGCGGCCACGATCCGCCCGAAGTCGTGGAGGAGGCCGAGCACGAACGCCTCCTCCACCCGCAGGGTGCGCAGGCGCGCCAGCGCCTCGCAGATGGCCGCGCTCGACAGCCCCTCGATCCAGAACAGGCGCCGCAGCGGGAGGAGAGGCCCCGGGGCGTTGGCGTGGAGGCTCAGCCCGGTGGCGAGCAGGAGCCGGAGCACCTGCTGGGCCCCGACCCGGGTCACCGCCTGCGTCAGGGCGGTCACCGGGGCCCCGCGTCCGTAGGTGGCGGAGTTCGCGATCCGCAGGATCCCGGCCGCCAGCGCCGCGTCGGAGCGGACCAGTCGGGCAATCTCCTCGAAGCCGAAGGTCTTTCGCTCCAGCACCTGGCGCACGCGCAGCGCAACGGCCGGATAGGGCGGGAGCGACAGCTCGCCCGCCGCCGCGAGCGCCTCGACCGCACGCTCGAGCTCGAGCAGGGTTTCGGGGATCTCGGCAGGGGTGGTCATCAAGGAGGGGGCGAGGGCGCGATCGACCCCCGAATAGCTCCGTCCGCGTCGGGTTTGCAAGCCTGGATTAGCCCCGTTCGGGGCGCACCGACGGACGAAGGAACGCCTTCGCCGTGAATCCTGGTCACGCTCGTTGGATGGACCACCGCCGCGATCGCCCTGGATCTACATGAGCTTTCTGAATGGGCTTCAGTGGTCCGGAGGATGCATTTCAACCTGCCAGGACCGCTGTCCGTCCGAGGAGGAACGCCATGCTCGACCGTCGCCTCGCCGCCCTCGCCATCCTGCCAGCCCTCCTCGGGGCCTGCGTGACCGCCAGCACCACCCGCACCACCTGGGTCGACCCCGCCGCGCAGCCGCCCCCCGCCCCGATCCGCTACGGGCGGGTCGAGGCGATCCGCGAGACCGTCCACCGCCAGCAGGGCGACCCGGCGGCGGGCGCGGTGGCCGGCGCCGTCATCGGCGGACTCCTCGGCAGCGCCCTGGGCAGCCACACGGTCTACGACCGGTGGGGCTACGGGTACCGTGCCACCGATCCGGGCGCCACCTTCGCCGGCGCGGTCGGCGGCGCGATGGTGGGGGCGGCGGCGAGCCAGGCCGCCTCCGGGGAGGACCGGGTCTACGAGGTGTTCGTGCGCTTCGAGGACGGCTCGCTCCAGACCTTCGCCTATCGCGGCGGCACCCCCTTCAGCGTCGGCGAGGCGGTGAGCCTCACGCCCCAGGGGCTGGTCCGCTCCTGAGCCTCGGCCCCGTCCGGCCGCCCGGGATCGCGCCCGGTCGACGGGCGCCGACCCCCGCGGAGACCCGCGCCTCCCCGTGCTCCCGGCGTAGGATCCGGCGGACGGGCTTCGCGAGGAGGCGGCATGGGCGACGGACCGCTCCGGGTGGGTGTCGTCGGCACGAGCTGGTGGGCGGAGCTCGAGCACCTGCCCGGCCTCGCCGCCCGCGGGGACGTCGAGCTGACCGCCCTCTGCGGCCGCCGGCCGGAGCGGGTGGCGGAGCTCGCCGATCGCTTCCGGATCCCGCGGCGCCTCACCGACTGGCGCGAGCTGGTGGCGGGCGGGGGGCTGGATGCCGTGGTGCTCGCCACCCCCAACGCGCTCCACCACCCGCAGGCGCTCGCCGCGCTCGACGCCGGGTTGCACGTGATCTGCGAGAAGCCCCTCACCCTCGACCTGGCCCAGGCCCGCGAGCTGGCGGCCCGGGCGGAGGCGCGGGGCCTCCGGACCCTCACCTTCTTCACCCACCGGGCGGTCGGGGCGGCCGCCGCCGCGAGGCGGCTCGTGGAGGCGGGGTTCCTCGGCCGGCCGATCCACGTCAGCGCGAGCTACCTCACCGCCTCGCACCTCGCGCCAGGGAAGCCGCTCGGCTGGCGGATGGTACGGGCCCAGGCGGGGACGGGGGTGCTCGGGGACCTCGGCTCGCACCTGGTCGACCTGGTGCGCTGGTGGCTGGGAGAGGTGGTCGAGGTGGCGGCCCAGTGGCAGACCGTGACCCGGGATCGCGAGGGCGGGATCGCCGACGCGGACGAGGAGGTCTCCTTCCTCGCCCGGCTCGCCTGCGGGGCGCAGGCGGTCTTCCAGGCGAGCAAGCTCGTCGCCGGGCGCGGCAACCACCAGCGGATCGAGCTGCACGGCACCGCCGGCTCGCTCCTCTACGAGGCCGACCCGGGCCACGACCCCACCTGGGAGGGACGGCTCTGGGCCGGGCGCCCGGGCCGGACGGGGCTGGAGCCGGTCGCCCTCCCCGCGGACCTGGCCCGGGGACTGGATCGGCCCGGGGATCGGCCGGGGCGCGACGAGGCGTACCGCCGCCTCACCGACCCCTTCTTCGCCGCCATCCGGCGGGGCGGCCCGGTGTCCCCCGACTTCCGCGACGGGGCGGCGGTCCAGGCGGTCCTGGACGCGGTGGCGGCCTCCGCCGAGCAGCGGCGCTGGGTCGAGGTGGGGTGAGGCGCGGGACCGCCGCCCTCACTTCGAGCGCTGGGCCATGTCGACCCAGACGGCGAGCAGCAGGATCAGCCCCTTGATCACGTACTGGTAGGTGATGTCGAGGTTCATCAGGCTCATGCCGTTGTCCAGCGACGACATCACCAGCGCCCCGATGATCGCCCCGAAGACCGTCCCCTCCCCGCCCATCAGGGAGGTGCCGCCGATCACCGCCGAGGCGATCGCGTCCAGCTCGGCGTTCTGGCCGGCCGAGGTGGTCGCGGCGTTGAGGCGGGAGGTGTAGACGATCCCGGCCACCGCGGTCATCGCCCCCATCACCATGAAGAGGAAGAAGGTGTTCCGCGCCACGCCGATGCCGGAGAGGCGGGCGGCGTCCGGGTTGCCGCCGATCGCGTAGAGGTGGCGACCGAAGGTGGTGTCGTTGGCCACGAAGGAGAAGATCACCGCCAGCGCGAGGAGCAGGACGATCGACCAGGGGATCCCGAGGTAGCTCACCATGATCCAGCAGAAGCCCAGGATCACCAGCGAGAGGAGGACGAGCCGCAGCACCTCGGCGTAGAGCGGGGAGACCTGGAAGCCGAAGCGCTGGCGGGCGGCGCGGCTGCGGAAGCTGTAGAGCCAGAAGAGCCCGACGATCACCAGGGCGAGGTAGAGGCTGGTGTCGTGGATCCCGCCCTCCACCGCGGGCGCGTGGGTGGGGAGGTAGCCCTGCCCGATCCGCTTGAAGGTCTCGGCGATCGCCTCCGGAGCCATCTCCAGCCCCTGGGTCTGGCCGCCGGTGATCCCGATGATCAGCCCGCGGAAGGCGAGCATCGACGCGAGGGTGACGATGAAGGCCGGCACCTTGCGGTAGGCGATCCAGAACCCGTGCCAGACCCCCACCGCCAGCCCCACCACGATGGTGGCGAGGACCGACGGGATCACCCCCCACCCCAGCTGCACCATGCAGAGGGCGCAGACCGCGCCGGTGAAGCCGAGGACCGAGCCCACCGAGAGGTCGATGTAGCCGGCCACGATCACCAGCACCATCCCGATGGCGAGGATGGCGGTGGTGACGGTCTGCACGAAGAGGTTGGAGAGGTTCCGCTTCTCGATGAAGACGCCCTGCGTGAGGAAGGCGAAGATCACCCAGATCGCCACCAGGGCGATGGCCATCGTGTACTGCTTGGTGTTGTGGCGAACGGAGCGGACCACCAGCTCCCGCAGGCTCGCCGCCCTGGCCGTCGTCTCCTGGGCCGTCGTCTCCATTGCTCCCTCCACCGCCGCCGCGCGGGCGGCCCTCGGCTAGGCGCCGCCCGTGGCGTGGTACATGACCTTCTGCTCGCTGGCCTCGGCCCGGGGGAGCTCTCCGGTGAGCTTCCCCTCGTGCATGATCAGGATCCGGTCGCTCATCCCCAGGACCTCGGGCAGCTCGGACGAGACCATCACCACGCAGACGCCCCGGTCCACCAGGTCGTTCATGATGTTGTAGATCTCGACCTTGGCGCCGACGTCGATGCCGCGGGTGGGCTCGTCCAGGAACAGGACCTTCGGCTGGGTGAGGAGCCACTTGGCGATCACCACCTTCTGCTGGTTCCCGCCGGAGAGGTTCTTCACCTTCTGCTCGAGGGTGGGGGTCTTGGTCCGGAGCTCTCTGACGTAGCGCTCGGAGTCCCGGATCTCCTGGTTCTTGTCGATCACCCCCAGCCTGGCGATCCGGCGGAGGCTCGCCAGGGTGGAGTTCTCCTTCACGTCCATCCCGAGCACGAGCCCGTAGCGCTTCCGGTCCTCGGAGACCACGCTGATGCCGGCCCGGATGGCGTCCCGCGGACCGGCCAGCGCGGTCTTCTTCCCCTCCAGCCAGAGCTCCCCCGCCCGGCGGCGCCCCCAGCCGCCGAAGAGGCTCATCACCAGCTCGGTCCGCCCTGCCCCCATCAGCCCGGCGATCCCGAGGATCTCCCCCTTGCGCACCTTGAACGAGGCGTCCTGCACCTTGGGCTCGCCGGTGACCGGGTCGAGCACCGTCCAGCCCTTCACCTCCAGCACCGTCTCCCCGGGGATCCGCTCCCGCCGCGGGAACATCATGGTGAGCTCGCGCCCCACCATGTGCTGGATCATCCGCGCCTCGGGCATGGCGGCCTTGTCGTCGGTGACGATCGTCTTCCCGTCGCGCAGGACCGTGATCCGGTCGGCCATGCGCGTCACCTCCCGCAGCCGATGCGAGATGTAGATGCAGGTGACGCCCTTCTGGCGGAGCTGCTCCAGGATCCCGAGCAGCGTCTCGGTCTCCCCCTCGGTGAGGGCGGCGGTGGGCTCGTCGAGGATCAGCAGGCGGGCGTTCTTCGAGAGGGCCTTGGCGATCTCCACCAGCTGCTGGGCCCCCACCCCGATGTCCATCACCCGGGTGGACGGGCTGAGCTTGAGCCCCACCTCCTTGAGCACCCGGGCGGTCTCCTGGTAGGTGCGGTTCCAGTCGATCACCCCGCGTCCCCGGCAGAGCTCGGAGCCGAGGAAGATGTTCTCCGCGATCGTCATGTGCTTCACGAGCGCGAGCTCCTGGTAGATGATCGCGATGCCGGCGTGCTCGCTGTCGCGGATGTTCTGGAAGCGCTGCTCCTTCCCGTCGAGGACGATCTCGCCCTGGTAGGTGCCGTGCGGGTAGAGGCCGCTCAGCACCTTCATCAGGGTGGACTTGCCGGCCCCGTTCTCCCCGACCAGCGCGTGGATCTCCCCGCGACGGACCTGGAAGGTGACGCCGTCGAGCGCCCGGACCCCGGGGAACTCCTTCACGATGTTCCGCATCTCCAGGATGAGCTCGCCCATGGGGCCTCCTCCTCCGGCGCGGCGACCGGGCGGAGGCGGAGGCGCGGAGGCCCCCGCCGCCGGCGGCGCCTCACTTCCTGTAGACCTGCTCCTTCTTGAGATAGCCGCTCTTGATCAGGACCTCGTCGAGGTTGTCCTTGGTGACGATCACCGGGGTGAGGAGCACCGCGGGCACGTTCTTCTTGCCGTTGAACACCTCGCCGTTGGTCTGGACGGGCTTCCCGGCCGCGAGATCGATCGCCATCTCGATCGCCTTCTTGCCCAGGGCCCGGGTGTCCTTGAAGATCGTCATGCTCTGGGTGCCCTGCACGATCCGGATCGCGGCCGCCAGCTCGGCGTCCTGCCCGGTGATGGGCACCTTCCCCGCCAGCTTCTGGGCGGCGAGGGCCTGGATGCAGCCGCCGGCGGTCCCGTCGTTCGGCGCCAGGACCGCGTCGATCTTGTTCTCGTGGGCGGTGAGCGCCTGCTCGCAGAGCTTCTGGGCCTCCGAGGGCTGCCAGTCCTTCACGAACTGGTCCATCACGATCTTGATGTCGCCCTTGTCCGCCAGGGGCTTGATGTACTTCATCGCCCCCTCGCGGAAGAGCTTGGCGTTGTTGTCGGTGGGGGAGCCGGCCAGGACGATGTACGTGCCCTTCGGCACCTTCTTGGTGATGAACTCGCCCTGCAGCTCGCCCACCTTCACGTTGTCGAAGGAGAGGTAGTAGTAGTCGAGCGGCGAGTCGGTCACCAGCCGGTCGTAGCTGATCACCTTGATCCCGGCCTTCGAGGCCTTCTCGATGATGGCGGAGGCGCTCGAGGCGTCGTGGGGCGCCAGGATCAGCACCTTGATCCCCTGGGAGATCAGGTTCTCGCACTGGGCGAGCTGCTTGGCGGCGTCGTTGTCGGTGACCTGGACGCGGAGGTCGATGCCCTTCTTCTTGGCCTCCTCCTCCATGGTCTTGCGGTCCTTCACCCACCGCTCCTCCCGCTGGGTCGGCAGCGAGAGCCCCACCTTCACGCCGGCGGCCCTGGCGGGGGCGGCCGCGAGCAACGCGACCCCGGCGCAGGCCACCAGGACGAACGCGATCCCTCTCCTCATGCCCGTCTCCTCGTGGATGGGGCGCGGCACCCGTGCTCCGGACGTCCGCGCTCCCGGGAGCGGTCGCGCGGCCCGGCGGATCCCGGCGCCCTGTGCATGGTCCCCAATGTCGCCAGATCGGGGCCGGAGCCCAGGCACAAGATGGGGACCCCACGGATGGGGCCTGGCCGGCGCCCAGACCCTCAGTGACGCGCCCGGTCGTGGCGAGCGGGCCTCGGCGTCCGGCGGATCGCGCTGCGCGCGAGGGCGCGCGGTCGATCAGGCGAGGCCGATCAGGCGATCTCGAGCCACTCGAACCAGACCGGGTGGTTGGCCTTGTACCACTCGAGGACCCGGCGGATGGCCGCCTGCTTCTCCCTGGGGATGACCTTCTCGTCCACCCGGTCGAAGTGGACGCGCATGGTGTCCCCCTCGTGCTCGAGCGCCTGGGAGAGCATGGTCTGCAGCTCGTTCCGGATCCGCCCGGAGTCGGAGATCTTGACCGGCCGCCGGGTGTGGTCGACGCCGGAGAGGAACCGCACCAGGAGCGGGCTGAAGACGTGGCGCGCCTGGGCGAGCGGCTCCATGAGCCGGAAGGTGAAGGTGATCCGGGCCGAGGCCTTGCGGGTGGCGAGCCGGGTGGTGACCCGGTAGACGCCCTCGGAGACCTGGGTGACGCCGGGCGCGCCGGTGTACGGGTCGTCGCACATGTAGCCGACGCTGGCGAGGACGCTCCAGTCCTTGTCCGGCAGGAAGTCGTCGGCCCGGAGCACGCCCTTGCGCACCGGCATGTTGGAGGCGCGGGCCTCCCGGATGGCCTCGGCGTAGGCCTGGACGTCCTCCGCCGGCAGCTCGCGGCCGCCGTGGAGGGCGGCCACGCGCCGGGCGAAGTCCTGGCCGTCCGGGTCGAGCCGCATCAGCTTCCCCTCCTCGCGACAGGGCAGCTCGAAGGTGGGGGAGAAGATCGCCATGGTCGAGTCGACCTCCAGCACCTCGGAGAGGCTGGAGGCCTGCATCGCCTCGGCGGTGGCGGCGTAGCCGTCGCAGAGGAAGACCTGGGTGGCGCCGTCGGCCCCCTTCCAGCTCCCCACCAGGAAGGTGGGGGCGTAGGTGCCGGAGTCGGTGAAGATCTCGAGCCCGGAGGGCGCCCTCCAGCCGTCCTCGACCAGGTGGACCCCGAGCGCCTTCCACTCGTCCCAGAGCTGGCCCAGCCGGGCCACCCGGCTCTTCCCGCGCAGCGTCCAGACGTGCACGTCCTCCCGCCGGATGCCCGGGTAGGCGGCCTCGATCGCCGAGAGCACCTGCTTGCGCGGGGAGCGGTAGTCGAGGAGCACGGAGGCCTGCTCGGCCGCCTCGGTCACCCGCCGCGGCACGGTGAGGCAGCCCATGTACGACTCGTACGGCCGCGAGACGGTGAGCGGGGAGTCGAAGAGGTGGAAGACCGCCATCGGCCCGGTGGGCTTCCCCTCCGCGAACCGCGACGTGTTCTCCAGGGTGTCGACCGCCGCCCCCCAGAGCGTGATGCCGCGTCCCTTGAGCCAGTCGTGGAACTGCTCGAAGGTGTGGCCGGGCTCGTTGAGGAGCCGGCGCACGCGCCGGTCGACCATGCGCGCCACCTCGGGCCGGGCGTACACGCGCCCGAACCCGAGGAGCGGGTTCGCCCCCATCTCCGGGGTCTCGCCCGCCTTGGGCATCAGCCCCTCTCCCAGCGAGACCATGATGGCGTGGTTCTCGGGGAGCGTCCGGGTGAGGTGCCAGAGCCCCTCGCTCATCACGTAGGCGCTGATCGCGTCGGCCGCCTTCTTCACCTGGTTGTAGGCGGCCTTGTCCTTGCCCGCCCCGGCGCCGAAGTCGCCGAAGAGGCGGGTCCCGAGAGCGGTCGCGGCCGAGGTCACGGCCAGGCAGCGGGCGATCCCCCGCGGCGTGAAGGCGTGCGCCGAGACCGGCTCCGGCTGGGAGCGCTCCACCTCGACGTCCTCGAGCCAGAGGTGGAACCGGAGCAGGACCGGCCGCGTGTCGAAGGCCCACTGCGCGATCACGTTCCGCTTCTCGGCGTCGGTCATGGCGGCCTCGGGGACGGTCAGGGGCAAGCGGGTGCGACCTGGCGGCATTGTAGTCAAAGATGCCGCCGCGGACGATCCGCTTGACCGGTCGCTCCGCCGGTGAGAGCGTCCCGCGCCGGGGGGAGGGAGGCCGTCCCATGACGACCGAGGTGGAGCGGGCCCGCCGCTTCCTCGCGCTCCGGCGCTTCGCGCTGGTGGGCGTGTCGCGCGATCCGGCGGACTTCAGCCGTCGCGTGCTCGCCGCCCTCGAGGCCTCCGGGCTCGAGGTGATCCCCGTCAACCCGGCCGCCGGGGCGCTGGAGGGGCGCCGCTGCTTCGCCCGGCTCGCGGACGTCACCCCGCCGGTGGAGGGGGCGCTGGTGATGCTGCCCGCCGCGCAGGCCGAGGCGGTGACGCGCGAGGCGATCGCCGCCGGGCTCCGCCGCCTCTGGTTCCACCGCGGCACCGGCCCCGGGGCCGCCTCCCCCGCCGCCCTGGCCCTCTGCGCCGAGGCCGGGGTGGAGGCCGTGTCCGGGCTCTGCCCGTTCATGGTCCTGCCGGAGGCGGGGCGCTTCCACCGCGTCCACGCGTGGTTCCGCCGGCTCGGGCTGGCCCGGAAGGAAGCCCGCGCCGGCCGCGCGGGGCGCCAGAGCGCATCCCATCACCCCGGGCCGTCGCGAGGCGAACGAGCCTGAGCACCGAGCGGGGCACCCGACGACCGGGCACCGCAGGCGTGCTTCGAGGCCCGTCGAGGAGCGCAGGCGAGGAGGCCGCCCCGCGAATGCCAGGATCGTTCGCCGCAGTAGGGCTGGGGTGATGGGATGCGCGCTGGTCAGCCCGCCGTCCGGGTCAGCAGCGGCTCGAGCCAGGCGAGGACCGCCTCCGGGTCGAGGGCCGCGGGCCCGCCCTCCACCAGCAGATCCGCCATCCCCAGCTCGGGCGCGAGCGGCCCCTCCTCCGGAGGCGGGACCGCGATGCAGCGCATGAAGGCGCGCAGCGCCGCCTCCACCCCGTGGCGCGAGTCCTCCAGCACCACGCACTCCTGGGGCGGGACGCCCAGCCGCCGGGCGGCCTCGAGGAAGACGTCCGGGGCGGGCTTCCCCCGGGGCACCTCCTCGGCCGAGACCACCGCCGCGAGCGAGCCGGCGAGCCCCAGCACCTCCAGCAGCCGGGAGAGCACCGCCGGGGAGGTCCCCGAGGCGACCGCCACCGGCAGGCCGCGCGCCCGGAGCCGCTCCAGGAGCCGGTGCACCCCGGGGAAGACCCGGGTCCCGGTCTCGGCGAGCGAGAGGTAGATCGCGTTCTTCTCCTCCGCCAGGGCCTCGGCGCTCTCCGGGAGGCCGAAGCGATCCCGGAGCTCCCCCAGCATCTCGAGATTTCCCCGGCCGACGAAGGGGCGCTTGTCCTCGCGGGTGAAGGGGATCCCGCGCCGCGCGAGCAGCTCGCGGTCGGCGAGGTAGTAGTTCTCCTCGCTGTCCACCAGGGTGCCGTCGAGGTCGAAGATCGCCGCCCGGACGGCCGGCCGCGGCTCGGGGGCGATCCGCGCCGAGAGCTCCACCAGGTTCCCCTCCGGGTCGCGCAGCTCCAGCTCGCGGAAGCCGTCGCCGGTGTCGCGCGGCGGCCGGGAGACCACCTCCCCCAGGCCGGCCCCGAGGAGGCGAGCGTGCTCGGCGTCCACGTCCCCGACCTCGAGGGCGAGGTGACCGGGGACCTCGCCCCGCCGCGGGGCTCCGCGCGGCCGCTCGAGGAGCTCGAGGCGCACCTCGCCCCGCTCGAGGAAGACGGTCCGGAGCCCCGGGGTGTTCCGGCTCACGTAGCGGTAGCGGCGGGCGAAGCCGAGAACGCGGTGGTAGAAGCGCTCGACCGCGAACAGGTCCCCGACCTCGAGGCCGACGTGGTGGATCCTCACGGCTCGCCTCCGGGCGAAGGCGCGGCCCCGGCCGGTGCCGGGATCCGCTCGATGGGGTTCGGATCGAAGATCAGCCCGACCATCCAGGCGTCGAGCTGCTGCTCGAACCGGATGTTGAGCGGATCGCGCCCGAACAGCCGGCGCACGAACAGCCCCAGCCCGTAGCCGCGTGGGCCCCGGGGGAGGAGCGCCAGCTCGGCGCTCCCACCGCCGAACGGGCCGCCGGCCGGGTCGGCGTGGAGCTGCCCCGCCAGCGTCACGCGGGCCACCGACTCGATCGAGACCGGGCCGACGACCGGGAGGTTCCAGTGCCGGCCCCGGAGGACGGCCAGCTCGCCGAGGAGCTGGCCGTGGAGCACCACCGATCCGTAGCGGGTGCGCATCTCGGCGGGCATGAACGGCGGCGGGCCGGGCGGGTGCCACTCGCCCCAGAACCCGGCGGTGGCCGCGGAGGCGAGCGGGCCGCCGCCCTCCAACGGGCGCAGGAACCGGGCCCAGAGTCCGGCCTCCAGGTAGTTGGTCGTGAAGCTCCCGTCCTTGAGGTTGAGGGCGCTGGACGGCGGGGTGGTGAGGGCCGGGCAGTCGAAGTCGTTGCGGCCGGGGGGACCGTGGTCGGCCAGGGCGCAGCCCTCGGCGCCGTTGGACCGGTGGCCGATCCCCAGCTCGACGGCGACGATGCGGAAGGGCGGGGCCTCGCCGGCGGGCGCCGGGAGGGGGGCGACCCGGAAGAGCTGCAGCCGGAGCTTCGGCTCGTAGGTGGGGGTCCGCACCGGCGCCGAGGGGAGGTCGAAGACGCGGAGCATCCCGATGAAGGAGAGGGTCAGGGACGCCGCCGAGCCCCCCTCGCGCCAGAGCTCGGGACGGCCAAGCGTGTCGAGGATCAGGAGGTGGGCCGCCCCGTCGATCTCGAAGTAGTCGCCCTGGTGGTTGAGGGCGCCGACCGTGGTCGGCTCGAGGAACTCGGTCGGCTCCCCGTCGCGCTGCAGGTGGGCCACGCACCCGCAGGCGAGCAGGAGGAGCGCCGCGCCGCGGCCGGTCACCGGCCCACCCCCACTCCCATCAGGAGCTCGGTGTCCACCAGGGTTCGCTCGACGTCGCCGGCCCAGCCCCAGCGGCTCCGCCGCAGCCAGCGCGCGCTCAGCTCCACGCCGCGCCAGGGGAGCCGCCAGCGGGCGAAGGCCCGCGCCTCCTCCTGGCCGTCGGACAGCGCCAGGCGGGGCGGCGCGGGGGGCGAGAGATCGCGGGTGGTCACCGGGGAGAGCCGATCCACCCGGGCCGAGACCCCGGCCTCGATCGGGCCGAGCCGGAGCAGCAGGCCCGGCGCCGCCATCCAGCCGAGGCCGTGGTAGTAGCCCTCGAGCCTCGTCACCCCCGGCACGCCGGGGAGGTCGGTGGGCTCTCCGAGCAGGGCGAACGGCTGGACGGCGCCGAACTCGACCGCCGCCTCCAGGGTGGTCTCCACCCGCAGGGCACCGTCCAGGACGCGGTGGCGGAGGGAGAGCCCGGGGATCCGCAGGAGCGCCAGGTAGTCGTTGGGCCAGGGCTGGCCGGACGGCGTGGCGCGCCGCTGGTAGTCGAAGGCCGTGCCCAGGGTCGCCACCAGGTCCTGGCCGTCGCCGTCGCCGTCCACCTCCCGCGCGTAGAGGCCCACCAGGGAGGCCGCCGCCAGCACGTCCACCTCCGCGAGCTGGCTCGGGTCCCAGAGCAGCTCCGCGCCCAGGGCGGTCGCGTTCCCGTCCAGGAGCCAGCGCCAGCCGCTCCCCGGCGCGCCGTACTCGGCGATCCGGAGGAGGTCGATCCGGGTCGCCATCCCCCAGGTGGGCGCCGCCGCGCACGCGCCGGCCCAGCGCACGCCGCTGAGCAGGGAGATCCCGGCCCGGGCCGCCCCGGGGTACGGGCCGGTGCGCGCCCGGCCTCCGTCGGCCAGGTCGTGGAGGGCCTTGGGCGGCGCCGCCAGGAACGCGAGGACCGGCAGGCCCTCCCGCTCCAGCAGGACGGCGAGCTGGGTGAAGGCCTCGCCCAGCGCGAAGCCGCCGGCGACGTCGTTGACCAGGTCGTTGATGGAGGCGGGCTCGTGGAACTCGGCCATCTCCCAGGCCAGCCCGCTCGCCGCGGTGGCCGCCAGCGCCCCCGCCACCGGCAGCCGGTTCCCGCGCGCGACGAGGTAGTACCACATGCCCGCGACCGAGTGGCCGGGGTAGTTGGTGGGGAGGTTGTCGGCGTCGAAGTCGAGCCCGCGGGAGGAGAAGGTGAGCTTCTCCGCCAGGGTCGGCGGCCGGGCGCCGGGCGCGCCCAGCGGCTGGATGGCGTAGAAGGTGAGGACCATCCCGAAGATGGCCGCCTCCTCGATCGCGGCACGCCAGGGCATCGCGGGAGGCGCCTCGCCGGCGTAGGCGAAGGTGGCCTCGTCGGCCGCCGGCGCCGGCTCGCCCGGCGCGGCGGGGCTCCCGGGCGCGGCCGCGCCGGGGACGAGCAGTGCGGCGATCGCGAGCACCCCGAGGGCGCGCCGCGGACGTCGTGGCATCCGCGCATCTTCGCCCGAACCGGCTGGCTGCGGGGCGGAAAGCACCGCGGCGCCGGACGGGTTGCCCCGCTCATCGGGGGCGGGGCCCGGACCGTGCTCGCGCCCGGCCGGGCGCCGACGGCCCGCCGCACCCGGCGTTCGCTTTGACAGCGGCCGCGGCCGGCGGCAAGGATCGCGGTCGCCGCGGCCGGAGGGATGGCGAGGGAGGGCCGATGCCGGAGCGAGAGGGTGGGCTGGAGAGGGAGGCGGTGCGGCTGCCCGATGGGCGCCGCCTGATCTTCTACCGGTTCCCGCAGTCGGCGGCGCGGCCCGCCCCCGCGCCGCCCGATCCGGCCCCGCGCGAGCCCACCCGCGAGGAGCGCTGATGTCCGAGCTCCGCTGGCACCCATTCCTGAGGGAGTGGGTGGTGACCGCCACCCACCGCCAGGAGCGGACCTTCCTGCCGCCCGCGGACTACTGCCCGCTCTGCCCGACCCGGCCCGGGGGCTTCCCCACCGAGGTGCCGGCGGAGACCTACGACATCGTGGTCTTCGAGAACAAGTTCCCCTCCCTGCAGCGCTCGCCGCCCCCGCCCGCGGTGTCGGCCACGCCGGTGTCGCCGGTCGCCCCGGCGGCCGGGGTCTGCGAGGTGGTGCTCTACTCGCCGAGGCACGGCGACTCCCTCACCTCGATGCCGCTCGAGCGGATCCGGAACCTGGCCTGGGTGTGGAGGGATCGCTACCTGGAGCTCGGCGCCGACCCGCTGGTGAAGTACGTCTTCGTCTTCGAGAACCGGGGCGAGGCGGTCGGGGTGACGCTCCACCACCCGCACGGGCAGATCTACGCCTTCCCCTACGTCCCCCCCATCCCGGAGCGGGAGCTGGCCGCCTCGCGCGCCCACCTGGAGGCGCACGGCACCTGCCTGCTCTGCGCCGCCATGGAGGCGGAGCGGGCCGATGGCCGCCGTCTGGTGCTCGAGGGCGAGCGCTTCGTGGCCTGGGTGCCGTTCTTCGCCCGCTGGCCCTTCGAGGTCTACCTCGCGCCGCGGCGCCACCAGGCTTCGATGGCGGAGTGGACCGCCGAGGACGTCGCCGACCTGGCGGCGGTGCTCAAGGGGCTGCTCGGGAAGCTGGACGCGCTCTTCGGGCGTCCCCTCCCCTACGTGATGATCGTGCACCAGGCGCCGACCGACGGCGCCTCGCACCCCGAGTGCCATCTCCACTTCGAGTTCTACCCGCCCAACCGCACCGCGACGAAGCTCAAGTACCTGGCCGGCTGCGAGGCGGGGGGCGGCACCTTCATCAACGACACCCTGCCCGAGGAGAGCGCCGCGGAGCTCCGGCGGGTGGGACCGGCGAGCGTGGCGGCGGTGATCGCGGCCGACCGCGCCGCCGGGCGGGGGTGAGCGATGCGGGAGCCGTTCCTCCGCGAGTTCGGCGAGGGCGGGCGGATCGTCACCGCCCACGCGCCCGGCCGCGTCAACCTGATGGGCGAGCACACCGACTACAACGAGGGGTTCGTCCTCCCCATGGCGATCGCCCTCGGCGTCCGGATGACCGCCCGCGCGCGCCCCGACCGGCAGGTCCGCGCCCTCTCGGTCGACACCGGCACCTCGGCCGCCTTCCCGGTGGACGGGGAGGCCCACGACGCCGAGCACCCCTGGAGCAACTACCTCCGCGGCGTGCTCTGGGCGCTGCGCCGCGCCGGGCTGCCGCTGGTGGGGATGGACCTGGCCTTCGGCGGCGACCTCCCCCAGGGGGCCGGGCTCAGCTCCTCGGCCGCCCTGGAGACCGCCACCGCCCTCGTGGCCCGGGAGCTGGCCGGGTTCCGGATCGACCCGCCCCGCCTCGCCCTCCTCTGCCAGCAGGCGGAGAACGAGTTCGTGGGGATGAAGTGCGGGGTCATGGACCAGTTCGTCTCGCTGATGGGCCGGGCCGGGCACGCCCTCTTCCTCGACTGCCGCTCGCTCGCCTTCGAGCAGGTGCCGCTCGCCCTGGGGGAGCACCTCTTCGCCATCTGCCACAGCGGCGTGAAGCACGCCCTGGTGGCCTCGGAGTACAACCGCCGCCGCGCCCAGTGCACCGCCGGCGTGGCCGCCCTCGCCGCCCGCTTCCCCGGGGTCAAGGCCCTGCGCGACGCGACGCCGGCGCAGCTCGAGGCCTGCCACGGGGAGATGGACCCCGACGTCTTCCGGCGCTGCCGCCACATCGTCACCGAGAACAGCCGGGTGCTCGAGGGGGTGGAGGCGCTCCGCCGCGGCGAGCTGGGGCGGTTCGGCGCCCTGATGGACGCCTCCCACGCCTCGCAGCGCGACGACTTCGGGGTGAGCTGCCCGGAGGTGGATCTGCTGGTCGAGCTGGCCCGGGCGGTGCCGGGCGTCCTGGGGGCGCGGATCACCGGGGGCGGGTTCGGGGGGTGCACCGTGAACCTGGTGGTGCGCCCGTCCCTGGAGCGCTTCCGGGAGGACGTCCTCTCCGAGTACCGGCGGCGCACCGGCCTGGCGCCGCGGCTCTTCGTGAGCGCGCCGGCGGACGGCGCGCGGCTGGAGTAGGGTCCGCCCGGCCAGGGCGGGCCGCGGGCCGGGAGCGAGGGTGTCATGGCGGCGAGCGGCGGAGCGGCGATCGCGCGGCGGCCCTTCGGGGCGATGCCCGACGGCACCCCGGTGGAGCTCTGGACGCTGCGGGGCGCGGGCGGCGCGACGGCGGAGATCGCGACCTACGGGGGGATCGTCACCTCGCTGCGGGTCCCGGACCGGCGCGGGGCGCTGGGCGACGTCGTCCTCGGCCACGACTCGCTCGCCGGCTACCTGGCGGGCAACCGCCCTTACCTGGGGGCGATCGTCGGGCGGTACGCCAACCGGATCGCCGGCGGGAGCTTCGCCCTCGACGGCCGGCGCCACGCCCTCGCCCGCAACGACGGCGAGAACCACCTGCACGGCGGCGTGCGAGGCTTCGACAAGGTCGTCTGGTCGGCCCGGGCGGTGGAGTCGCCCCGGGGTCCCGTCCTGGAGCTCTCCCGCACCAGCCCCGACGGCGAGGAGGGCTACCCGGGGAACCTGCGGGTCGCGGCGGCCTTCTCGCTCGCCGACGACGCCCTGGTGCTCGCCTTCGCCGCCACCACCGACCGCCCCACCCTCTGCAACCTCAGCCACCACGGGTACTTCGACCTCGACGCCGGCGGCGGGGCGGACATCCTCGGGCACGTCCTCACCGCGAGGGCCTCCCGCTTCACCCCGATCGGCCCGGGGCTCGTCCCCACCGGCGAGCTCCGCGCCGTGGCCGGGACGCCGCTCGACTTCACCCGGCCCACCGCCGTCGGCGCCCGGATCGGCGCGCCGGACGAGCAGCTCGCCCTGGCGGGCGGCTACGACCACAACCTGGTGCTCGACCGGCGAGGTCCCGGCCTCGAGCTCGCGGCCACGGTGGTGGGCCCGACCTCCGGGCGGGTGATGGAGGTCCTGACCACCGAGCCGGGCATGCAGCTCTACTCGGGCAACTTCCTCGACGGGACGGTGATCGGGAAGGGCGGCATTCCCTACCGCCACCGCTCCGGCCTCTGCCTCGAGACCCAGCACTTCCCCGATTCGCCGAACCACCCGGGCTTCCCCTCCACCGTGCTGCGCCCGGGAGAGACGTACCGGTCGACGACGGTGTATCGGTTCTCGGTGCGGTAGGGACACGACGACCCGCCGCCGCCATCTGAACCGCGACCTGAGCGACCTCACGCGCCCCCGACAACGCAACATCACCCCCACGGACCCGTTACCTCGGCGGATGCAGGCGCCGCCGTGGAGCCGCGTTCCGCAGGCGCCCGCCCTCGTCTCACGCGGCGCGCGCGATACGCGGTTGAGCGGAGGCGCGCGGCCGGGGTCGTCCGGACGCGCTGACGCGCCGCCCGCTGCTCGCGCGCGAACCCGAGCCACGCGTGCGCCGAGGACCACGCGGCGCAGCGGCGGCGCCTGCTCCCGCCGAGGCGGCCGTTCCGTTCTGGTGGCGAAGCGGCTTCCGTCCGGCGGCGGCGTGGTTTCCGGCGTCGCGGCGAGCGTCGCTCCGCCTCTACTTCTTCTGCCCGTACGTCGCCGCCGGCCCGTGCTTCCGCTCGTAGTGCTTGCGGACGACGTGCTCCGGGAGCGGGGCGGCCTTCGGATCGATCGCGCGGGTGACGAAGGCGAGGTGGGCGAGCTCCTCCAGCACCGCCGCGTGGTAGACCGCCTGCGCGGCGCTCTCCCCCCAGGTGAACGCCCCGTGCCCCGCCACCAGCACCATGGGGACGTGGCGAGGGTCGCGGCCGCGCATGCACTCCAGGATCTGGTTCCCGGTCTCGGTCTCGTAGTCCCGGGCGCAGGCGGCGGCGGTCATCATCGCCGTGCAGGGGATCTCGCCGGCGAGGTGGTCGGCGTGGGTGGTCCCGAGGATGGGGATCGGCCGGCACGCCTGGGCCCACCCCGTCGCGTAGGTCGAGTGGGTGTGGACGATTCCCCCCAGCCCCGGCAGCCCCCGGTAGAGGACCAGGTGGGTGCGCGTGTCGGAGGACGGACGGAGCGCGCCCTCCACCACCCGCCCCTCCAGGTCGACGAGCACCATGTCGTCGACCGCGAGGGCCTCGTAGGCCACGCCGCTCGGCTTGATCGCCACCAGTCCCGCCGCCGGGTCGAAGGCGGAGGCGTTCCCGAACGTGTAGATGGCGAGCCCGCGCCGCGGGATCTCCTGGTTGGCGGCCCAGGCCCGCTCGCGCAGCTCACGATGGGCGGCCATCGCCCCTCCCCTCCCGCCGGCCCCGGGCGCGCCTCATGCGCCCACCCGGGCCCGCGGCGCGCCCTGCGCCGCCGGCGGCGCGCTCCGCGGCTGGCCCTGCCCGCCGCCCGCCCCGGCCCGTCTCCGCGAGCCTCGCTCGAAGGCCCGCTGCAGCAGGCAGAAGACCAGCAGGAGCAGGCCGATGACGATCTTGGTCCACCAGGAGCTGAGCGACCCCTGGAACATGATCAGGGTCTGGATGGTCCCGGTGATCAGCACGCCCAGCACCGTCCCGGCCACGTACCCCGAGCCGCCGGTGAGGAGCGTGCCCCCCACCACCACCGCGGCGATCGCGTCCATCTCCAGCCCCTGGGCGTGCAGCCCGTAGCCGGAGAGCATGTAGAAGGTGAAGACCACCCCCGCCAGCGCCGAGCAGAAGCCGCTGAACGTGTAGATGAGGATCTTGGTCCGGCCCACCGGGAGGCCCATCAGCAGGGCCGACTGCTCGTTCCCGCCGATCGCGTAGACCGTCCGGCCGAAGCGCGTGTAGTGGGCGAGGTAGACGGCCACCCCCGCCATCGCCAGGGCCACGATCACGTTCAGGGTGATCGAGGTGTCGAAGGGCAGCGGCAGCCGGAGCGAGGCGACCGCGGTGTAGAACGGGTTGGTGATCGCGATCGAGTTGATGCTGATGAGGTAGCAGAGCCCCCTCGCCAGGAACATGCCGGCCAGGGTGACGATGAAGGGCTGGACCTCGAAGCGCTGGATGATGAGGCCCTGGATCCAGCCGAGCCCCGCCCCCATCAGCAGCACCAGGGGGATGACCACCGCGGGGCTCCAGCCGTGGTGCTCCACCAGCGCCGCCGACACCATGGTGGTGAGCGCGATCACCGACCCCACCGAGAGGTCGATCCCGCCCGACAGGATCACGAAGGTCATCCCGATGGCGGTGATCACCAGGAAGGCGTTGTCGATGAAGAGGTTGAGGAAGACCTGGAGGGAGAAGAACCCGTCGAAGGCCAGCGAGCCCGCCCCGAACATGAGGACCAGCAGGGCGACGGTGATCGCCAGCGGGGCGAGCCGGGGATCGAGGCGCGGGGGCCGGCGGGCGGCGGCCGGGGCGGCCCGGGCGGTGGCCTCGGTGGCCATCATGGCGCCGCCTCCTCCGCCCGGCCCAGGGCGGCGATCCGGCGCCGCACCGGGTCGGACTGCAGGATGCTGACCACGAACACCACCAGCGCCTTCACCACCAGGGTGACCTCGGGCGGCACGCCCGCGGCGTAGATGGTGGTGGTGAGGGTCTGGATCACCAGGGCCCCGAGCAGGCTCCCGGTCAAGGTGAAGCGGCCGCCCGAGAGCGAGGTCCCGCCCAGGACCACCGCCAGGATCGCGTCCAGCTCGAAGAGGAGGCCGGCGTTGTTGCCGTCGGCGCTCTTCACGTTGGAGCTGACGATCAGCCCGGCGATCCCGGAGCAGAGGCCGCAGACGGCGTAGACCCAGAAGGTGATCGAGCGCGCCCGCACGCCGGTGAAGCGGGCGGCCACCGGGTTCAGCCCCACCGCCTCGATGAAGAGGCCGAGCGCGGTCCGGCGGGCGAGGAGGGCGACGACGGCGAAGACCGCGGCGACGATGTAGAGCGAGAACGGGATCCCGGCCACGAAGCCGTTCCCGATGAAGTAGAAGGGGCTGTAGTAGATGGTGATGATCTGGCCGCTGGTGATGAGCTGGGCCACCCCCCGCCCGGCCACCAGCAGGATCAGGGTGGCGATGATGGGCTGCATCCCCACCAGCGAGACCAGCATCCCGTTCCACATCCCGAAGAGCAGCGACACCGCCAGGGCGGCGATCACCACCAGCGGCAGGGGGTAGCGGGTCACGTCCTGCATCCCCCCGCTCATCACCAGCTGGCCGCCGATCAGGGTGGCGGCCACCGCCCCGGAGATGGCCACCACCGCCCCCACCGAGATGTCGATGCCGTGGGTGGCGATCACCAGGGTGAGCCCCATGACGATGATCATCAGGGGAGAGGCCCGGTTCAGGATGTCGATCAGGCTCCCGTAGAGGTGCCCGTCGCGGATGGTGACGGAGAAGAAGTGCGGGTTGGTGGCCAGGTTGTAGGCGAGGAGCAGGGCCAGGGTCACCACCGGCCAGAAGACCCGTCCCCGCGCCAGCCCCCGCAGGCGCTCGGCGGTGCGCCCCTCCCCCGGTCCAGGCCCGCTCACGCCTGGCCTCCCGCGATGATCTGGAACACCGTCCGCTCGTCGGCGTCGCGCGCCGCCAGCTCTCCCACCTTGTGCCGGTCGCGCATCACCGCCACCCGGTCCGAGTAGCGCAGCACCTCGTCCATCTCCGAGGAGATGAAGACCACCGCCATGCCCCGGTCGCAGAGGTCCATCACCTGCCGCATGATCTCCCCCTTGGCGGCCACGTCGATCCCCCGGGTGGGCTCGTCGAGGATGAGCATGCGCGGATCGGTCGCCATCCAGCGGGCGATGAGCGCCTTCTGCTGGTTGCCGCCGGAGAGCTGGGCGATGGGGGTCTCGGCGTCGGGGGCCTTGATGCCCAGGGCCTGGACGTAGGAGTCGGCGATCTCCTCCTGCCGCTTGCGGGAGAGGTTCCGGAAGACGCCCCGCTTCGCCTGGAGCGCCAGGATCAGGTTCTCGCGGAGGGAGAGCTCGCCGATGATCCCCTCCAGCTTCCGGTCCTCCGGGCAGAAGCCGATCCCCCGGAGGATCGCCTCCAGGGGCGAGGAGAGCTCGGCCCGCTGCCCCTCGATCTGGATGGCGCCTTGCTCGGCCCGGTCGATCCCGAAGAGCAGGCGGGCGGTCTCCGTCCGGCCCGAGCCGAGCAGCCCGCCGATGCCCAGCGCCTCGCCCTGGCGCACCTCCAGGTCCACGCCCTGGACCGAGCCGCGCCGGCCGAGCCCGCTCGCCCGGAGGAACACCCCCGCCCCCGGCCCGCGCCCGGCCTCCCGCGCCGCGGGCGAGGCGCTCGCCTGGGCGCGGGCGGGGCCGCCCTCGGAGATCTCCCGCCCCACCATGCGGGTCACCAGCTCCATCCGCGTCAGCCCGGACACCGGGAACTCGCCCACCAGCAGGCCGTTTCGCAGGACCGTGATCCGGTCGGAGATCTCGAAGGTCTGGTCGATGAAGTGGGTGATGAAGAGGATCGCCATCCCCTGCCCCTTGAGCCGGCGGATGACGGTGAAGAGCCGCTGCACCTCGTCCTCGGCCAGGCTGGAGGTGGGCTCGTCCAGGATCAGGATCCGCGCCCGGGCCGCCAGGGAGCGCGCGATGGCGCACATCTGCTGCACCGCGATGGAGCAGGAGGCGAGCGGCGCGGTCACGTCGACGTGGACGTTCAGCTCGGCGAGCAGCTCCGCCGCGCGCCGGCGCAGCTCCTTCCAGCGGATGGCGAAGACGCTCGAGTCGCGCCCCAGGCAGACGTTCTCCGCCACCGACAGGTTGGGGCAGAGGTTCACCTCCTGGTAGACCGTGCTGATCCCGAGCTTCTGCGCCTCGAGCGGACCGGAGGGCCGGATCTCCCGCCCCTCCAGCAGGATCCGCCCGGCGTCGGCCGGGTGGACGCCGGTGAGGACCTTGATCAGGGTCGACTTGCCGGCCCCGTTCTGGCCCATCACCGCGTGGACCTCGCCCGGGAGGAGGCGGAAGTCGACCGCGGAGAGGGCCTGCACGCCGGGGAAGCGCTTCGAGATCCCCCGCATCTCCAGCACCGGCGCCGCCTCGCTCATCCCGTCCTCCCGGGGAGGAGCGCGGGCCGCGTCGCCGCGGCCCGGCTCCCGCCCTGGCCGGCTAGTACTTCCGGTTCGGGAACTCCTTGGCCGCGACCTCCTGCGGGAACACGCCCTCCTGGGTGACGATCCGCTTCGGCAGCGCCTTCCCGGCCATCAGGTCCTTGACCGCCTGCATGAGCTGGGGCCCGAGCAGCGGGCTGCACTCGATGGTGGCGTTGAGCTTCCCGGCCATCATCGCCTCGAAGGCCCCCTTCACCGCGTCGATGGAGACGATCACGATGTCCTTGCCGGGCTTGAGACCGGCCTCCTCGATCGCCTGGATGGCGCCGATGGCCATGTCGTCGTTGTGGGCGAAGAGGACGTTGATCTTCTTCCCCTCGGCCTTGAGGAACGCCTCCATGACCTCCTTGCCCTTGGCGCGGGTGAAGTCGCCGGTCTGGGAGCGGATGATCTTGTACTTCGGGTAGTCCTTCAGGACCTCCTCGAACCCCTTCTTCCGATCGATGGCGGGAGCCGAGCCGACCGTGCCCTGCAGCTCGACGATGTTGACGTCACCCTTGGCGGCCAGCTCCTTCACCGGCGGGTAGGCCACCAGCCAGCGCGCCGCCCGGCGGCCCTCCTCCACGAAGTCCGAGCCCATGAAGGTGACCCAGAGGCTGTCGTCCTTCACGTCCACCGCCCGGTCCGAGAGGATGACCGGGATCTTGGCGGCCTTGGCCTCGCGGAGCACCGGCTCCCACCCGGTCTCCACCACCGGCGAGAAGGCGATCACGTCCACCTTCTGGGCGATGAAGGAGCGGATGGCCTTGATCTGGTTCTCCTGCTTCTGCTGGGCGTCCGAGAACTTGAGGTTGATGCCCTCCTTGGCGGCCGAGTCCTTGATCGACTG
>Ga0335076_10000510_pt1 | contig 36066 bp, 36 predicted proteins | sample Lox_Sample_25_FD_206717 | JGI IMG/M metagenome (GOLD analysis project Ga0335076, IMG submission 206717) | Soil microbial communities from Loxahatchee National Wildlife Refuge, Florida, United States - Lox_Sample_2.5 | ecosystem: Environmental > Terrestrial > Soil > Wetlands | place: USA...
GTAGAGCGGCTTGTCGAGAGCGCCCAGCGCCCCCACCAGGTACTGGTCGACGAGGTAGATGCCCTCGAACATCTCCATGTTGCCCGCCACCACGGCGTCGATGTCGTCGAACGTGAGGCCGCGGGGGCCGAGGCACCGGTCGATCGCCTCGCGTGCGATCTCGCCCATCGAGGCGTCGAAGCGGCGGCCGTGGTCGCTCTGGCCGGTGGCGACGACTGCAGCGCGAACAGGGGTCATGACGCGGCCTCCAGGAGGACGATGTGATGGCTCTGACAGCCGATGCCGGTGGTCGCGTGGACGAGCCCGCGCCCGCCGCGCTCGCGCAGCCGCCGGGCGACCGAGACGACGGAGTGGAGGCCGGCGACGCTGCCGGCGCTTCCGCCGAGCCACCCGCCGAACGCGTTGACCGCCGGTCCGCCGTTCTGGGTTTCGAACCGCGTGACCAGGTCGTCGCCCGATCCGAGCCCGAGTGCGTGGCCGACGATCAGGTGCTGGTGCGCGTACGGCGCGTTGATCTCGATCATGTCGAGGTCGGACAGCTCCCACCCCGCGATTGCGAGCGCCTCCTCGGCCGCCGCGATGGCCTGGGGGGCGGTGTGAAGGTCGGGCCGCTGGCTCCAGTACGCCGCCGTACGCGACGCCGCCGCAGCGATCCGCACGCCGGGTCGGCCGAGGCGGCGTGCGTTGTCGCCGTCGGCGAGCACGAGCGCCGAGGCGCAGTCGAGCAGCGGTGCGCGGTCGAGTTGGCGGAGGGGGTCGGCGGTCCGGGGTGAGTCGAGCACGTCCTGCGCGCTCAGGTTTTCAAGCGTTTCCGATCGCGACCGGGCCGCCGCCACGATGCGCGCCGAATGCGACGCGTCGAACAGGCCCTCCGCGTAGAGAAGCTGTGCCTGGAACGCGGCGACGACTGTGTCGTCCGGGCCGAGCGCGCGTTGGAAGTATGGATCGAACGCCGCAAGCTCGATCGTGTGGATGTCGCCTTGGGACTCCTTCGCATGTGCCAGGACGAGGTTCAGATGCTGGTCCTCGTCCTCGATCCGCGCGAGTGCGTACCCGAGCCCGAGGCAGGCGTCCGCCGCGACCTTCGCCTCGGATCCGAACACGCCGCCGACGAGCTCGTTGACGCTCATGCTCGAGATCGTCCGGCCGTCCCAGAAGTCCTGACTTGCGGTGACGGCGCCTTCGATCTCCGGGAGCGATGTGTTCGCGTCGTTCAGCGCGGGCTCGACGGCTTCCCAGGCGAGCTCGGTGATGCTCACGTCGTCGCGGCGGGGCGCGGTCCGCGCTTCGCCCAAGCCAACGATCCAGGTGTCAGTTGCGTTTGGCACGGCGGCGATTCTAACAAATGGTTGGTTGGGATGCTACAGTGCCCGCGTGGATTTTTCGCTGACGTCCGAGCAAGAGGACCTCATCGCTCTCGCGCGTGACTTCGCGCGGCGCGAGATCGCTCCGCACGTCGCCGACTACGACCGCGAAGAGCGGTTCCCGATCGAGATCATCCGGCACGCCGCGGAGCTCGGGCTGCTCGGAGGCGTGGTGCCGACCGAGTACGGCGGCGCCGGCCTCGACTTCAAGACGTACGCGATGGTCGTCGAAGAGGTCTCGCGCGTGTGTCACGTGGTCGGCGTCGCAATGTCGCTGCCGAGCGGGCTCGTCGGAAGCTCGGTTCAGGTCTACGGAACCGAGGAGCAGAAGCAGCGCTACCTCGCGCCGCTCGCGCGCGGCGAGATCTTCGGCGCCGCCGGCGTGACCGAGGCCCGGTCGGGCACCGACGTCTCCGACATGGACACGAGCTGCCGCAAGGACGGCAGTGACTACGTGATCAACGGCGCCAAGATGTGGATCTCGTTCCTCGACGTGGCCGAGTGGTTCCTGACGTTCGCGCACATGGGTGTCGACGAGAGCACCGGGCGCAAGCGCGTGTGCGCGTTCATCGTTGACCGTGATTTGCCGGGCGTGTCCGTCCACCCGGTCAGCAACAAGTTCGGGTTCCGCCCGATCAAGACCGGCGAGCTCGTGCTCGAGGACGTGCGGGTTCCGGCCTCCGCGCTCGTCGGCGAGGAAGGCCGTGGCTTTGGGGTCGCGATGAACGCGGTCGAGAATGGACGCCTCGGCGTCGCCTCGCGCGCCACCGGTCTCGCCCAAGCGTGCGTCGACGTGATGGTCGAGTACGCGCGCGAACGCGTCGTGTTCCGCCAGCCGATCGCCCGCTTCCAGATGGTGCAGAAGATGATCGCGGACTCGATCACCGCCACCGACGCGTCCCGCCTGCTGGTTTTGCGTCTCGCGGATCTCAAGGACCGCAGGTTGCGTGCGCGCGCTGAAGCGTCGATGGCCAAACAGTTCGCGAGCGACACCGCGATGAACGCCGCGCTGGCCGCGTTCCAGATCCACGGCGCGTACGGGGTGTCCGACGAGTATCCGGTCGGGCGTTATCTGCGGGACGCCAAGGTGTTCCAGATCGTCGAGGGCAACAACGAGCTGCACCGGTCGTTGATCGCCGAAGGCGCCACCGGGCTTCGCTAGGCGCTAGGCCGCCTAACTTCTCACTCGCACCCCCGGCTGGGCGCCACTGAGAACTTGTCCGCACCAGAGGCGGCTGAACCGGCATTCACCTCGTGGGGAGGAGGCGAGTGAGAAGTTGTCCGGGTAGGTGCTAGTCGCGGCTCGTGTCACGCGGCCCGCAGCTCGAGAGGCCGCCGTCGACGATGAGCGTCTGTCCGACGATGTAGGCGCCGGGATCGCTCACGAGCATCAGCGTGACGCCGGCAATGTCCTCCGGCGTGGCGATCCGGCCCAGCGGCACCCGGCCGGCGAGGTCGTCGAGATCGAGGCTGCCGTCGGCGGCGAGACCCTGGACCATCGGGGTCGCGACGATCCCCGGCGCCACCGCGTTCACGCGCACGCCGTAAGGAGCCCATTCGATCGCGAGCGCGCGCGTAAGACCCATGACGCCTCCTTTGCTGGCGCCGTAGGGCACGCGGCCGCCGCCGCCGAACTCGACGCCGGTCAGCGACGCCACGTTCACGATCGCGCCTCGGCCCTGCTCGACCATCGCCGCGCCGAACGCCTGACAGCAGCGGAACGTCCCGCCGAGGTTGATGTCGACGACGAAGTCCCAGTCCTCGTCGGTGACCTCGAGCGTCGGGCGGACCCGCTGGACGCCGGCGCCGCAGAACAGGATCGAGGGCGGCCCGAGCTGAGCCGAGACCCCATCGGCGACCGCGCGCACCGATGCCGACGATCGCACGTCGATCGGCAGCGCGATGTGGCCGGGCCCGAGCCCCGCCGCGACCGCGCCGGCAGCTTCGTGATCGAGATCGGCGACGGCCACACGCGCGCCGGCGCCTGCCAGGGCGACCGCTACGGCCGCGCCAAGCCCGCCCGCGCCACCGGTGACGACCGCGATCTCTCGCGAAAGTTGCGTGGTGCGCGTGAGGCGCGCGAGGTCGGGATTGCTTTCTACCAAGCGCTTGGTAGATTACACGGCCGTGCGTGCACTCCGTTTTCACAGCGCTCGCGACCTGCGCCTCGAGGAGGTCGCGGAACCGGGCACTCCGTGCGGGCGTGAGGTCCTGATCGCGCCGGTGATCTGCGGCATCTGCGGCACCGACGTGCACGAGTACGCCGTTGGGCCCTTCTTGACTACCGTCGAGCCGCACCCGGTCACCGGGGGCCACGTACCTCAGATCCTCGGGCACGAGCTGTCCGCGGTCGTCGTCGAGGTCGGTCCCGGCGTCGATTCGGTGGCGGCCGGGGACCGCGTGTCGGTGATGCCGCTCGTCGGCTGCGGGACGTGTGCTGCTTGCCGCGACGGCCGCGAGCACATGTGCAGGCTGCGCGCGGCCGTCGGCCTACGGCACCCGTGGGGCGGGATGGGTGAACTGGCCCTCGTCGACGCGGGTCAGGCAGTACGAATGCCCGACGAGCTCACCTGGGAGCAGGGAGCGATGATCGAACCCGCCGCAGTCTCCTGGTCAGCGGTGAGGACGGGCGAGGTGAGCGCGGGGGACAGCGTGCTGGTCACCGGCGCCGGCCCGATCGGGTCGCTCGCTGCGGTGGCGGCCGCGGCTGCCGGCGCCCGGGTACTTGTGTCCGAGCCGAATCAGCGGCGCGGTGCGCGCGTGGCGGCGCTCGGGTTCGACGTGATCGATCCGCGCGCGGTCGACGTGACCGAAGCGTGCCGCGAGTGGAGTCCGGGTGGGGTCGACGTGGCGATCGAATGCTCGGGGCAGCCGGCCGCCATCCAGGCGTCGCTCGCGGCGCTGGCGCCGGGCGGCCGGGTGGTCCAGACCGGCGTGCCGGTCCGGCCGACGGAGCTCGACCTCGCCAGGTTGATGCTGAGCGGTCTGTCGATCGTCGGGTCGGTCGGCTATCCGATCCGGTGCTGGCCGGAGCTGATGGGCGAGGTGGCCTCCGGCGCGCTCCCGATCGAGCGGGTCATGACCGGACGCGTGGCGATGCAGGATGGGGTCGCGAACGCGTTCGAGCGCTTACTCGATCCGAGCGGCGACGACATCAAGATCCTGGTCGACATCAAGGAGTGACCGTGGGACGACTCGAAGGGAAGTCGGTGATCGTTACCGGGCCGGCTCGGGGGATAGGCAAGGCGATCGCGGAGGCGTGTGCCGCGGAGGGCGCCGGCCTGATCCTGATCGATGTCGACGAGCGGGTGCGGGACGTCGCGGCGGGTCCGCGCACGCACGCGATCGTCGGTGACGTCCGCGACCGCGAGCTCGCCCGGCGCGCCGTGGCCGAAGCGGTCGAGCTCTACGGCGGCCTCGACGGCCTGGTCAACAACGTCGCGCTCGTCGAGGAGGGCGACATCATGGAGACCGATCAGCGGATCTGGGACGACACGATCTCGATCAACGTCGAGGCCCCGTTTCGCTGGATCCAGGCTGCGATCCCGGCCATGCTCGAGCGTGGCGAAGGCTCGGTCGTCAACATCTGCTCGACAGAGGGCGTCGTCGCCCGGCCGGATCACTTCGCATACGTGACGTCGAAGGCGGCGCTGATGGGGTTGACGCGGAGCGTGGCGATCGACTTCGGCCGCAAGGGCGTCCGCTGCAACGCGGTCTCGCCGGGGTCGATCGAAAGCGAGCGCTTCCGCGAATACGTCGCGGACAACCCCGAGCTCGAGCAGGAGCTGATCTCTTACAACTACCGAAACCGGATCGGCCGCCCCGAGGAAGTCGCCGCGTGCTGCCTTTACCTGCTTTCGGACGACTCCGGCTTCGTCAACGGAGCCGACTACATCATCGACGGCGGACGCACCGCGGGGAGCTGACGATGCTCGGAAAGCTCGACGTATTCCATGTCGGACTCGTGACGGCGGACCTGGAGCTGTCCATGAAGACGATCGGCGAGAACCTGGGGATCGGGTGGGCTCCGGTGCAGCAACGGACGCAGCGGGTCCGGACCGGCGCCGGCGAGCCGCGAGACGAGCCGATCATCTTCACGTACTCATCCGACGGCCCGCCGCACGTGGAGTTGATCCAGAGCACGCCCGGATCGGTCTGGGAGGTGACTCCGGCCGGCTGCCTGCACCACGTCGGCGCGTTCGCGGATGACGTGACGGTTCCGCCGGGCCCGCGCATGTCGCTCGAGTTCGGCGGCGGGCACGGCGAGAAGCCCGTCGGGTTCGCGTACTACGTGTCGGCCGACGGATTCCGCGTCGAGCTTGTGGACGGGTCGCGGCGCGATCAGTTCAAAGCATGGTTCTCCGGGGGCGACCTGGCCAGACCGACGCCGTGACGACCTCGCCGACCCTCGATCCGGTCGACTGGACCGCGTGGGCGGATGACCCATACCCGCTGTACAGATTGCTCCGCGACGAGGCGCCGGCGTTCTTCGATGAGCGAAACGACACGTACGTGCTCACGCGGTATGCGGACGTGTACGAGGTGCTTGGCGATCACAACCGGTTCTCGAGCCTGCCGGTCGGTCTCGTCAACGGCGCGCTGACGCCGACCAGCCAGATCCGGCAGGCCGACGGGTCGCGTCACACGCTGACGCGGCGGACGATCCTTCCGATGTTCACGCCGGGCGAGATGCGCCGCCTGGTGCCCTACTTCCGCCAGATCGTGCGCGAGCTGATCGATGCTGTGCCCGAACCGGATGTGGTCAACGTCACCGAAGCGTTCGCCGTCCCGCTGCCCGGCCGCGTGACCCTCGACATCATCGGCCTTCCGCTCGAAGTCCACGGCCGCTTCAAGAAGCTCACCGACGACCGGCTGCGGATCATCATGACCCGGACCAACAGGGGCGAGCCGCCCGAGATCCGGTCGCGGCTGGAGGAAATCCGCGCCGCGCTCCTAGACATCGTGGCCCCGCTCGCCGAGGAGAGACGACGCAATCCGCAGCACGACGTGCTCACGCTCGTCGTCCAGGCACAGGACAAGCGCGGGCGGGACGAGTTCCCCGACGAGCTCATGCTCGATGTCCTCGCCGAGGTGCTGACCGCCGGATTCGAGACCACCCAGCACCTGATCGAACTGCTGCTCGACAGGCTGGCGGACGAGCCCGAACTGTGGCAGCGACTGCGCGCCGACCGCGGCCTGATCGGTCCGGCGATGGAGGAGATGCTCCGCTGGAAGAGCCCGACGCAGGCGCTCGGCCGGCGCCCGGTGCAGGACGTCATCTTCCACGACGTCGAGATCCCCAAGGACGCTTGGATCACCGTCGTGTATGGATCGGCCAATCGGGACGAGCGACAGTTTGCGGATCCCGACCGCTACCTCCCCGACCGCGACTTGCGCCGCCACGTCGCGTTCAGCTACGGGATCCATTACTGCGCGGGCGCCCCGCTGACCAGGTACGAGGTGACCGCGCTGATGAACGAGTTGCTCGACCGCTTCGCGGCGATCGAACGCGCCGGCGATTCGGAGCCTTGGCCGAACACGATGCCGGGTTACATCGGCAAGGGCCCCGGACTGCGGCGCGTTCCCGTGCGGCTACGCCCCGCGGGTTGACGGTGCTCCGATCTACTCGGACACGACCCGCCGGAGCGTCTCGCCGCACCGGCGGCCGATCTCGGCGGGCGGCAGCCGCCACAACTCCTCGGAGAGCACCTCGACGCCCCACGGTGCGAGCGGCTGCTTGCGCGCCACGATCGGGAGCACCCCAGCCAGGTCGAACGTCCCCTCGCCCGGCAGCCGGCGGTGGCGCAGCGTATCGCTCAGCAACGAGCCGACCGGCTCGGCCAGCGCGTCGCTGATCTGGAGAGCGAAGATGCGCTCGCCCGGGATCTCCTCGAGCAGCGCGTCGTCGCGCGTGCCGCGGAAGTAGTGCCAGGTGTCGAACACGAGCCCGCCGTTCGGCCGGTCGGCCGTGCGGACGACCTCCCACGCGGTGGCCAGATCCGGGATGCCGCTGAACGGCGTGAACTCGAGGTGGACCCGCACTCCGGTCTCCGCGGCCCGGTCGCACACCGAGGCGAACGCCTCAATCACCTCGTCGATCTCGTAGCGCGTACCGAACGCCTCGTTGACCGTGATCGTCTCCAACCCCAGCGCATCGACGACCGCGAAGAACCTGTCCTGATCGAAGCCGATCCACTCGAGCCGGTCGGCGGGTACCCCGGACGGGGGCTCCCAGCGCGGGAGCCAGCGCGTGAACGGGTCGAGCGTGATCAGTCGGACGTCCGCCCGCTCGTGCAGCGCGAGGATGTCGGCGTCGCTCAGGCCGCGCTCCCGCGCCCGGAGGTAGTCGGTCGGGAACAGCGACAGGTACTTGAAGCCGCCCGCGACCGCCGCCTCGATCCGCTGCTCCAGCGTCGCGTCCAGCAGGGTTCCCGCCCACAAGAAGGTGTCGTCCACGGCGGCCGTGAGCCTACCAAACGTTGGGTAGAGAGAGCTAGTTGACACGACAGCGCGGCGTCGTATAAACAGCCGGGACCCAAGCGAGGAGAGGAGCAGCAGCTGTACGACGGAGTGCGCACGATTGGTGGGATCCTCGAGCAGCGGGCCGCCGAGAACCCGGACCGCGAGATCGTCCGCTTCCGCCACGGAGCGCTGACCTACCGCGAGCTCGACGACCGCGCCAGCCGGATCGCCAACGCGTTCGCGGGGCTCGGGCTGAAACGCGGCGACAAGGTCGCGGTCTTGCTCCCTAACGGTCCCGAGTTCCTCGCGAGCTGGTTCGGGATCACGCGCGCGGGCATGATCGAGGTCCCGCTGAACGTCGGCCTGCGGGGCGACCTGCTCGCGTACGGGCTGAACCAGGCGCAGTGCCGCGCGATCATCGTCAACGACGAGTGGGTCGGGCGCGTCGACGCGGTGGCGCCGGCGCTCGAGACGCTGCGTCACGTGATCGTTGTCGGAAACCGGACGACCTCGATCGCGATGCCCTTCGGAGAACTACTGACCGCGCCGGCGGCCCGGCCGTCAATACGTGTCGCGCCCGAGGACACCGCGGTGTTGCTGTTCACCTCCGGCACGACCGGCCCCTCGAAGGCGGTCGTGCTCTCCCACAACGCGAACTTCGGGCTCGCCTCGTCGACGATCAGCGTTATGGAGTACGGAGAGGACGAGGTGTTCTTTACGGCGTTTCCGCTGTACCACATCAACGCCAAGTACACGACGGTGTTGCCGGCAATGATGCTCGACCACGCGAGCGCCGTAGTGCACGACCGGTTCTCGGTGTCCGGTTTCTGGGACACCTGCCGGGCGGAGGGCGTGACCGCGATGAACTTCATGGGCGCGCTCCTGCTGATGCTGTCCAAGCAACCCGAGCGCGAGGATGACGCCGATAACCCGGTGCAAAAAGGGTTCGGGGCGCCGGCGCCGCCGGCGATCGCGCCGAGCTTTGAGGAGCGGTTCGGCGTCGTGCTGCTCGAGGTCTACGGCTCGACCGAGGTCGGGACGGTGATCGCCAACAGACCCGCGAACCGGCGGTTCGGCACGTGCGGCCGGCCAGTGCCGGCGTTCGAGGTCGAGATCCATGACGACGAAGGCCGACCGCTTCCGCCGGGAACGCCGGGCGAGATCGTGGTCAAGCCTCGCCGGCCGCACACGATCATCGAGGAGTACTACCGGATGCCGGAGGCGACCGCGGCCGCGTTTCGCGACGGCTGGTTCCGGACCGGGGACCGTGGCGTGTGCGACGCGGACGGTTGGTTCACGTTCCTCGACCGGACGAAGGACGCGATCCGGCGCCGGGGCGAGAACATCTCCTCATGGGAGGTCGAGCAGGTCCTGAACGACCACCCGGCGATCGAGGAGACCGCGGTCATCGGAGTTCCGTCCGTGCTGACCGAGGAGGAGGTGCTCGCGGTCGTGAAGGTGAGGGACGGGGTCGATCTCCCACCCGAGGCGATCCTCGATCACGCCCAGGAGCGGCTTCCACACTTCGCCGTGCCGCGGTACGTGCGGTTCGTGTCCGAGCTGCCCAAGAACCCCCAGCAGCGCATCCAGAAGTTCCTTCTCCGCGACGCGGGCGTCACCCCCGATACCTGGGACCGGGAGGCGGTCGGCTACGTCGTGACGCGCTGAGACAGCGGCTCGATCACCGACTGACCGAACCGTTCGATCGCGACCAGCGTGTCGGCGTGACTCGGACCGGTCGGGTGGCGCATCCGCACGGCCATGTAGTCGGCGCCGGTCTGGTCCAGCCACTGCCTGGCGGTCTCCCGGACCTCGTCGCCGTCGCCGTACAGGAAGCGGCCGGGCGCCAGCCGCTCGAGCGTGAAGTCGTCCCTCGAATGAATGTCGTTGACCCACGGCTCGAACTCCTCGAGGTACACGCCGACGTTGTAGTACAGCCGGTGGACCTTCATCGGGTGGGGCGCCCAGACCTCCTCGCACTCCTCCCGGCTCTCCCCGATCCATGCCTCGCGGAACAGCCCAACGTTCGCCGGTCGCCCCGCGGCCGCGGCACACGAGCGGTACTGCTCGGCCAGCTGCGCCGCCACGTCGATGTCGCGCTCGGGGTCGCAGACCCACCGATCCGCGCGAGTCGCGGCACGCGCCAGGCCCTTCGGACCGTGGGCGCCGATCCACACCGTCGGGCGCGGCTCGCTGAACGGCGCCGGCGTGACATGTCCCTTGCGCTGGAAGAACTCGCCGTCGTACTCGAACGGACGGTTCGACCAGCACAGCTCGAGGATGTCGAGGATCTCGTCGGTGATCGCCCCGCGGCGAGCGCGCGGCCGGTCGTAGAGCTCGAAGTCGACCGGAACGTGCGCCGTCCCGAGGCCGAGGATCACCCGGCCACGGGTGGCGTGGTCGAGCATCAGCACGTCCTCGGCGAGACGGACCGGGTCGTGTAGGGGCGTGGCCAGGACCAGCGTGCCGAGCTTGATTCGAGCCGTGCCTGCCGTGAGCCAGCCGAGCGCCAGCAGCGGGGAGACGATCGCGCCGCCACGGGCCTGGTGGAACTCCGGAAGGAACACGGCGTCGAAGCCGGCGGCTTCGGCCGCTTGTACCTCTTCTCTGAGCTCCTCGAGGTGCCGGTCCAGGTCACCCGAGTCGCCCTGGATGGGCAGGACCAAGCCAAACGAAGCCATGCGTTGCTCTCACTCTCCCGCGGGGATCGACAACCAACCGACCGTTTGATTATATTCGGCGGACAATATGGTTGCGAACCCGCCCAACGGCGAGCCCGGCCTCGCCGTCGTCACCGGCGCCGGCGGCGGTGTCGGCGCGGCGTGCGCCCGCCGCTTCGCGCCGACCCACCATTTGCTGCTGACCGACGTCGACGAGGGGCGCGTTGAGCGGACCGCCGCGCCGCTGCGACAGGATGGTCGCGTCGTCGAGACGATCGCGTGTGATCTGGCCGATGCCCAGTCTGTCCGCGCGCTGGCCGACCGCGCCGGCGAGCTTGGATCGCTACGGGTTCTCGTGAACGCGGCGGGGTTGTCGCCGTCGATGGCCGACGCCTGGCGGATCCTCGAGGTAAACCTGCTCGGGGCGGTCGCGGTCGTCGACGCCTTCCAGCCCCACGTGTCGCCCGGGACCGTGGGGATCTGCATCGCCTCGATCTCCGGCTGGCGCCGCGGGATCTGGCGCTTCGACGAGATCCTCCGTGATCCCCTGGCGCCGGACTTCCGCGCTCGCCTCGAGGCGGAGACCGAGATCGATGGGTATCCGGGCCGCGGCTATGCGCTGTCCAAGCGAGGGGTGATACTGCTCGTCGAGCGACGCGCCCACGACTGGGGCTCGCGCGGTGGCCGGCTCGTTTCGATCTCGCCGGGGCTGATCGAGGACACCGAGATGGGCAAGCTCGAGGCGCCGAAGGGCGCCAGCGGCCTTATCGGCCTGTCCGCGCTCGGCCGGGGAGGGACAAGCACCGACATCGCCGGGGTCTGCGCGATGCTCGCGTCGCCGGATGCGGCATATGTCACCGGTGTCGACCTCCGAGTCGACGGAGGGTCGATTCCAGGCTACTGGCATCACAGCGATCCGGCCACGGCGGCCGCTTGGGATCAGCCGGGCTATTAACCTCGAAAATCAACCAACCATTTGGTAAAATCCCGCGCGTAATCCCCGCGGCACCGCGCCTCGGCTGAACGAGTGAGAGGAACGACAGTGGACTTCAACTTCAGCGAAGAGGAGCAGGACTTCCGCCGCTCCGTCCGCGACTGGGTAAACGCGAAGTACCCGAAGACCAAGGTCAACGAGCTGGAGCGGCTCGAGGACCACGACGGAAAGAACTTCCCGCATCAGTACTTCGCGGATCTCGCCGATGCCGGCTTCCTCGGTGTCGGAATCGACGAGGGTTTCGGCGGCCAGGGCGGAGGCGCCACCGAGCAGGCGATTCTGATGGACGAGCTCGCGCGGAACCTCGCGGGTCTCACGTGGGTGTGGGGCATCTCGTCGTTTTGCGCCAAGTCGATCGCCCGGTTTGGGAGCCCGGAGATCCGCGAGGAGTTCGTCCCCGCGATGATCGCAGGCGAGAAGAAGGTCGCGATCGCGATCACCGAGCCCGGCGGTGGCACCGATCTGCTCGGCGCGATGATCACGCGCGCCAAGCGCGACGACGGCGGGTTTCGGATCAGCGGCGCGAAGATCTGGTCGACGATGGCCCACGTCTCGGACTATCTGCTGCTGTTGGCCAAGACCTCCGATGGGGAGAAGTCCTCGCACGGCAAGACGCTGTTCCTGGTCCCGACCGATCAAGAGGGTGTTGTGTCCACTCCGATCCCGAAGCTCGGGATGCGGTGCGTGGGCTCCTGCGAGGTCCAACTCGAGGATGCGTTCGTCCCCGAGACGCACGTGATCGGCGAGGTGGATCGCGGCTGGTACCACATCCTCACCACGCTCAACAACGAGCGGATCCTGGTGGCGGCGCTCGGCACCGGCGTGTTGCGCGGTGTGCTCGAGGACGCGGTCGCGTACGCGCGCGAGCGGCGGGCGTTCGGCCACGCGATCGGCGACTTCCAGATCATCCAGCACTGGATCGCCGAGATGGCGATGAAGCTGGCGCAGGCCGAGCTGCTGACCTACAAGGCGGCCTGGCTATACGACAACGGGCACGACGCCGCAGTCGAGTCGTCGATGGCGAAGGCGGTCGCGGCCGAGTATGCGACATGGGCGGCTGATCGCGGAATCCAGATCCTCGGCGGGATGGGCTACGCGGCGGAGTTCGACATGCAGCGCTACTGGCGCGATGTGCGGCTGTACCAGATCGGCCCGGTCACCAACGAGATGGTGCGCAACATCATCGCCCAGAGCCTCGGGCTCGAGCGGTCGTTCTAGCGCGCCGCGGGGGGCTCAGGCGATCAGCGAGCTGGTCGGCCAGAGCGTCGTGCAGGCGCACCAGGTCGACCTCGCGCGGGTACAGGAACCACTGGTAGCTGATACCGCGCAGCGTCGCGACCAAAAGCGCCGCCTCGACCTCGACGTCGATGTCGTCGCGGATCGAGCCGTCGTCGATCCCGCGCCTGAAGATGACGCGGAAGCCGCTTTCCATCCGCCGTTGGGATGCCACGAACCGTTCGTGGAGCTCGCCGGACGCTTCGAAGATCAAACGTTCGAGCACGCGGAGCGCCTGCGGATCGCGCGCGACCTGCTCGCCGATCGTGCGCACGAGCGCAAGCAGCTGATCGCGGGCGCTGCCCCGACGCGGCGGGTCGAGCAGGTTCGGGAACCACGTGTCCGAGGCCCGCTGAACAAGCGCCCACATCAGGTTCTCCTTGGAGCCGAACCGCGCGCTGACGAGCCCGCGGCTGTAGCCGGCTCGCTTGCCGATCTCGGCGACGGTCGCCTCGGCGTACCCACGTTCGGCCACGAGCTCCGCCGCGGCGTCGAGCAGTCGTCGCGTCGACTCGTGCGATCGATCCTGCTGGGGCTCGACGATCCGGGGGGAGGGTGTGGGCATCGCGTCTTCGATATCTTGTCAAGCGACAAGATTCTGCGCCACCGCGCGCGCGAGAAAGGAACGGTCATGGCCATAGCAGCGCCGGACGCATACGTCACCGACGAGATGAAGCGCGAGTTCCGCGATCACGGTGTCGTCCATCTGCCCCAGCTGCTCGACCCGACCTGGCTCAACCTGATCGCGATCGGGATCCGCCGCAACGTCAACGCCCCGGGCCCATACCGAAAGCGGCACTACGAGGGGACCGAGCGCGAGTTCTACGACGACTACTGCAACTACGCGGCGATTCCCGAGTACCGGATGCTGCTGCGCGACTCGCCGCTCGTCGACATCGTGGCCGAGATCATGGACACCGAGAACCTCTGGCTGTTCTACGAGCAGATCTTTCTGAAGCAGGGCGGTCTGTCGCGACGGACGCCGTGGCACCAGGACCTGACGTACTGGTGCACGACCGGAAAGCAACTGTGCGGCGCTTGGATCACGCTCGATAAGGTCGCGGAGGGTCAGTCGCTCGAGTTCGTGCGCGGCTCTCATCTTGGTCCGCTGTACGCCGGCACGAACTTCGACCCCAACGACGAGACGACTCCGTTCTACGCCGATTGGCCCCGGATCCCGGACATCGAGGCCGCTCGTGACGAGTTCGACATCGTGTCGTTCGACATCGATCCAGGCGACGTCGTGATGTTCCACCCAGCCGCGCTGCATGGCGGCGGCGCGTCGGAGGGGCGGCGCCGAACTCTGTCGGTGCGGTTCTTCGGCGACGACGCGACATACGAACAGCGCCCCGGCCGCAGCGAGCCGCCGTATCCCGGCCTCGAGGCGACCTGCGCGCCCGGGCAGCCACTGCGAGGGTCGTGGTTCCCGCAGCTCCTGCCGCGGCCGACGACGCCGCTCTGGTAGACGTCGCCCGATGGACACCGCCGACCAACTCGAAACCCGCCGCCAGCCGTGGCTCGGGCACGCGTCCGAGTTCACGGCGTCGACCTGGGCCGAGGCGATGTCGGCCGGCGACGAGTCGTACACGCATCAGCTCGTCGCGCCCCGACTGCTGACCGCTCGCCGCGACCCGACCTGGGCCGAGCGCACGTACCTGTCGGCTCGGCTCGCGCCGGGGCTGATGTTCGACGCGGGCCGCGCCGTGTATCCGTACCGGGGCGACGCAAAGGCGTTCGTCAGCGTCAGCGTGCCCGGGGCCCAGCACGCGGTCCGGGCGGTGAAGGCTTTCGCCCCGGCCGACGATCCGGACGATCCGCAGGTCGGTGACATGCGGATTGAAGTCGTGGAACCGCTGCGCGAGCTGCGCATCACCCACGACGCGCCCGGTGTACCGATGCAGGTGGACCTGAGGTTCCGGGCGCGCGGACCGGTCGTCCCGAGCGACCGCAACATCATCGAGGTACGCGGGGAGGTGGTGACCGACTACATGAACTTCTACCAGTCGGGTTACTACGAGGGCACGATCGAGGTGGACGGTCAGCGGTACGAGATCGATCCGGTCGCCGGCTTCCGTGACCGCGGGTGGGGGATGCGCAAGCACGAGGGCGCCCCGCGGCGGGGATTCGTGCTGTTCGCCGCGCTCGAGTTCGGGGACACCGCGATGTGGCTGTTGCTGTACGAGTCGGCGAGCGGCAAGCGCCACTTCACCAACGGATGGCTGGTCGGGCCGGACGGGATTCGCGACACGGTCACGGGCATCGACCACGATCTCGAGCTAGAGGGGACCGCGCTCCGCGCGGGGACGCTCGGACTCGAGTTCGCGTCCGGCGCGCGGCGGAGCCTCGACTTCACCGTCGACGGCCGGATCTTCCTCGCAGCCGGGGGCTACACGCCGCGCGAGGACTGGCCGCCGCTCGGCCACAGCCGGTACGACACCGAAGACCCGGAGGTCGTCGCGATGCTCGACGGCCAGAACGACCATGGGTGCGTGTGCGCGCTCGACGGTGAACCGGGCCATGGCTTCGTCGAGACCGGGTTCGGCCTGCACGCTCGCTACCGGCCCGAGTCATGACGCCCGACACGCTAGGAGCCGTGATGCGCACGGCCGCCGAGCGGTGGCCGGAGTCGACGGTCAGCTTTCCCGACGAGTCGACGACGCTCAGCGAGCTCGATCACCGGGCCGATCGTTTTGCCCGTCTCGTACTGGCCGCCGGCGCCCAGCCGGGCGACAACGTCGGGGTGCTGCTCGAGCCGTGCATCGACTTCATCGCCGCGCTCGTCGGCATCGCGCGAGCCGGCGCCACGATCGTTCCGATCAACGAGCGGTTCAAGGCGCGCGAGCTCCACCACGTCCTGAGCCACGCGGATCTAACCGTCGTGCTGACGACGGACCGCGTGGCCGAGTTTCTCGACTTCCCGGCCTTGTTGAAGGAGGCGCTGGAGCTAGGGGACGCCCCGCTGTTGCGCAGCATCGTCGTGTTCGGAGCCGACCGCCGGGCGCCGGCGAAGCTCGAGGACGCCGCCGCGGCGATCCCCGCCGAGCGGATCGAAGCGGTCGTCACAGCCGAGGATATGGCGCTGATCATGTACACGTCGGGCACGTCGGCGATGCCGAAGGGGTGCATGATCACCCACGACGCGTTCACCCAGCAGGGGCGGGCGATGGGCGGCTCCCGGTACTTCCTCGAGCCCGGTGACTGCTTCTGGTGTCCGCTCCCGCTGTTCCACAACGGCGGTCTCGCGACGCTGATGGCGTGCTTGAGCACGGGCGCGTCGTATGTCCACGCGGGGCGGTTCGACCCGGAGGTCGCGCTGGACCAGCTCGAGCGGCATCGCTGCACGCACGCGATCCCGACGTTCGAAACGATCTGGCTGCGCGTGCTCGACCTCCCGCGGTTCGCGCAGGCGGACCTGAGCTCGCTCCGGGTAACGCTCAACGCGGGCACGGCCGAGCGCCTGCGCCAGCTCCAGGACCGACTGCCGCACGCCGTGCAGCTGGCCAACTACGGATTGACGGAGGCCACGGGTCACCTGTCGGTGACGCTTCCCACGGACCCGATCGAGCTGCGGGTGAACACGGGCGGGCACCCGCTGCCCGGGATGGAGGTCAGGGTCGTCGACCCGGCCACCGGCGAGGACAGGCCCGCCGGTCAGGTCGGGGAGATCCTGTTCCGTGGACGGATGCGCTTCCGCGGCTACTGGAAGGACCCCGAGCTGACCGCGCAGGTGATCGACCGCGACGGCTGGTGTCACTCCGGGGACCTCGGGACGCTCGACGCCGACGGCCGCGTCACGTACGCGGGCCGGCTGAAGGACATGCTCAAGGTTGGCGGCGAGAACGTCGCCGCCGCCGAAGTCGAGGCATTTCTGCTCACGCATCCGGCGGTCAACATCGTGGCCGTGGTCGGCGCGCCCGACGCGCGCTACGTCGAGGTGCCGGCGGCGTATATCGAGCTGGTCGGTGGGACCGAGTGCACGGAGGCGGAGATCATCGATTTCTGCCTCGGGCGGATCGCGACGTTCAAGGTCCCGCGCTACGTGCGGTTCGTTAGCGAATGGCCGATGTCAGGCACGAAGATCCAGAAGTTCGTCCTCCGCGACCAAATCGAGCGGGAGCTGCGCGCGCAAGGGATCACGGAGGCGCCCGTGCTGCGGACTCAGCGGAACATGCCGCGCCTGAGCGACGCGACCTGACGGTCGAGATCGGCGCGGAGCTGCGCGTCGATCGTCTCCTGGACCGCTACTGGCTGGGTCGACAGCCACCGCAGCGCTTCCGCGAGTTCCTCCAACAAGGCGGCCTGCACCTCATAGGGTGCCAGCGACTGGTCGGGCTCTTGTCGTCCCTCCCAGCCGGCGTCCCGCAGGGCCTCGAGCATTCCGCGCAGCTCGTCGTTCCGGCGCCGGACCGGCGCAGGCGCCCAGTCGAGCTCTTCGGCGAGATTGGCGAGCAGCTCGGCCGCGGCCTTGCACTGCATCTGGGCAAACGGATCGTCGACGTGGGGCGAGACGTCCTCGGCCAGCGCGCGGGCGATCCCGTCCAGGAGCTGACGAGCGGACTCAGCCATCGACGTGCAGGTCGGCCATCACGTGGCGTAGGAGGTACGGCTGCTGGCGGCTGAACGCCGCGTACCGGAGGTCCCGCGTCGCTCCGTCCGCGAACAGCCGGGCCGCGACGTGGAACATGACTGCGGACCGCACGTCGTTGAACACAAGCCAGAACTTGAGCGCCTGCGGGCTGACCTCCCATCCCGCCTCCTCGGCGTACGCGGCGAGGAGCTCGTCGACCGACAGCAGCCCGCTGGGTATTCCAAGCTTCCCGCGGTACAGGCGATGAGCGAAATTCGCCAGGTCCTCGACCGGGTCCCCGACGTGCGCGAGCTCCCAGTCGAGCATCGCGACGACATCGTCGTTCCGGAGGATCGCGTTGCCGATGCGGAAGTCGCCGTGTACCAGCGTCCGGCGCCCGCTGACCGCGGCCGCGTTGGCGGCGAGCCAGCCGAACGCGCGCTCGAGCACGGGCTCTGGAGCGTCCCGGGACTGTTCGTAGACGCGCTCGAAGTGGGCGACCTCGGCGATCGGCGAGGGGTCGTCGAAGCCGCGAAGCTCGGCGGGAAGCGACGAGAGCGGGACCGCGTGGATCGCGGCGAGTATGCGGACCAGGTCGCGACCGACCGTGGCGCGGTGGGCGGCGTCGCGGAAGTATTTGTGCGAGTTCCACGGGGCGGGAACGTCGCCATCGACGTGCTCCATGAAGAACAGCGGACGCCCCGTCGCGTCGCCGGCGGCGTCGATCCACAGCGGCTCGGGCAGCGGTATTCCCGGCGCCGAGCGGAGCACGCGCGCAAGCTCCCACCCGCCCGGGACGTCGTAGGGCGGAGCGAGCCCGGCCTGCGGGACGCGGCGTGCGATCAGGCGCCGGCGCTGCCGGTGACCGTTCGAGCTCCAGTCGGCCGTCAGATCCCAGGTCTCCCACGAGAAACCCTCGATGTGCCGGCGCAGACCGGTGATCGTGAGATCCTCGGCCTGAAGTTCCCGGGCGAGAAACGCGCGCAGCCCGCGGCCGACGTCGTCTCCGTCGCCCATTCGCTAGCCCGCTTCGGCCAGCGCGCGCTCGGCCAGCTCGCGTCCCCCGGCCAGCGGCGGCAAACCGGGCATCACCGAGTCGATCGTGGCCAGGCGCTCGGCGAATCGCCAGCGCCCGTCGGCTCCGCGGCGGAGCCGGTCGGCGTACCGTCCGAACACCCGGACGGTCGGACGGCCCTCGTGCTCGACCAGTACGACGAAGTAACAGCGGGCGGTCGCCTGCTCGCCGTCGACCTCGATCAGCGGCTCGATCAGCAGGTGCTTGTGCCACAGCCCCGGCGGCCGCGTGTGGTGCTGGATGAAGTCCTCGAGCGCGGCGCGCCCCTCGACGTGGAAGGGCGGGTACTGGGGGCGTTCGGAGCTGGCCGCAAACACGCCGTCCTCGGTGAAGCAGTCGAGCCAGCCCTCCTCGTCCCCGAGATCGATCGTGTGGCCGTAGCGGTACATGTTGCGCAGGATGTCGCGCTCGGCCTCGAGCGCGGCGACGCGGGCGATCAGGTCATCGGACACGGCACGTGTCTCCTCTCGATTATTTCGTGGGGCACCGACCGTTTGGTAGATTACTCGGGTGCTGACGCCGTACGACGAGTTCCCGGTCCATCAGTACTCGTATCCGTTCAGCCAGATCCCGGTGAGCGACTTCAACTGGGACGACGGCTACTACTTCGGCGTGTACGACGCGGACGCCGGCATCTTCCTCTACACCGGGATGCGCGTGACGCCGAACGCGGACATGATCGGCTGCTACGCCGGAGTGACCGTCCGCGGACGCCAGACGACCGTACGCGCGAGCCGTATCTGGCGGCCTGATTTCCGCACCGAGGTCGGTCCGTTGCGGTTCGAGTTCGTCGAGCCGTTTCGTGAGATCCGGCTTGTGCTCGAGCGCAACGACTCTCCGTTCGCTTTCGACCTGCGGTGGCTCGGGCTCGCTCCCGCGCACGAGGAGGCCCACCATCTCGCCCGCCACCGGGGGCGGATCACGACCGATCAAACCCGCTACACGCAAGGCGGCACGGCCGAGGGGTGGATCGAGATCGGCGGCGAGCGCCACGAGGTGCGGGCGCACGAGTGGTACGCGGACCGCGACCACTCGTGGGGGCTGTACGAGCCGCGCGGGCCGCTGAGCGATCCCCGCGAGTGGCTGCCCCCGCGCGAGGACACGGGCCCGAAGCGCATGTTCCGGTTCTGGCTTCCGTTCCAGGCCCGCGAGCTGTCGGGCTTCTACCACTTCCACGAGGACGAGCACGGCCGCCAGGGCGAGCTCAACGATCCGTTCGGGACGCCGTTCGAGGGCGCGATCGACACGGGCTTTGACGGCGAACGCCTGGCGCTCGTGCGAGGCCGGCACTCGTTGCGCTTCCGCCCCGGGTCGCGGGTGCTTGAGGGCGGCACGGTCGAGCTCGAGGACGAGCACGGCCGGCCGTGGCGCCAAGAGCTCGAGGTCACTGCCCCGGCGTGGGTGACGTTTCCGATCGGCTACTACCAGGGCAACTGGCGCGACCTCGGGAACATCCACACGTACCATGGCGTAAGCCCGTACGTCGAGTGGGACGAGCTCGACTTCACCACGCAGCCGACCGACCACACCGACTATGCAGGGCGCGAGTACCACGGCATCCTCGGAGCCGAGTACGCGGTGCGCGTGCGGACCGAGGGCCCGGACGGCATCTCGGCCAACGGGCTCGGGCACCTCGAGTTCTTCATCCACCGTCGTTACCGGGGCTATTCGTTCGAGCCGTGACGAGCGCGCACGGATTCGACGTGGACGCGTTCGAGCGGAGCCTCGAACGCAACATCCCCGGCGCGCGGGTGGCGCAGGTCACGAAGTTCTGGCGCGGCGTCTCGCGTGAGACCTGGGCAATCGAGCTTGCCGGCGGCCGTCGCCTCGTAATCAGGCGCGACCTGCCGATCGGCAGCTTCACGCCGACGAGCCTGCGCTTCGAGTACGAGGTCTACCGCAGGCTCGCGGCGAGCCCGGTACCGACGGCGCAGCCGCTGTGGTACGAGGACGACCCGGAACTGCTCGTCGACGGCCGCGAGTACTACGTCCGCGACCACGTCGAAGGGAGCTGGGAGGTCGCCCACCTCACCGATCCCGACCCGCGCTACGACGAGCTGCGGATCGCGGCGTCAAAGGAGCACATGCAAAAGCTCGCGCTGGTTCATACCTGCGACTGGGAGGCGCTCAGGTTCGGCGAGATCATGGCCGTGCCGCCGACCCCGGCGGCATCGGCCGAGACCATGATCGACCGGCTCGCCGAGTTGCTGGCGAGCTTTCAGATCGAGGCGTTTCCGGCCGTCACGGAGGGACTCGAGGTCCTCCGCGGGGAGGCGCCGACCGACGTGCCGCGCGTCTCGTTGCTCAAGGGCACCAACGGAATCGGCGAGGAGGTATGGCGGGACGGAAAGATCGTCGCGATGAGCGATTGGGAGCTCGCCTGCCTCGGAGATCCGGCATCCGATTTCGCGCACGTGCAGCGGTTGAAGCCAACGGTGCGCGATCGGGACGGGAACGTGGTCTGGAGCCTCGGGCACGCGCTGGAGTTCTACGAAGCCGAGTCCGGGATCACCGTGTCGATGGAGAGCGTGGACTACTACCGCCGGCTCGGCGCGCTCGAGACCGTGATCTACACGCACTACGCCGCGCTGCCGCTCGTCTCCGGCGACGACCTTCTGGCCCGGCGCGCGTGGGTCTCGACCGAGGTTCTGTTCGAAGCCGTGCGGCGCATGGCTCGGTCGGCGGGAATCGCATGACGCTGAGGCCGCGCTCCGACGAGATCCTCCGCAGCGTCCTGTGGAGCTTCGAGGAGTTCATCGTGCCCGAGCTCACCGATCCCTATGCGATCAGCGTCGGGCATACGATCACGAACCTGCTCCGTCACCTCGCACTCCGCGTCGAGCTGGAGCCGCCGGCGCTGTTCGCTGGCAACGCGGAGCTGCGCGAGCTGCTTGCGGACATCGCGGGCTACGCGCGCGCCGACGGTCTCACGGAGCTGGCGGAGGACCTCGAGACCACGCTCGCAGCCGCCGCGCCGGCAGGCGAGTATCCGAGCATCTCGCGGCTGACCGATGACGCGCTCGCGCTGCGCGGCGCGCTCGACCGTGCGATCCGGGCGCTGCAGGCGGCTCCGAGCGAGACTGAGGAATACCTTGAGCTCCGGGCGCGAATCCGCGAATGGATCGGTCGGGCACTGGCGCGCGAGGCCGACTGGATCGTGCCGGCGTTTTCGGGGATCCGACGATGAGTTCCGCATACGAGGGCGAGTGGGTGCTTTCCGCGATCGTGGACGACCGCGCCGAGCGGCTTGGGGACAAGCTGGCGGTGGTCGGGCCGGACGGGCGCAACGTCTCCTACGGCGCCTTGCGCGACCGCACGCAGCGCGCTGCGCGTCTATATCTCGAGCTCGGCATCCAGCCCGGAGAGCGCGTCGCGACGATGCTCGATCCTACGACCGACTATCTCGCTGCAAGCCTAGGTTGTGCGTGGTCGGGGGCGGTCGAGGTTCCCGTCAACACCGCATACAAGGGGCACTATCTCGAGCAGGTACTGCGCGAGACCGAGGCCGGCGTCGTCGTCGTCGAGGATCGGTTCGCGGAGTTGCTCGCGCCGCTCGATCTGCCGGACCTCCGTCACATCGTCACGGTCGGCGATGGGCCGGTGGAGGCGGCAGTCCGTCGGTTTGCCGAGATCGACTCGCTCGACCCGGCCCCGCGTGCCCCCGCGAGCGAGGACGATCTGCTGTGGATCCTGTACACGTCGGGTACGACCGGCGTGTCCAAGGGCGTCATGCACGGCAACCGCAGTGCTCTGTGGACGGCCCGCGTATGGAAGAGCCTCGCAGGGCTCACCGAAGACGACGTCGGCTACTCGTACCTGCCGCTGTTCCACGTCACCGCGCGCTCGGCGCTGTTCCTCGCATGCACGCTCGTGGGCGGCTCGACCGTGCTCCGTGAGCACTTCTCGGTCAGCGAGTTCTGGCCCGACGTGCGCCGCTACCAGGCGACGTTCACGATGTATATGGGCGCGATCATCCAGCTGCTGTTCAAGCAGGAGCCGCGTGAAGACGACCCGGACAACACGCTCCGCGCCGCCGGCGGAGCGGCAGCGCCGGCGGACATCGGCGATGCGTTCCGTGCGCGGTTCGGCTGCGAGCTGTACGAGGTGTACGGGATGACCGAGATCGGCACCGCTACTTCGGGGCACATGGGCCACAACACCCCCGGCTCGATGGGAAAGCCGTTCGACCACCTCGAGATCGAGATCCACGATGAGCGCGACAATCCCGTCGCGCCCGAAACGCCCGGCGAGATCTGCATACGGCCGCGCGAGGCGTCGGCGATCTTCCAGGGCTACTGGCGCCGGCCCGATGACACGTTGCGCTCATTCAGGAACCTCTGGTTTCACAGCGGCGACATGGGACGGGTGACACCGCTCGGAGAGCTCGTGTACATGGACCGGCTGAAGGACTCGATGCGACGCCGCGGCGAGAACATCTCGTCCTTCGAGGTGGAGCGCTCGGTGAACGCGCACCCGGCGGTGCTGGAGACCGCCGCATATCCGATGCCCTCGGAGATGACCGAGGACGAGGTGATGGTCGCGGTCGTCCTGAAGCCAGGGGTTGCGGTGGACCCGGCCGAGCTGTTCGGGTTCTGCGCCGACACCATGCCCCGCTTTGCCGTGCCGCGGTACATCAGGTTCGTCGACGAGCTTCCGAAGACGCCCACGGCCCGAGTGCGAAAGCACGAGCTGCGCGAGCAGGGGATCACCGCTGACACCGCCGATCGCGAGAGGCTCGGCATCGTCCTGGCCCGGAACTAAGCGGGTACGTCGCTCGCTGAGGTCGCCTCCGCGAGCTCGCGGGTCAGCTGCTCCTGGAGTCGGAACTTCTGGATCTTGGTCGCCGACATCGGCCAGGTGTCGATGAACCGAACGTGGCGCGGGACCTTGAACCGCGCGAGCCCGGTCCGGCAGAACTCGATGATCTCCTCCTCGGTCGCCTCGCGGCCGGGACGGAGCTCGATGAACGCGGCCGGCACCTCCATGTACTTCGCGTCGGGCACGCCGACGACCGCGACGATGCTCACGCAGGGATGCGTGGCGATGAACGACTCGATCTCGATCGCGGCGACGTTCTCGCCGCCGACCTTGAGCATGTCCTTGGTGCGGCCGCGGTAGCTGATCCGCCCCTCGGCGGTCATCGCGCCGATGTCGCCGGTGCGGAACCAGCCGTCGGCGTCGACCGCTTCCGCGGTGCGCTTGGGGTCCTTGTGGTAGCGATCGAACACGCAGTAGCCGCGGACGACGATCTCTCCCGCCACGCCCGGTGGCGCGGGCTCGCCGGTGAGCAGGTCCCGCACCGCGACCTCGATCCCGTCGAACGGGATCCCGCTGGTCGTGCAGCGTTGCTCGAGCGTGTCCTCGGGATCGTTGAACGCGACGACGCCACCGCACTCGGTCAGCCCGTACGAGCTGATCTGGATGGAGTGCGGCATCCGGCTCTGCATGTCGCGCAGAGTGTCGGGCGGCGCGACGTTGTTGATGACGCGGATCCCCCGCCACCGGTCCGGGTGGTAGTCGGGGTGGTTCAGCAGCGCCTGCGTGATCGCCGGGAACGTCGCGAAGTTGAGCGTCGCGCGCTCCTCGTCGAGCATCTGCAGGGCGACGCCGGGCTCGAAATGGGTCATCGACAGGAACGTGCCGCCGCCGTCGAACACGCCGATGATCGGCAGGATCGCGCTCATGTGGAACATCGGCAGCGGATCCCAGAAACGGTCCTCGGGCGTGATGCGGAACTTCGTGCGGCCGGCGACGACGGCGGTGCGGACGAGCGCCTCGTGCGACAGGACGCAGCCCTTGGGCATCGCGGTCGTTCCCGACGTGTACATCATCAGCGCGGCGCCGCGGATCGACGTGCGCTGGTGACGGACCAGCACGTCCTCGTCGCTCGCCTGATCGGCCATCGCGGTGAACTCCGGCTCGGTCGCCATCCCCGCGGCCTCGCGGCCGCCGAGCAACACGATCGTGCGCAGCTTGGGTGCGTCGGGCAGATCGAGCTCGCGTGTGGGCGGGAGGTCGCGCAGCCGCGGCAGCGCTTCGTGAAGGCGCTCGACATAGTCCACGTGCTCGATCACGAGGTCGCTGGTGAACACGATCTCGAGATCGCCGTTCTCGATCACGTACGCGAGCTCGCGCGGCGCGAAGCGGGCGTTGATCGGGACCATCACGCCGCCGACCAGCGAGATCCCGAACAGCAGCTCGACGAACTCGATGCAGTTCGGCATCAGGATCCCGACCCGGCTCTGCGGCCCGATTCCGAGCGCCAGCAGTGACCGGGCGACCGCGAACGCCCGCCGCTCGAGCTCGCCGTAGGTCACGCGCGCGGTCGGGAACACCACCGCCTCGTGATCGGGGTCGCGCTCGGCGGAGCGCAGCAGCAGATCGCCGAACCGGACTGTTTCCTGCCAGCGCTGGCTGCCGGTGCTGGCGACACTCATGGTTGTGCTCCGGTCTCGAGCATCACGCCGAGCCCGATCTGTCGGCGGGGCCATCTCGCCGCCGGCTGACGCAACGGATGGCTCGCTCGCTCCTGACCGAACCAGAGAAGGTGCTCGCGCGTGGCGAACAGCCAGCCCGCGTCCCGGCGGACGTAGCGATCGCGGTAGAGGATCGTCTGGTCGACGAACTGATGACCGAGGTCGATCTGCCCGAGGCAGTGAACGCTGCCCCGTGCGCTTTCTTCATCGTCGAACTCGATCAAATGGTTGGTCACGTGCAACAGGACCGTACCGAGAGTGGCCCACCAGCGGTCGAGATCTCGCCGCAGACGGTGAATATCGAGCGACGGCAGTCCGACCGGAGCTTCGGTCTCGTCCCAGAGTGAGAGCATCAGCTCGCGATCGCGCATGGCGAACGCGTGGGCATAGCCGTAGGCGAGCTGCTGGATCTGGTGCACGGCCCACAGGCGGTCCGCGGCGGCTGGTTCGATCATGAGCTCCACGGCGGGGCCGGCGGCGATAGCGAAGCGGCCGGCTCGGCGACGAACGCGAGTCCGCCAAGGCGAAGGGCCGCGTGCCGCGCGAGATCGGCGTCGTCGGTCCACACGGACAGGATGCTTGATTCCCCGCCACCGGGTGGCGGGCGCAGCAGCCTGAGCGTCTCAACGCGGCCGTCGATCAGGACCGAGTCGAGCCGCTCGGGCGAGGAACCGAACGCGAGCGCTCGGAACCGGCCGGTCGGACCGGCGCGGACGGTGTCGACATCGACCACCGGCGAGTTCCACGCGTCATCGCGACCGAGCATCCGGGCCTCGTCGACCGCGATCCGTTGCTGATACCAGTCGCTCGCGTACGCGGCCCGCTCAGCTTCGCGATCGGCGAACCACGTCTCCGAGCAGGCTAGGTAGGGGAGATGGATCCACCATTCCCGGCACGGCCGGTCCTGGACGTAGCCGACCAGACCCGGGATATCGAGCATGATCGCCTCGTGATGGGAGCACCAGTGCGCATGCGCCTCGGCCCAGGCGACCCCGGGGCGAAGCGGCGCGAGGAAGATGCGGTGCTGCACGGAAGCGTCACTCCCCGAGCAGGCGGCGGGTTGCGGCCATCGTGTGCTCGGCTCGCTCGCTCGGACTCAGGTGCGCGATCGCGTCCACCGGAGTCTCGACGCTGAGCGGAGCACCGGCAGGCAGCGCCTCGATCAGATCGAGCAGGGGCAGCTCGCCGTCGCCCGGGGCCAGGCGGTTGTAGACCGCCTCCTCGTACAACCCTCGCCCGCCTCCGTCCGGTGACGCGCGCGGGGCGTCGCACAGCTGCGCGTAGGGATAGCGGCCCGGGTTCGCCGCGACCAGCCGAGCGACGTCCGACGGTGAGCCGCCCGATCGCTGCAGGTGGAGCGGATCGACGAGGACTCCCGCCGATGGATGCGCGGCGAGCTCGACGATGCGATCGGCCTGCTCGACGGTCTTGGTCGCGGTGAACACCATGAACTCGAGCACCGGGCGGAGCTCGAACGCCTGGGCCTCGTCGCAGATGCGAGCGAACTTGTCGGCGGCCCGCGTCTCGTCCGCATCCTGGTTGATCACGAGCACGTGGCGTGCGCCGAGTTCGCGCGCGCTCTCGAGCACGGGTCGCAGCAGCGCCGGCTGGGTGTCCTCACGCATGCGCACGACCTCGACGTCGAGGACGCCGAGTCCGTGGTGGCGGAGGCGCGCGATCGTATCGCGGCGCGTGGGCGTGTCGCCGACGAGCGGGTTGGCGTCGTCCACCGAGGCGTCGGCGAGACGCAGGGTGATTGAGTCGAAGCCGGCCGCCGCCGCGATATCCGCGATCTCGGGGGGCGGAGCGTCGAGCACGGCGAGCGTCGCGAGCGCGACCTCGTGACCGCCGATCACCGGCCGTTCGCCTCCCAGAGGCGTTCGACGGTTGGGTTCAAGCGGTGAAGCTGGACCCGGGGTCGCACCTCCCGACCGAGCGCCGTGGCCTCGCCCGAGCCTCCAGCGACCACGGCCCAGTCCTGGCCGAAGGCCTCGCGGCCCGCGCGCAGCCGCGTGACGAGCGCGTCGGAATCGGAGAGGCTCTCCCGCCGAGCTCGGGGTGCGCCGATCGCCGCGGGGCCGAGCGCGGCAGTCGCCCGGTCGTGGGCGCGGCCGAGCTCGTCAGGGTCCGCATCCGCGTCCGCGAGGTAGCCGAGCCCGCGCGCGAGGGCGGCGTCGCGCCCGGCGCCGGAGCCCCAGATCTCGAGGCGGACCTGAGCGGGCGAGGGCATCAGGCGGATGTGGGTCTCGAGGTTGTGGACGTTCTCGGGCAGCTCGGCGGGAACACGCCAGCGCCGGCCCTCGAAGCGGAATGGGCGCGCGGTCAGAGCGGTGCGGAGCAGGTCGAGCGCCTCGCCGTACTCCTCCTCGGCGCCCTCGGAGGGGCGCACGACGAGCACCAGCCGTCCCGCGCTCACCAGGTCGACGACCGCGGCCTCCTCGGCGAGCTCGAACGGGTGACGGTCGCCGACGTCAACCTCGACCGCCAGCAGCAGATCGTCGACGCGGCCCGCCAGCGCCGCGGCCACGATCAGCGGCACGGGCACTGCGCGCGTCTGCCGGAGCATGACCCCGTCGAGACCCGCAGCGTGGGCGGCCTTGGCCTCCGCGGTGAGCGCGTCGAGGTCGGTATCGGGTTCGGGTTCGAGCAGGAGCCGCATCAGCGTTCGACTCCCAGCGGCGAGATCACGTCCGCCAGCCGCGACGGGAGTTCCGCGGCGACTCGGTGCATCTGGTCGCGGAGCTCAGCCTGCGAGACCAGATCGAAGTTGATGCGCAGGCACAGGAAGTCGGCGCCGGCGTCGACCAGCGCGCGGAGACCTTCCGCGACCTCGTCGGCCGAGCCGATCAGCGATGAGTCGGCGACGCGCGCCATCTGGCTCTCGAGCAGGTCCGGCACCTCATGTGCCGGCTTGCCCTTCAGGATCCACCACCCTGCTTCCTCGCGGAAGTTGTTCACGAAGCGCGTATGCATGGAACGCGCCCGGCGCGGAAGCGGTTCGATCCACACGTCGCGGAGCACGCCCACGGCCCCATTCCACCCGCCGTGCGAGTGCAGCGTGTCGAGGCACCGGGTGACCTGCTCGGGACGCAAGGTCTGAGGGAGGATCACGTTCGTGTTCTTGGCCGCAGCCCGTTCGAGCGCGCGAGGGGCCATCCCGCCCATCCAGATCGTCGGTCCGGGCTCGACCGGCGGATCGCCATGCTCTCCGGCCCAGACCGCGGGCATCACCTCGAGCACCTCGTCCATTCGGCGCCCCCGCTGATCACGCCGCAACCCGAGAGCGTCGAACTCGACGTCGCGATGTCCGAGGCCGATCCCGAGATCCAGCCGTCCACCAGAGACTCGATCGAGCGTGGCCGCGGTTCGGGCGAGCGTGTACGGGTCGTGCTGGGTGGCGAGCAGCACCGCGGTTCCCATCCGCAGCCGGCTCGTCAACCCGGCAACGTGGGCCAGTGCGTGCAGCGGCGCCGGGACCCACCCGTCGTACCAGATGCGGTGCTCGGCGCTCCAGATCGAGTGGAACCCGAGCTGCTCGGCGAGCACCGCATCCTCGCCCAGGGCGCGATAGTCCGCGACGCGATTGCGCGGGTGCAGCGCCATCGACCGCATCGTCCAGAGTCCCAGGCCGATGTGACCCAGCACCCGGTTGTTGACGTCGTCCGTCACGGGCGCGGATTCTACCGAATGGTTGGTGGAAACGCGAGAGGACCCAGCGCGATGGTTGCAGTGGCATTAGTTTGACCCCCGACTATCGGAAGCACTAGAATGCCCCCATGACCTCAATCGTCGATCACGTCCCAGTCTCGTTCGAGCAATGGCAGGCCGCGTACGGCTTGACGCCGGAGCGCGACGCGCCGTTCAGCACCATGTCGGCCGTACCGATCAAGCCCCTGTACACCGAGCGCGATCTTCCGGCCGAGCCGGACCGGAGCATCGGGCTGCCCGGTCAGTTCCCGTTCACCCGCGGGGTGTACCCGTCGATGTACCGCGGGCGGCTGTGGACGATGCGCCAGTTCGCCGGCTTCGGCACTGCGGAGGAGACCAACGAGCGGTTCCGGTACCTGCTCGAGCACGGGCAGACGGGCCTCTCGACGGCGTTCGACATGCCGTCGCTGATGGGACACGACTCGGACCACCCGCGCTCACTCGGTGAAGTCGGGCGGGAGGGAGTGGCGATCGACACGGTCGACGACATGGAGACGCTGTTCGGCGGGATTCCGCTCGACGAGGTGACCGTGTCGATGACGATCAATGCCCCGGCGGCGATCATGCTCGCGTTCTACGTGGTCGCTGCGGAGCGGCGTGGGATCGCGTCCGAGGCGTTGGGCGGGACGATCCAGACCGACATCCTCAAGGAGTACATCGCGCAGAAGGAATGGTGCTTCCCGGTCGATCCCGCGATGCGTCTCGTGACGGACATGATCGAGTGGTGCTCGCAGCACATGCCGCGCTGGCATCCGGTGAGCATCAGCGGCTACCACATCCGCGAGGCCGGATCGACCGCGGCGCAGGAGCTCGCGTTCACGCTGAAGGACGGTCTGACGTACGTTGAGCACGCCATCGCTCGCGGCGTTGACGTCGATGACTTCGCACCCCGCCTTTCGTTCTTCTTCAACGCTCAGATCGATTTCTTCGAGGAGATCGCGAAATACCGCGCGGCGCGGCGGATCTGGGCCCGCGAGCTCCGGGACACATTCGGAGCGCGCAAGCCGGAGTCGTGGCGGATGCGCTTCCACACGCAGACGGCAGGCGTGTCACTGACCGCCCAGCAGCCACTGAACAACATCGTCCGCACGGCGATTGAGGCGCTCGCTGGCGTTCTCGGTGGCACGCAGTCACTCCATACAAATTCATTTGATGAAGCGCTGGCGCTCCCGACCGAGGAGGCGGTCCGGATCGCGCTCCGGACGCAGCAGATCATCGCTCACGAGACCGGCGTGGTGAACACGATCGATCCGCTGGGCGGGGCGTACTTCGTCGAGTCGCTGACCGATCGCATGGAGGAGCTCTGCTACGAGTACTTCGATCGGATCGACCAGCTCGGGGGAATGGTCGAGGCGGTCAAGAGCGGCTTCCCGCAGCGGGAGATCGCCGACGCGTCGTTCGAGCTGCAGACCGAGATCGAGGACGGCCGGCGGATCGTGGTCGGGGTCAACGCGTTCACCGAGGGCGACGATTCCGGGACGCCGATCCTGCGGATCGATCCGGCGCTCGAGCGCAAGCAGATCGAGCGCCTGAGCGCGGCCAAGTCCGATCGCGACAGCGCCGCGCTCGAGCGTGCGTTCACCGGGCTGAGGGCCGCGGCCGCCGGCCGCCAGAACCTGATGCCGGTGCTGCTCGAGGCCGCGCGCGCCCGCGCTTCCGAGGGCGAGATCGTCGAGGCCCTCCAGGAAGTGTGGGGCGACTACCGAGAGCAGCCGGCGTTCTGATGAGCGCTACGACCGGGCGCCGCCTCCGGGTCGTCGTGGCCAAGCCTGGCCTCGACGGTCACGACCGCGGCGCGAAGATCATTGCGCGCGCGCTTCGCGACGCCGGCATGGAGGTCATCTACACGGGGCTTCATCAGACGCCCGATCAGATCGTCGAGACCGTGATCCAGGAGGATGCCGACGCGGTCGGGTTGTCGATCCTGTCGGGTGCCCATATGACGCTGGTGCCGCGAGTGGTCGAGCTGCTCTCCGAACAACAGGCCGATGATGTAGTCGTGATCGTCGGCGGGACGATCCCGGGCGACGATGTCGTGTCGCTAAAGCAGCTGGGCGTCGACGAGGTGTTCACCCCCGGAGCCGCTACCGAGGCGATTGTCGAGTTCATCGAGGCCTCGTGCGGCCGGCGGGCGAGAATGCCCGTGTGACACTGACGACAGTCTGCTGCCTGTGCGGAGGGTTCGGCGCGGCCCGGTTCGCGCCGGGTCTAGTCGAGAGCGTGGGGGCGGGCGACGTGGTCCTGGTCACCAATCCGGGCGACGATGTCCGGTTCACGGCGCTCGAGGTATGGCCCGACTTCGACAGCGTCCTCTACGCAGTCGCCGGCGAGTTCGACGAAGAGCTCGGCTGGGGGCGGCGGGGCGACACGACCGCTTGCGTCGATGCGCTGGGAGAGGAGGGCTGGTTCCGAATGGGGGATCGCGACATCGCGCTCAGCCTGCTCCGAACCGCCTGGCTCGCGGCCGGGCTCGACCGGGGGGAGGTGGCGCGGCGTTGCTGCCAGGCGGTTGGCGTCGACGTCGTGATCGTGCCGGCGGCCGCACAGCTGCACCGGACGCGGATCGAGACCACGGAGGGCTGGCATCCGCTCCAGGACTATCTCGTCCGCCGGCGCGCCGCGGCGGCGCCGCTTGCGGTGAAGGTCGAGCCGCGGGCAGCGTCGGCCACCCCGGAGGCGATCGCGGGGTTGGGAGCCGAGCTCGTGCTGCTGGGGCCATCCAATCCGATCGTCAGCCTGATGCCGATCGTCGCGGTCCCGGGCGTGATCGCCGCGCTCGTCACGGCGCCGCGCGTGGTCGGCGTCAGCCCGGTAGTCGAGGCGGTGGAGGCCCGCACGCCGCCCGAGGCGGGCCGTTACGTCGTGCGCGGCCGGCTGATGGAAATGCTCGGCTTGCCGCACAGCGCGGATGCCGTCGCGGGCCTTTGGGGCGGGCTCGTCGACGGGTTTGTCGTCGACCGGCGGGACGTTGACGCGGCCCGGCGGATTGAGGACACGCTCGGCATCCCGGTCCTCCGGACTGACCTGTTGCCGATGGACCAGAAGGGCCGGGCCGACCTGGCGGCGCAAGTGGTCGAGTTCGGTCTCGGGTTGCCGGCCCGGGCGGGCGACCGCGAGGTGAGGCGGTGGTGGGAGGTCGAACCGTCCTGACCCTGTCCGTTCACGGCGGCGGGCTTTTCGGGGTTTCCGAATGTGGGTTTGACTAGGTCGAACCGTCGTATAGGCTGGCCGGCGTTCAGCCCAGCCCAATCTCCCAGCCAGGAGGCAAACGATGGCAGACAGCGTCTATCGGGTCACCGAGGTGATCGGCGTGAGCAGCGAGTCGTGGGAAGCGGCCGCGCGCAGTGCCGTGGAGACCGCCGCGAAAACAGTTCGGGATCTCCGCGTGGCCGAGGTCGTGCGTCAGGACGTGACGATCGAGAACGGCGGAGTCGTCAGCTACCGCGTTCGGCTCGGGATCTCGTTCAAGTACGAGACCGGCGACTGAACGGCGGGCGCGCCCCGGGGCGGGCCCGCCTATTGAGCGTCGAAGTCACCCGCCCCGACGCGGAGGCTGGTTAGCTTGTCGCTGATCACATCCAGGTCGCGCTCAGACACCGGGGCGGTCCCGAACTCGGCCTGATTGAGGACGCGCGTCGCCTTCTTGGCCATATCGCGCCCGCGCGGAGTGATCGTCCCGAGCGTCGTGCGGCGGTCGGTCGGATGCGGCGAGCGCTCCGCGAGGCCCGCGCGCTCGAGACCGTCCATCAGGTTCGTGACGCTCGTGCGATGGACCTGGAGCCGGTCGCCCATCTTGCCGAGCGGGAGCGACCCGGTGCGGCTGTAGTAGAGGAGCATCAGCGCCTCATAGCGCGGAAACGTCAGATCGAACGGCGCCAGCGCCTCATTCAGGCGGCCGATCAGGATCTGATGAGCGCGCATGATCGACGTGACCGCACGCATCGGCGGGGTCGTATCGGCGCCCCAGTGCTTGGTCCATTGACGGGCTGCTTCGGCGATGGGATCGAACGGCAGAGGGGTCGACATACTGGGGGGACGAGCGTTGCACGGCCGTCATCAGCAGCACGTGCTTGCACTTCATACTATCGGTCGTCCACCCTTTTGTGGCCGGGGCGGTTGGGCGGTCGAGGCGGTGGCGATCGAACGCTCTACCGGGCCATCGCGCGCGCGATCACGACGCGCTGGATCTCGTTGGTCCCCTCGTAGATCTGGGTGATCTTCGCGTCGCGCATCATCCGCTCGAGCGGGTACTCGTTCACGTAGCCGTAGCCGCCGAGCACCTGGATCGCCTCGACCGTGACCCGCATCGCGTTGTCGGATGCGAACAGCTTCGCCATCGACGTGTACTTCCCGACTACGGGCGTTCCCCGGTCGACCAGCGCACAGGCCTTGTACAGCAGCTCGCGCGCGGCCGCGGTCCCGGTCTCCATGTCCGCGAGCTTGAACTGGATCGCCTGGAGCTGGTTGATCGGCTTGCCGAACGCGATCCGCTCCTTTGCGTACGCGTTCGCGTAGTCGGTGGCGCCCTGGGCGATCCCAACCGCCTGGGCCGCCGCGCCGAGCCGCGTTCGCTCGAGCGTCGCCAGCGCGACGCTCAGGCCCTTGCCCTCGGTTCCGATCAGATTGCTTTGCGGGATGCGCACGTCCTCCAGCACGGGGGAGCCCGTCGGGGACCCCTTGATCCCGAGCTTGTGCTCGATGTTGCCGATCGAGAAGCCTGGGCGGTCGGCCTCGACCAGGAACGCCGAGCTGCGCCCGGCTTCGCGGTCGGTCTTGGCGAACACGATGTACACGTCGGCGATGCCGGCGTTGCTGATCCAGTTCTTGGCGCCGTTCAGGACCCACTCGTCGCCGTCGCGGACCGCGGTTGTCCGCATCGCGGCCGGGTCAGAGCCCGCCTCGGGCTCTGACAGCGCGAACGCCGGAGCGAGCTCGCCGGTCGCGAACCGGGGAAGCCACTCCGCCTTCAGCTCGGACGAGCCGAACAGCGAGATCGGCAGCGACCCCAACTCCTGGAGCATCAGGATCAGCGCACTGCTCGCGCACACCTTCGCGATCTCCTCGACGGCCATCTGCAGCATCAGCGTCCCGGTGCCGGTGCCGCCGTGCTCGGGCTCGAACGGAAGCGCGAGCACGTCGTGCTCGGCGAGCAGCCGGCGGATATCCCACGGGTACTCGGCGGCCCGGTCAATTTCGGCGGCGCGTGGCGCGATCTGCTCCTGGGCGAGCCGGCGCACAAGATCTCGAAACTCGAGTAGTTCCGCCGGGATGTCGTAAAGGTCGGTGTGACTGATGGTGTGGCTCATTGGCGCAGCCTAACTGATACGAGGAATACCGACTATCGGGACCTAGCGTACACCCGACGCATGGGGGGTGCGACGTCGGCAGTGGAGCCTGGTAGACCTCGTGGAATGACGCTGCTCACCGATGTGGTCACCGCCTCGACGCTCGTCGGCGAGACGAGCGCGCGGACGCGCAAGGTCGCGATCCTAGCTGAGCTGCTCCGGCGGCTCGATCCAGATGAGGTCGCGGTCTGCGTGGGCTTCCTGTCCGGCGTTCCGCGCCAGGGGCGTGTCGGCGTCGGCTACAGGACGGTTTATGGGGTGCAGCCGCGTCCGGCCGGCGAGGCCTCGCTGACTGTGATCGAGGTCGATCGGGCGATCGACGAGATCGAAGCCGCCACCGGTCCGGGGTCGGCGCAGCGGCGCGCCGAGCTGCTCGCAGAGTTGCTGGGCCGTGCCACCGAGGCGGAAGCCACGTTCCTCAGGCGGTTGTTCACCGGCGAGCTGCGGCAGGGCGCGCTGGCGGGTCTGATGGCCGATGCGGTTGCCAAGGCCGCCGGTGCGCCCGGCGAGATCGCGCGGCGCGCATTGATGCTCTCAGGCGATCTGACGCGGATGGCTCAGATCGCTATGACCGAGGGGGAGGAGGGGCTCCGCCGGGTCGGCTTCGAGATCTTCCGCCCGATCCTTCCGATGCTCGCCTCGACCGGCGCCACCGTGACGGACGCAATGGCGGCGTCCGCGCTGTCCTCGGTCGAGTGGAAGCTCGACGGGATCCGGATCCAGATCCACCGTCGCGGCGACGAGGTGCGGATCTACACGCGCAACCTCAACGACATCACCGCGACTTTGCCCGGGATCGTCGAGGTGGCGCTCTCACTGCCGGTTCGCCACGCGGTTCTCGACGGCGAGGCGCTGTGGATGCGCGACGGCGCCCCGGCCGCGTTCCAGGACACCGTGTCCCAGATCGACAGCGACGGCTCGCCGGAGGGCATCGTGACGTTCCTGTTCGACCTGCTGCACGTGGACGGCGAGGACCTGCTCGACGCTCCGTTGACCGAGCGCTTGGCCCGGCTGGGTGCGATCGCCCCTGACCTGGTGATCCCGGGAGTGCTCACCGACGATCCCTCCGAAGGGGAGCGCGTGCTGGAGGCGTCGCTAAGCGCCGGGCACGAGGGCGTCGTCGTCAAGGACGCCGCGTCGCCGTACGCCGCCGGCCGGCGCGGCGGCGCGTGGCGCAAGGTGAAGCCCGTGCGCACGTACGACCTCGTCGTGCTCGGCGCCGAATGGGGCCACGGGCGCCGGCAAGGGTGGCTCTCGAACCTCCATCTCGGCGCTCGCGACCCCGTGTCGGGCGAGTTCGTGATGGTCGGCAAGACCTTCAAGGGGATGACCGACGAGCTCCTGCGGTGGCAGACCGACGCGTTGCTGGAACGTGAGGTGGCTCGCCACGGGATCGCGGTGATGGTCCGACCCGAGCTTGTCGTCGAGATCGCGCTCGACGGAGTCCAGTCCTCGACCCGGTACTCCGGCGGGCTCGCGTTGCGCTTCGCCCGCGTCAAACGCTATCGGCCGGACAAGGACGCCGGCGAGGCCGACACGATCGACGAGCTGCGCGCGCTGTTGCCGGCGCGGGCGTGATCGGCGTCGCGGCTGCGGCAGAGGGGGCCAACCACGCACTCGAGGAGCTCGCGGCGGTCGACCGGGCAGTTGGCCACACGGTAGGTGGCTGAACCCACGTTCACCGCGGGACGACGCCGCGAGTGTGCGGTTGACCCGGTTGGCTTGGCCGTCACGCCGTGGCGGCGGCTGGCTCGAGCTGCCGGCGGCCGAGCGACCCGGGCAGCATCAGAGCTGGGATCGCGGCGAGGGCAATAAACGCGAGCGCCCACCAGAACGTCTGCCCGTAGGCGGCCGCGAGGCTCGCAGCGTGGTTGGCGTGGTGGACGAGCTCGCGCTGGAGGACGACCGCGAGGATCGCGACGCCGAACGATCCGCCGAGCTGCTGAAGGATCCGGATCGCGCTTGTCGCCCGCGGGATCTGCTCATTACGCAGGGTGCGATATGGAGCGGCCAGGCTCGGGACGAGTGCCGCGCCGAGGCCGGCGCCGTTGATCACGAGCAGCAGGCTCAACGCGAGCACGCTGGTGTGATCCCCGATCTGGGTGTACGCGAGCGCGCTCACCGCGCTGAGCAGCAGGCC
>Ga0335076_10000511_pt1 | contig 36027 bp, 34 predicted proteins | sample Lox_Sample_25_FD_206717 | JGI IMG/M metagenome (GOLD analysis project Ga0335076, IMG submission 206717) | Soil microbial communities from Loxahatchee National Wildlife Refuge, Florida, United States - Lox_Sample_2.5 | ecosystem: Environmental > Terrestrial > Soil > Wetlands | place: USA...
GCATCGCATGCGGCTTGCTTGGGCCGAGTTCTTCCGCGACTGGGACGTGCTGCTCTGCCCGCCGGTCTGCACCACCGCCTTCCCGCACAATCACGAAGGCGACCCGTTCAGCCGCAGCCTCACCGTCAACGGCAAGGCGCGGCCGATGGCCGAGCAGCTCTTCTGGGCGGGCTATGCCGGGCTCTGCTATCTCCCCGCGACGGTGGCGCCGGCAACGCTCTCGCCCGCCGGCCTGCCGAGCGGCGTCCAGATCATCGGCCCGCAATACGGCGATTACACTTGTTTGCGCCTGGCGCGGCTGCTCGAACGCGAGCACCGCGCCTTCGTCCCGCCACCGGGGTATGGGGAGAGCTGAACGTCAGCCCCGCCCTCCGCGCTCGTGGCAGGAAATGATTCCCACCACCGAGGCAGTGAGGCCGTGAGGAGAAGGATTGGCGCGCTTCGCGTGCCGTGACGCTTCTCTCACCGCCTCACTGCCTCGGTGGTGAATCCATAGGCGATAGCCCTAGGCTCAAGGAGAGAGGGGGGCAACAACCCCGTCGCGAAAGGATCGCGCCATGACGGATGTGATGGACCTCGCCGGCTTCAACCAGTCGCTCGCCGCGGACGCGCCGCCCGCCGATTTCAGCGCTGCCCTCAAGGGCTTGTGGTGGGATGCGAAGGGCGATTGGCAGAAGGCGCATGAATGCGCCCAGGCGCAGAACGACCGCGCCGGCGCCTGGGTGCATGCCTATCTGCATCGCCGCGAAGGCGATGCCGGGAACGCCGCTTACTGGTATCGCCGCGCCGACAAACCGGTTTCTTCCGCCGCCCTCAATGCGGAGCGCGCGGCGATCATCGAGTCGCTGCTTGCCGCCGAGGCAGGCGCGCGGCGCTAGCCGCGCGCACCGAAGCTCGGACGCTCAGGCCCGCCGTGGCAGCGGCGTCGGCGCCTGCTGCGCCGCCTGGCCGGCGCCCTGTGCCTGGATGTGGCCCGAGACCTCGCCGCCGCGCTCGATCTCGATCTGGTGGTAGCGCACCTCGGCCGCGACCTTGCCATTGGCATGGACGAGGAGCCGGCCGCTGACATTGAGCGCGCCCTCGAAGCGGCCGCGAATCTCGGCGCTCTCGACCGAGGCCGAGCCGGTGAAGAGCCCGCCTTCGGCGATATTGATGTCGTGGCAGCCGGCGATGTTGGCCTTCACCGTGCCTTCGACCACGAGGCAGTCGCAGGACGTGATCTCGCCGGAGAATACGATGCCGCGGCCGACAACGAGCTTGCGCGTCGCGGTCTCGGATTTGGGGGCCGGCTGAGCCGGGGTCGATGCGGGATTCGCGGCGGGCTTGGACAACATGGCAGAACGGGCTCCCGAGGCTAACGGCGGGTGAAGATGAAGCGGTCGACCTTACCGCGGCGCGGCCGCGATCGGCTGGGGTCAAATTTGGTACGCGAAGCGTGGCGAAATGATGGCGAGCTTGTTGCGCCACGGCTGCGGCCTTATAACGCGCGGCTCCCCCTTTCGTGCGAGGCTGCTGCGCCATGGCGATGACCGAACGATCCGCCGGCGCTGCGCCGGCGCGCGACGCCGCGGATCGGGCGCGCGGCCGCAGCCTGTTGTCGCTGCTGCCGCTGCTGCACTACCTGCGGCCCTACCGGCCGCAGCTCGTGGGCGCCACCATCGCCCTCCTCATCTCCTCCGCCTCGGTGCTGCTGCTGGGCCAAGGCGTGCGCTTTCTCGTCGATGCCGGACTCGGCGCCGGCGACTCGGCGCGCCTCGACCGGGCGGTCGGCGTGCTGTTCGCCGTCATCATCGTCATGGCGGTCTCGACCTATAGCCGATACTCGCTCGTCTCCTGGATCGGCGAACGCGTCGTCGCCGATCTGCGCATCGCCGTCTTCGACCGCATTGTCAGCTTGAGTCCGGCCTATTTCGAGACGACCAAGACCGGCGAGGTGCTGTCGCGGCTCACCACCGACACGACGCTGCTGCAGAGCGTCATCGGCTCCAGCGTATCGATGGCGCTGCGCAATGCGCTCATCCTCTTGGGCGGCCTCGCGATGCTGGTGGTGACCTCGGCGAAGCTCGCGGCTTTGGTGCTGGTCATCGTGCCGCTCGTGGTCGTGCCGATCCTGTTCTTCGGCCGCCGGGTGCGGCGGCTGTCGCGCCGCGCGCAGGATCGCATCGCCGATGTCGGCGCCTATGCCGAGGAGATGATCAACGCCATCCGCACCGTCCAGGCCTTCACCCACGAAGCCCTCGACCGGGCGCGTTTTGCCGAGCGCGTGGCCGAGTCGTTCAGCGTCGCCGTCTCGCGCATCCGCGTCCGCGCCGCGCTTACCGCGGTGGTGATCCTGCTCGCCTTCGGCGCCATTGCGCTGGTGCTTTGGGTCGGCGGCTACGACGTGATCGCCGGGCGGATGAGCGGCGGCCAGCTCTCCGCCTTTCTGTTCTACGCCGTGCTCACCGCCTTTGCCGTCGGCACCATCTCGGAAGTGTTCGGCGAGCTGCAGCGCGCCGCCGGCGCGGCCGAGCGGCTCCTGGAGCTGCTCGCCATCGAGCCCGAGATCGCCGCCCCGGCAAGCCCGCTCGCCTTTCCCGAGCCGGCGCGCGGCCATGTCGCGATCGACCAGGTCACTTTCTTCTACCCGTCGCGGCCCGAGCGGCCCGCGCTCGCCGATTTCTCGCTGGCGGTGGTGCCGGGCGAGACCGTGGCGCTGGTCGGCCCTTCGGGCGCAGGCAAGACCACGGTGTTCCAGCTGCTGCTGCGCTTCTACGACCCCGCGCGCGGCCGGCTCAGCATCGACGGCGTCGACATCGCCGCCGTCGATCCCGCCGAGCTGCGCCACCGCATCGGCTTCGTCGCGCAGGATCCGGTGATCTTCAGCGGCACGGCCGCCGACAACATCCGCTATGGCCGCCCGGAGGCCAGCGAGGGGGAGCTGCGCGCCGCCGCCGAGGCCGCGGCGGCGGCCGAGTTCCTCGAGCGGCTGCCGCAAGGCTACGAGACCTTTCTCGGCGAGAAAGGCGTGCGGCTCTCGGGCGGGCAGCGCCAGCGCATCGCCATCGCCCGCGCCATCCTGCGCAACCCGGCGATCCTGCTGCTCGACGAGGCGACATCGGCGCTCGATGCCGAATCGGAGCGCGCGGTGCAGCAGGCCCTGCAGCGACTATCCGCCGGCCGCACCACCCTCGTCATCGCCCATCGCCTGGCGACGGTGCTGCGCGCCGACCGCATCGTCGTCATGGATGAGGGCCGGATCGTCGCCGAGGGCAAGCATGCCGAGCTGATCCAGGCGGGCGGCCTTTACGCCCGGCTCGCCGCTTTGCAGTTCAACGACCGGCCGGGGTGATTCTAGTCTCGCCCGTCCCCTCACCCCGCCCCCCTCCCGCAAGCGGAGGGGGCGCGTAACCGGGCGCGGCGTCTCGGCGATTTTCCTTTTCCGAGGATTAACAAGGCCGTGCAGGAGGGCGCAGGGCAGCCTTGCAGCGAACGCCCGGCTCACAGCTGCACGGGGCGGCGTTACGCCCTATAAATAAGTCATGCCGTCGATGCCGCTCCGCCAAGTCCTGGTGCCGATGATCGTCGCGTGTGCCTTGTTCATGGAGAACTTGGACTCGACGGTGATTGCCACGGCGCTACCCAAGATTGCGGAGTCGCTGCAAGAGGATCCGCTCCGGCTCAACCTCGCCATCACCTCCTATCTGCTGAGTCTGGCCGTCTTCATCCCGCTGAGCGGCTGGGTCGCCGACCGCTACGGCGCGCGCTCGGTGTTCCGCGCCGCGATCGTCGTCTTCACCGTGGGCTCGGCCTGCTGCGGCATCTCCCAGTCGCTGCCGGAACTCGTCGCGGCGCGCATCCTGCAGGGCATCGGCGGGGCGATGATGGTGCCGGTCGGGCGACTCGTCATGCTGCGCACCGTGCCCAAATCGGAGCTGGTGCGCGCCATGTCCTATCTCACCGTGCCGGCCTTGATCGGTCCGGTGCTGGGGCCGCCGCTCGGCGGCTTCATCGTCACCTACAGCTCCTGGCGTTGGATCTTCTACATCAATTTGCCGATCGGCCTGCTCGGCATCGTGCTGGCGACGCTGTTCATCGAGAACATCAAGGAGATCGGCGACTGGCCGCTCGATTTGCGCGGCTTCCTGCTCGCCGCCGTCGGCCTCGCAGGACTGATGTTCGGCTTCGAGAATGCGGGACGCGGCGTGCTGCCGATGCCGCTGGTCGTGGCCATGCTGCTCGGTGGCGCCATCTGCATCACGCTCTACGTGTTGCATTCGCGGCTCCATGCCTATCCCATCATCGACCTGAAGCTGCTGCGGATTCCGACCTTGGCCGCCGCCATCACCGGCGGCTCGCTGTTCCGCATCGGCATCGGCGCCCTGCCCTTTCTGCTGCCGCTGATGCTGCAACTCGGCTTCGGGATGTCGCCGTTCGCCTCCGGCCTCCTTACCTTCGCCAGCGCCGCCGGCGCGATGACGATGAAGATGACGGCGGCGCCGATCATCCGCAGCTTCGGCTTCCGCCGCGTGCTGCTCGGCAATGCGGTGATCAGCAGCGCCTTCGTCATGAGCTATGCCTGGTTCTCGCCGGAGACGTCGCATTGGCTGATCTTTGTGGCGCTGCTCGCCGGCGGCTTCTTCCGCTCGCTGCAATTCACCTGCACCAACACGCTGATCTTCGCCGATGTGCCGCCGCCGCTGATGAGCCGCGCCACCAGCTTCCAAAGCATGGCGCAGCAGCTCTCGGTCAGCGTCGGCGTCGGCATCGGCGCGCTGCTGCTGCACGTGACCCTGCTGCTCCATGGTCGGACGGAGCTCAGCGCCGGCGACTTCTCCGGCGCGTTCCTGACGGTGGCGCTGATCTCGCTGTCGTCGATCTTCTTCTACCTGCCACTGGCCGGCGAAGCCGGCGCCGAGGTCAGCGGCCATCACGCCGCCGCCAAGGGCGGGGCGGTGCCGGGCCGCGGCGCAACGGGCGATTAGCCGCGCCTCGACGCGGGTCCGATGGCCGATGCGGGGTCGCGACCCTTTCGTTCACGCAAGCGGCCGGCTTGATGCTGACGCCGCGCCGCGCCGCGACCACGCATGGCGAGCCCGTCGATCAGCCGAGCGAGACCGAAATCGAAGCGACCCGCCGCGTCTTCGGTGGTGAGCTCTTCGGCAAGCGCTGCGCTTTGGGGGTAGCGGTCCCGGGGCAGCGCGGTCAGCCGCTCGCGCAGTTGGCCGAGCACCTCGCGCCGCCCGGCGCCGCGCGCGTGCGCGCGCGACAGCGCGCTGCTCTGGAACAGCACGAAGCCGTTGACATAGGTGAGCAGCGCGTAAAGCGCATAGGCGGCATCCCGCCCGTCGAGGCCGCCGCGCCGCAAGACGCCGAGAATGCACTCCAAATGTCGCAGCAGATGCGGGCCAAGCACGAAGCGCCCGGCGATGATGCGCTGGACATCGCGCTTGGCGGTGAGATACGCGAGCAGCTGGCGGGCCAGGGAGCGCAGGTCCTCCCGCCAGTCGCGCCCGACGACGACGAGCTCGAGATCGGCGAGGAGCGCTTCAAAGAGCAGATCCTCGAGCTCCTCGCGGTCGGCCACATGCCAATAGAGCGAGGCCGCTTGAATGCCGAGCTCGGCGGCAAGGCTGCGCATGGTCAGTGCTTCGTAACCCTCGCGCTCGAGCAGGCGCGCGGCGGCGGCGACAATGTGCTCGCGGGTGAGCGCTGGCGGCCTGGGCCGCGGCCGGCGTGCGGTGGAAGGTCGGGCCATCGAAGTCTCTTCAAAACCTAACATTGTTAGGCTACGGTGTCTAACATTGTTAGGTATGGGGAGGCATAGTGCCGCGAGCGGATTACGGCGTGGACGCCCCGGGTGTCATCGGTGGCCTTGCGCTCGGCGGGCTGGCTGGGCTGGCCGCGGCCATCGCCGCCGCTCTCGCAGCGCTGACCTGGACCGCGCTCGCACTCCTGGCGGTCGGCCTGGTGCTCCTCGCCGAGGCGGCGCTGATGCTGTGCTACGCCTGGAGGGGCAAGTTCCGCCACCGCGACCGCATGCTCGCGCTTATTCCCTGGCGCGGCGATGAGCAGGTCCTCGATGTCGGAACCGGACGCGGTCTGCTGCTGGTCGGGGCTGCCAAGCGGCTCGCTGCCGGCGGCCGGGCGGTCGGCATCGACATCTGGAGCCGCACGGATCTGAGCGGCAATGCTATCGAGCGCACCCAGGCCAATCTCGAGCGTGAAGGCGTGGCGGCGCGCTGCGCGCTCAAGAGCGAGCCGGCGCAGGCGATGAACTTCCCCGACGCCTCGTTCGATGTGGTGCTCTCCAACCTCTGTCTGCACAACATCAAGGCCGCGTCCGAGCGCGACCGCGCCTGCCGGGAAATCGCCCGAGTGCTCAAGCCGGGCGGGATCGCGGTCATCTCCGACTTCCGCCACACCCGGGCCTATAGCGCCGCCCTCCGCGGCGCCGGCCTCACCGCCACGCGCCGCGGCCCTTATGTCTGGAACGTCTTCCCGCCACAGAACATCGTCGTGGCGCGCAAGTAGCGCAGGACGCGGCAAAACGCGCGGCGGCTTTTGGGGGCGCCTGGCGCCTATTTCTGCTGCTTCAGATAGGCGATGACGTTCTTGCGGTCGTCGGGGTTCTTGAGGCCGGCAAAGAGCATCTTGGTGCCCGGCACCACGCCCCGCGGGTCGGTCAGGTATTTGTCCAGCTCCGCGTCGCTCCAGGTAATCCCCGAGTTCTTGTTGGCATCGCTGTAGCTGTAGCCGGGCGCGGTTCCGGCCTTGCGCCCGACGACCCCGGCGAGGCTGGGGCCGATCTTGTTCTTGCCCGCCTCGACCGTGTGGCAGATGGCGCAGTTGCGCTTGAAGATCACCTCGCCCTGTGCGGCATCTTGCGCCCGAACGGCGGGCGCCGCGGCGAGGAGCGGCAGCGGAGCAAGCAAAAGCCAGGCGAGCTGCGATCGGCGCATCGTTCCCTCCCTCCAAATCCGCGCCTCGGCCCAACTGACGGTGGCGGGCGCGGGGTAATGGGTCAGTAGCCAAGCCCCTTCCTGCGGCGAAGCGCGACAAGTCGTCGCATGGTTTGCCGGCGCTGTCACCGCGCGGATTCTGCTGATCCGAAGGCGCGACGTGCGGCACCGAGAAGGCCGGTCACATCGCTGACCAGCCGGCCGAGCAGCGCCGCCGCTTCCACCGCCCCGCGGCCGCCGCCGGCAAGCGCCGAGGAAAGCTCGGCGAGCGGCGCATCGAAAGCCGGTCGCGGCGCCGGCGCCCGGCCTTCCTCCAGCGCGCGCGCCGCATCGTCGAGCGCCGTCTCGATCAGCCGGCGGAGCGTCCCGAGCGGCGCCGCCGGCGCGGCGACCGCGCCCCGCTGCGCGGCGAGCGCGATGGCATGGCGGCAGAGCCGATGCAGGTAAATGATCAGCGTGAAGCCCTCGGCGGCCGGCGCGCGCCGATGCGCGGGATCGGCCAGCATGCGCTGAAAGCCGGCATCGGCATTGGCGACGGCGAGTTCGGCCAGACGCTGCAGCCCGGCAAGCCGAGCCGCCGGCGCCGCCTCGCCCGCGAGCGCCGCCAGCACGGCGACGAGATAGTCCTTGCCGGCGCGCACGCCGCGCGCCAGGCGCTCGCGCAGCTGCTCGCGCTCCCATTGCGGCCACAGCAGATAGCCCGCGCCAATCGCCAGAACCGCGCCGCCGGCGGTGTAGGTAACGCGCTCGGCGAGATCGATCCAGGGATCGGCACTGCTCATGCCGATGAGCAGGATGACGATCGGCGTCAGGAACGTCATGGCATAGCCGTAGCGGCGGCGGATCAGCAGGAAGGTGGCGAAGATCAGCAGCCCCAGCACGACGTCATATTCGGTCGTGCCGTGCAGCGTCGTCAGCAGCAGGCCCGCCAGCACGGCGCCGGCAACGGTCCCGGCGGTGCGCTGCAACGCGCGCTTGACGGTGCTGCCATAGTCCGGCTGCAGGATGATCAGCGAGGTCATCGGCAGCCAGATGCCGCGCGGCAGCTGGAGGCGGGTGATGATCGCGGTATCGATGGCGGTGACCACCGCAACGCGCAGCGCGTGGCGGAAGATGGCGGAGCGCGGGCTGGTATGCGGCCGCAGCGCAGCCATCATCGTGCCGCGCGGCCGGCGATGGGCAAAGGCGAGACGCAGCAGGCCGAAGAGCCGCCGCCTTTCGCCGAAGAGCAGGCCGAGCGCCTCTTCCGCGTTCTCGAAATGACGCATCGCCTGCGCTTCGGCCAGGAGATCGGTGGCCGACGGAGCGGCGCCGTCGCGCGCCGGCAGCGCCGGGAATTGCCGACGCAGCGGAGCGAGCGAGAGCTGCCCGCTGCCGTCGAGCAGGATACGAGCGACCTCGAGGCAGGCTTCCTGCAGCGCGGCCGCCGCGTTCCGGCGCTCTGCCGCCCGCGGCGCCACGCTCTCGCCCAGGGTGACGGCAGCGGCGCCGATGCGCTCCGCGGCATTGAGCAGCACGAGAAGCTGGGCGATGGTCGTGCCGGGGCCGGCCATGCGTGAGCGGGTCTCGCCCAGCGCTTCGCGCGCCTTCTCCACCGCGTCGCGCGCCGCGGCATGGCGCGTGGCGATCAGCTGCTCGCGGCGGCGGCGGGCGACGACATTGCCGTCATCCTCGATCGAAACCGCGGCAAGCAGCGCGGCGACCGCCTCCCAGGCAATGGCCACCTCCTGCTCCAATCGCCGATAGGGCCGCAGCTGCCAGAAGGCCAGCGCCACCACCACCGTCCAAAGGCCGCCCAGGGCGTAGCCGGCGACCCAGAGCGGCACCCCGCCGCCGGCCTCGCCCACCTGCAGCCCGACGAGATAGGCGACCGCCGCGTTGACGCCGAGCGACTGACCACCCGGCCCGACCGCACGGACGATGCCGGACATAATGCCGATGGCCGCCATGACCGCAGCGGCGAACCACCAGTAATCGCCGGTCAGCGTCCCGAGCAGCAGCAGCGCGGCGCCGCCCAGCCCTTGGGTCAGCATGCCGACGAGCCGGCTGCGATAGGGACCGCCGACATCCACCATCGAGGTGGCGAGCGCGCCCAGCACCGCGGGATAGGCGAAGGCGCCGAGCCCGGGCGCCCGCAGCAGCACCAAGGGCGCCGCGGTCGCGATGGTGCCGCGCAGCGCCGTCGACAGCGCGATGCGATTGGGCGCGCTGCCGAGCCGTTCTTTCATCTCTTTCAACCGCCAAGCCATGGCCGGCGCATCATAGCGGCCGGCGCCGCCGGTTCTGGAAATTTGATCCGCGCAGGGTAAGCTGCGCTGTTGTGCAGCAGCCCGAGGTGACCCTCTGATCATGAGCTCCGGTACCAAGGACAGGTCGGGCCCGACCTCGCGCATCTTCTTCTCGCAGCGCCTCCGCCTCCATTACGTCGATTGGGGCAATGCCGCGGCACCGCCGCTGCTGCTGCTGCATGGCGGCCAGGATCATTGCCGGAACTGGGATTGGGTCGCCGAACGGCTGCGCCAGGACTGGCACATCATCGCGCCCGACCTGCGCGGCCATGGCGACAGCCAGTGGTCGCCCGACGGCAATTACAGCATGGCGGGATATCTCTACGACCTCGCCCAGCTCATCCATCAGCAGCATCTGGCGCCGGTCACCATCATCGCCCATTCCCTGGGCGGCAACATCGCGCTGCGCTATGCCGGGATCTATCCCGAGACGCTCAGGCGGCTCGTCGCCATCGAGGGGCTGGGACCGTCACCGAAGATGCTGGCGGAGCGCGCCAAGCGCACGATCGCCGAGCGCATGCAGAAATGGATCGATGAGCAGCGCGGCCTCTCCGGCCGCCTGCCGCGGCGCTACGCCTCGATCGAAGAGGCGTTCAAGCGCATGCAGGAGGCCAACCAGCATCTCTCGCCCGAGCAGGCGCGCCACCTGACGCAGCACGGCGTCAACCAGAACGAGGACGGCACCTATAGCTGGAAGTTCGACAATTACGTCCGCGCCTGGCCGCCTTACGACATGGCGGTGAGCGAGGTCGAGCAGCTCTGGTCGCGGATCGACTGTCCGACCTTGCTCGTCTACGGCAAGGAGAGCTGGGCGTCCAATCCGCTGGAGGATGGCCGCATCACCTATTTCAAAACGGCGCGCGTCGAGAGCTTCGACAAGGCGGGGCATTGGGTCCATCACGACCGCCTCGATGCCTTCGTCGATCTCGTGCGCGACTTTCTCAGGGAGGAATGAGCGATGAAGGCAGCGGTGGTCGGCGAGAAAGGGATCGAGATCCGCGATGTGCCGCGGCCCGAGCCCAAAGCGAACGAGGTGCTGGTGCGCGTGCGCGCCGCCGGGCTCAACCGCGCGGAGCTCGCCGTCGCGGCCGGCCATCGCCATGGCGCGGTGGGCGGCGCCGGCACCGTCATCGGGCTCGAATGGTCGGGCGAGGTCGCGGCGGTCGGCGCCGAGGTCAAGGGCGTGAAGCCCGGCGACCGCGTCATGTGCTCGGGCAGCGGCGGCTATGCCGAATACGCCGTTTGCGACTGGGGCCGCGTCTCGCCGATCCCGGCCAACAACATGACCTTTCCGCAAGCCGCGACCTTGCCGGTCGCGCTGCAGACCATGCATGACGCGCTGGTCAGCAATGGCCGCCTCAAATCGGGCGAGAGCGTGCTGATCCAGGGCGCAAGCTCCGGCGTCGGCTTGATGGGGCTGCAGATCGCCAAGCTCAAAGGCGCGCAGCTCGTCATCGGCACCTCGACCAGCGCCGAGCGGCGGGCGCGGCTCAAGGAATTCGGCGCCGATCTCGCGCTCGACAGCCGGGATGCGGAATGGCCGGACGCAGTCGCCAAGGCGACGGGCGGCAAAGGCGTCGACCTCATCATCGACCAGGTCTCAGCAAGCGTCGCCAATCAGAACCTGAAGGCGGCGGCGGTCCTGGGGCGCATCGTCAATGTCGGACGGCTCGGCGGCATGAAGGGCGAGTTCGATTTCGACCTGCACGCCATGAAGCGCATCGATTATATCGGCGTCACCTTCCGCACCCGCTCGCTCGACGAGGTGCGCGCCATCGTCCGCCGCATGCGCGAGGATCTCTGGGACGCGATCGAGGCCGGGAAGCTGCACCTCCCCATCGACCGCACCTTCCCGCTCGAGGAAGCCGCGGCGGCGCAGGCGCATATGCGCGCCAACGCCCATTTCGGCAAGATCGTGCTGACGATCTGACGGGGAGCGAAGACGTGGCCCTCTCGGATAAGGTTCGCGACCAGCTCGCCAGGGTGAGCTGCGCGACGCTGTGCACCGCCCTCTACAAGCGTGGGCTGCGCAACCAGTTCATCCAGGATGTTCTGCCGCTGAAATTCAAAGGCAAGAACATGGTCGGCGAGGCCTATACGCTGCGCTACATCCCGGCGCGCGAGGATCTGAACCCGATCACGGTGTTCCAGGACCGCGCGCATCCGCAGCGCAAAGCGGTCGAGGAATGCCCGCCCGGCGCCGTGTTCGTCATCGACAGCCGCAAGGACCCGCGCGCCGCCTCGGCCGGATCGATCCTGGTCACGCGGCTGATGATGCGCCGCGTCGCCGGCATCGTCAGCGATGGCGGCTTCCGCGACAGCCCGGAAATCGCCGAGCTCGACATTCCGGCCTATCACGCGCGTCCGTCGGCGCCGACCAACCTCACCCGCCACCAGGCCGTCGACATCAACGTGCCGATCGGCTGCGGCGACGTTCCGGTCTGGCCGGGCGATGTCGTGGTCGGCGACGGCGAAGGCGTGGTCGTCATCCCCGCCGCGATGGCCGACGAGATCGCGGCCGAGGCGGTCGAAATGACGGCGTTCGAGGATTTCGTCACCGAGGAAGTGCGCCACGGCCGCTCGATCCTCGGGCTCTATCCCGCAACCGACGAGAAGACGAAAACCGATTTCGCCGCCTGGCGCAAAGCCAAGGGACGCTGACCGCCCAGGCTCAGCGCGGCGGCGCCAGTACCCGTTCGATGCGCGTCACGTATTCCGCGAGCGCCGGATGCTGCAGCGCGGCTTGCTTCAACGGCGTCTCGATCGGCGGGCGCAGAATGCTGGCAAGAAAGGCATAGAGCACCGCATCGAACGAGGTCGGGCGATCGGCGACGGCGAAGTCCCTTCCGGCGATGACCGCAGCAATGACGGTGAGATCGGCCGCACCCAAGGCATAGATCTCGTCGCGCGTGTGGCGCCCATAGCCCTGGGCGTGCAAGGTCTTGCGCACGCCCCGGCGGATCACCGGCAAGATCAGCGCGCGCAAACCGGGCGGCAGCGCTGCGGAGACGATCGGCCGCATCGCCGTCCAGCCCGCCGCATCGATCCAGCGCGCGTAAAGCAGGACGAAGTAGAGGCTCTCCTCGCAGCATCGGCGCAGGAGATGGCCGAGCGCGTGCTGCCGCTCGTCGAGGCCGGCATCGAGATCGACCGCTATGCTTTGCCGGAGATGGTCGATGATGTGGCTGCTATCCGCGATACGCCGGCCGCCCTCGACGATGAAGGGCAGCTTTCCGCGCGGCGCCTGAAACGGCAAGGTGACGACCGGCTTGTAGGAAATGCCGGCCAGGCCGAGATAGGCCTCGACCTTGATGCAGAAAGGACTGGGATTGATCCCCCAGGCCGGCGCGAACTCGTGCAGCTCGATCACTTGCGTCCACCTGCTTGGGCCTCGGAATACTTTGGGATTGCTACATTCGGCTGGATCACCAAGGCATTTGCCGGCGGCTTCAGTCCGTCTCGATCGGGAGCGACGGGTCCTTCGCCCATTCACCCATGGAGCCGTCGTAAAGCGACAGATTGTCGTAGCCGAGCTGGTACAGCAGGAAGAGATCGATGGTGGCGGAAATACCGCCGCCGCAATAGCAGACGATGCGCTTTTCCTTGGTCGCGCCGCGAGCCGCGAAGCGGGCCTCGGCATCGCTCGGCGCAATGAAGTCTTTTGCCACAGGATTGATCAGCGCGGCCGCCGGGACATTGACACTGCCCGGAATCCGCCCCGGCCTGCCGTAGCGGCTGGGCTCGAGACCGCCGTGGAATTGCGGGCCGAGCGCATTCACGAGGACGACATCGCTCCGATCCAGGGCTGCGCGGACGGCTTGCTGGTCGACGAAGAAGCCCGGCCGCGGCGCCGCTTTGAAGACGGCCGGAGCATAACCCTTGGCGGCTCCGCTCTCGGTCGGGCGGCCCTCCGCCTGCCACTTGTCGAAACCGCCGTCGAGCACCGCCGCGTCGTCGAAGCCGAGTGATTTGAGCATCCACCAGAAGCGGGTCGCCCACATCATGGTGCCGACGCTATAGAGGACGACGCGAGTCCCCTCGCCGATGCCGTGACGTGCGAAGGCTTTCTCGAGGTCCGCCGTCGCCGGCATCATGAAGCGCAGTTGCGTGCCGGCGTCGGAGAACGCGCCCTGCAGGTCGAGAAACTCGGCGCCGGGGATATGCGCTGCTTCGAAGCCGCTGCGGCCGGGAATGACGAGGTAGGGATCGTCGCTGCCAAGAGGCGGAGGCGCCAAGTGAGTCGTGCAGTCGTAGACTCTCAAATCCGCGCGGCCCAACTCGGCGGCCAACTGCGCGGTGCTGATCAGCGCCTTCGGGTCGCGCATCGTTTCCCCCGACAAATGCCGCGATTTGACGGCGATCCTACAGTATCACGACATCGACCATCGCCAGCCGTCGCGCGCGGCAATGACCCCGGCCGACCCTTCCGACCGGCGCTAACGCAGGTGGTGTGAGCCTGGCCCGCGGACGACGGTAACGCCGGCTTCGGTCTGGATCGAGGTCTCCGCCGGAGCCGGTGCTTCGGCCGCGGCGCGCGGCGGCGCTGCAGCGACGACAATCACCATCGGTGCGCCGCCGCCACTCGACCAGCCCCCCCCATCGTCCCAATCCGCCAAACCCCAACCCCAGCCCCCGCCAAAGCCCGATCTGCCGAACCGGCTGAAGCCGTTGGAGCTGAAGCTGGTGAAGCCGAAGCTGCCGAAGCTGCCGTTGAAGCTGAGGGTGTTGGAGCCATTGAAGTGGTTGAAATGCCTGACGAAATGCGAGCGAGCATGAAACGAGCCATGGGCGGCGCTGCCGTGTCCGGCCGCGGCCGGTAGGGCGCTCCAAGCGACAAGCAGCAAGGCCAGCGACAGCGATCGGCGCATGATCAGCCTCCTTCGCGATAGCGCGGCGAGCGATAAAAAACACCGCTGACGTTAGGAAATTCCGGGCGCCTCGCGGAGAATGACAGATTCACCAGCCCGACGGGCGGCTGCCCGGCTCATAAATCTCGATAAGACGGTCGTGCTGGCGGCAGGAAGCGGCTTCGCTCGGGCTCGCCGTCACAGCACAGTTCGGAAGCCCCGCGCTCGCGCACCCCGCAAGGGCGAGGAGGATGGCCGCGAAAAGCGGGGTGGCGCCCTTCAAGTTCAACCAACTGCGCAATGTCGAGCATCGAGCCTTCACGTATGCTGAACGCTCCAGGGGCCTCGCCGCAGCGCGACAGAGGCCGTTTCGTCTTTGGCGATCCGTAATCAAGGGGAGAGTGTCATGCCGTTGGACGAACACAAGCTTCACGACCTTCTCGGCAAGGCGGTGGTGGATTTGGGTGGGGCGGTCCAAGCCGTCCTCATGCTGATCGGCGACTCCTTGGGCTTGTACAAGGCGCTGGCGAAACTGCCGCAATCGCCTGCCGAGCTCGCCCGCAACACCGGCACGAACGAGCGCTACGTTCGCGAATGGCTGAACAGCCAGGCGGCCGGCGGCTACGTTACCTTTGACAAGGCGAGCGGCAAGTACTCGCTCTCTGAAGAGCAGGCGCTCTGCTTGGCCAATCCCGATGGCCCGGTGGATTTACCGGGCGCGGGCATGCTCATCCAGGACATGTTCCATGTGCGCGAGCGCGCGCTGGAGAATTTTCGCACCGGCGCCGGCATGGAATGGGGTGAGCATCATCCCTGCCTCTTCCACGGCACCGAGCGCTTCTTCCGAGCGGGGTACAATGCGAACTTGCTTTCTTCCTGGATCCCGGCGCTTGACGGGGTGGAGGCCAAGCTCAGGAAAGGCGCAAAAGTCGCCGATGTCGGCTGCGGACATGGCGCAAGCGCCATTCTGCTCGCCAAAGCCTTTCCGGAATCAGACATCATCGGCTACGACTATCACGGACCTTCGATCGAGACGGCGCAACAACGCGCGAAGGCTGCCGGCGTTTCCAACGCGCGGTTCGAGGTTGCGGATGCTACCGGCTATCGGGGAGCCGGATTCGACCTGATCGCGTTTTTTGATTGTCTGCACGACATGGGCGATCCGGCCGGCGCCGCCCGCCACGCGCGCAGCGCGTTGAAGTCGGACGGCACCTGCTTGCTCGTCGAGCCGTTCGCCGGCGACGATGTCTCGGACAATCTCAATCCGGTCGGCAGGCTCTTCTACGGCGCGTCGTCCCTGGTCTGCGTTCCGGTGTCGTTGGCGCGCAAGGGCCCGGCGCTTGGCGCCCAGGCAGGAGAGCGGCGGTTGCGCGAGATCATGGTCGATCAGGGCGGCTTCTCCAAGATGCGCAGGGCGACGGAAACGCCGTTCAATATCGTCCTCGAGGCCAAGCCTTGACCACGATCCCTGGCTCAGCGGCGGACGGTTTTCGCCGCTGAGCACCGCTCAACCCGGCGCGGGTGGCTCTTCCGCGAGGCGATCCAGCGCCTCGGAGCGGTGGCCTTTCTGGTGGAAGTAGTTGGCGCGATAGAAGGCCAGCACGAGATCGCGGTAGAGCGCCGGCTCGTAACGGGCGGGATTGCCCGCGCCGGTGCAGCTCGGCAGGCACTCGATCACCCGGTCGGGGTTGGGGCTGTGGAAATAAGCGAGAGAATAACGGTCGGTGCCGCTGTCGTTGAGCACGCCATGCGGCGTCGAGAGGAAGCGATCGTTCGACCAGCGCCGCATCATGTTGCCGAGGTTCACGAGGAAAGTGCCGGGGATGAGCGGCGGCGCGAGCCACTCGCCCGAAGGCAGGCGCACGGCGAGGCCCGGCACCTCGTGGCGCGCCAGCACCGTCATGAAGCTGTTGTCGGTGTGCGGCGCCTGGCCGAAGAGATTGTCCTCGGTCTGCGCCTGCGGCGGGTAGTGCAACAGGCGCAAGGTGATATGCGCCTCGTCGGCGAAATAAGGCGCGAAGTGATCGGCCGGCAGATCGAGCGCCACGGCGAAAGCCGGCAGCATGCGGTCGCACAGCGCCTCCATCGCCTTCATATAGGCGAGGACATCCTCGCGGAATCCGGGCAACCCGTCGGGCCACTGGTTGCGGCCGCGCAAGGGCTTGGCGGCGATGACCTCGGGATGATCGGTGCCGCGGTCATGGCTGATAAAGAAGCTCTCATTCTGATTGGGCCGCGTCGCCTTGTGCACGGTCGAGGCGCCCTGTACCGAAGCGTTGATCGGGAGATAGCCGATATTGTTCTCGTTGAGGCGCAGCGCCAGCTTCTGTTCCAGCGGCAGCGCGTGAAAGCGGCGCGAGGCGGCAAAGGCGCGCTCGACCAGCGCCTCGGGCACGCCGTGATTGCGGATATAGAAGAAGCCGACGCTCTCGCACGCCGCGCGCAGCTGGCGCGCCAACCGCTCGAGCGCACCGCTTTCGCCGGCAAAGCAGGGGCCGTAATCGAGCACCGGGATCGCCGCCGCCGCGGCCTCGGGATCGCTCACCGAATGTTGCTTGAAGAGGTGCATCGCCGCCTCCTGTCGCTTGCACTCACACCGCCGGACGCTCGCGGATCTCCGCCGCGACTTTGCGCGGCAGAAACATGCCATGGCCGGGGTCGCCGTGGAATTCGCCATTCTCGACCACGATCTTGCCGCGCAGCAGGGTCAGCGACGGCCAGGCCGCAACCTCCCGCCCCTCCCACGGCGTGTAATCGGCCTCGTGCAGCGCCGTTGCGGTGAGCTTGCGCCGCAGCCGCGGATCGAGCAGCACGATATCGGCGTCCGAGCCGACGGCGAGCGCGCCCTTGCGCGGATAGAGGCCGAGAATCTTGGCGGCGTTGGTCGAGACGAGGCCGACGAATTCGGGCAGTGTGTAGCCGCGCTTTTCCACCGTTTCGGTATAGATGAGCGCGAGGCGCGGCTCGACGCCGGCATTGCCGCCGGTGACATCGTCGATGCGCCGGCCTTGCAGCTTCACCTTCAAGGGGCAGCAGATCTCGTCGGTGGCGACGCATTGGATGGCGCCGCCATGCGTCGCCGCCCACAGCGCCGCGCGATCCTCGGCGAATTTGAGCGAGGGATAGGTGTGGTACATCTGCCCGCCCGGCTTCTTGTAGTCCTCGGCGCCGTAGAGCAGGTATTGGTGCAGCGTCTCGCCATAGATCGGCACGCCGCGCCCGCGCGCTTCGGCGATGGCGCGAACGCCGGTGGCGGCCGAGGTGTGCATCATGTAAAGCGCGGCGCCCGGAATGTTCGAGGCGAGGCGAATGACGCGGTTGAAGGAGAGATCCTCCGACAGCGTGTTGTGCACCTCGGCCATATTCTCGAAACCGGTGCGATCCTCGCGCATCAGCTTCTCGTACATATGCATGACGATGTCGTTGTCCTCGGCATGGATGACGGCGATGCCGCCTTTGGCCGAGGTCACTTTGAGGATCTCCCAGATATCGCCGAAGCCGATCATCCGGCCGCGCCGGCTGGGGGTGATGTCGGTGGTGAAGATCTTGACGCTGGCATGGCCCGCGCCGATGGCCTCGCCGAGCTCGCCCAGGATCTCGGGCGGGACCTTGCCTTGCAGCATCACGTGGAAGCCGTAGTCGCAGCAGCAGGCGCCGGCCCATTCCTCGCGCCGGCGCGCGATCGACTGCTCCAGCCGCTCCCCGGGTGTCCACAGGGCAAAGTCGATGATCGTCGTCGTGCCGCCATGGAGCGCGGCGCGGCTCACCTGCTCGGGCGGGCCGCTCAGGGTCGGCGACTGCCCCGGCACGGGGATCGGCCAGGAGCAATGGACATGCGGATCAATGCCGCCGGGCAGCACGAGCTGGCCCGCGGCATCGATGGTGCGCGCCGCGCCGAGCGCGGCAAGCGCGCCGGGGCCGGCAATCGCAGCGATGCGGCCTTGCGCGATGCCGAGATCGGCCGGCGCGGCGCCGGACGGCAGCACCGCGGTGCCGCCCGTGATGATCAGGTCAAGCATGCATGTTCCCCCTCGGTATGATCGTCCTTCGCCGGCGCGGCGCCGGCGAAGGCAAAGCGCGCCAGGATCTCGTCTTGCGCGATGCCATGCACGATGAATTGCAGCCGGCTGCGCCGGTCGTCATCGGGCCAGCGTTCGAGCCAGACCGGCGGATAAAGCGCGTGCTGCGCCCCCTGGATGAAGGCCGGCCGGTCGGGCCGGTCGCTGAAGCAGAGGATGCCTTTGACCCGCAGCAGAGCCTCGCCGCGCTCGCGGGCGAGCCCACCCAGCGCGCGGGCGAAATCGAGGCGCGAGCAAGGTCCGTGCAGCAGCAGCGCATGGCTCTCGATGCCGTGCGTGTGATGGCCGGAAGGCGCCGCGGCAGGAAGCGGCGGCCGCGACTCCGGCGAGGGTCCGAAGAGGAGCGCGCCGACATCCGCGGGAGCCGCGGCGAGGCGCGACGCAGCCGCGGGGTTGAGCGCGGCGAGCGTCGCGCGCAAGCCGGCATCGCCGGGCGCCAGATCGGTCTTGGTCAGCACCAGGTGGTCGGCGATCGCCACCTGCCGCGCCGCCTCGACGTAGCGCGCCAGCGTCGCCGCACCGGAGACGGCATCGACCGTGGCAGTGACGGAGCCGAGCCGGAGCCGCGTCTCGAGCAGCGCATCGGCGCCGAGGGTGAACAGGATCGGCGCGGGATCGGCGAGCCCCGTCGTCTCGATCGCGACGCGGCGGAAGGGCGGCAGCAGACCGGCATCGCGGCGCTCGAGCAGGCGCCGCAAGCTCAGCGCGAGGTCCTCGCGGATGGCACAACAAAGACAGCCGCCCGGCAGCTCCAGCACCGGGCCATCGATGGTGTCGACGAGATAGTGGTCGAGCCCGATCTCGCCGAGCTCGTTGATCAGCACCGCGGTATCCGTCCAGCCGCCGCCGGCCAGCGCCCGCCTGAGCAGGCTGGTCTTGCCGCTGCCGAGAAAGCCGGTCAGCAGAGCGATCGGCAGCCTCTCCTCCGCCATGCGGGCCTCCCGCGGCGATCCTCCCACCGAGGCTGGCGCCGGGCAAGCGTCCCCTCACCCCGGCCCTCTCCCGCAAGCGGGAGGGGGCGATTTGCCGGCCGGCGAAAAAATCGATTATCCTCAGCGAGGCGCAGGAGAATCCGCCATGACGACAGCTTCGCTCCGCGAAATGGCCCATGCCCTTGGGCTCGACCGTCTGACCGACGCGCATCTGGCGCAGTTCGAGCACACCCTCGAGATTGTTGCGCAGCACGTGCGGCGCCTGCCGCGCGACCTGCCGCCAGCGCAGGAGATGGCGCTGATCTTCCGCGCCAAAGGCCCTGCATGATGAGCGAGCTCGGCTTCCTCGGCATCGCCGAAGCCAGCGATCTGCTGCGCGCCAAGAAGCTCTCGCCGGTCGAGCTGACGAAGGCGCTGCTCGAGCGCATCGACCGTCTCGACAAAAACTACAATGCCTTCATCGCGGTGACGCCCGAGGCGGCGCTGGCGGCGGCGCGGCAGGCGGAAGCCGAGATCGCCGCCGGGCGCTGGCGCGGCCCGTTCCACGGCATCCCCTATGCGCTCAAGGACATCATCGATGTCGCGGGCCTGCCGACGACGGCGCATTCGAAGCTGCTGCAAGGCAATGTCGCGACGGAAGATGCGCCGGTGGGGGCGCGGCTCAAAGCCGCCGGCGGGGTTCTGCTCGGCAAGCTCTCGACACATGAATTCGCCATCGGCGGACCCTCTTTCGACCTGCCCTGGCCGCCGGCGCGCAATCCCTGGAATCGCGATTACTTCGCCGGCGGCTCTTCGAGCGGCAGCGGCGCCGGGCTCGCGGCCGGGCTGTTTCCGGCGGCGCTCGGCACCGATACCGGCGGCTCGGTCCGCAACCCGGCGTCGCAATGCGGTATCACCGGGATGAAGGCGACCTATGGCCGCGTCAGCCGGCGCGGCTTGCTGCCCCTCGCCTTCTCGCTCGACCATGTCGGCCCGATGACGCGCGACGTGCGCGACAATGCGCTGATGCTGCAGGTGATCGCCGGCCACGATCCCGGCGACCCCGCCAGCGCCGACGAGCCGGTGCCGGACTACACCGCATCGCTCGGCGACGGCGCCAAGGGCCTCCGCGTCGGCGTCATCCGCCAGTTCTATGCCAAGGATATCGCCGCCCATCCCGAAATGGCCGCTGCCGTCGAGGCGGCGGTGCGCTGCTTTGCCGAAGCCGGCGCCGAGATCCGCGAGCTCAATCTACCGCCGCTGCAGGATTTCAGCGCTTGCGGCCAGGTCATCATGCTCGCCGAAGCCTATGCGGTGCATGAGCGCTGGCTCAAGGAGCGGCCCGAGGATTACGGCGCGCGCGGGCGCGAGCGGTTGCTGGCGGGCGCCGCCTTGCGCGCAGCCGACTATATCCAGGCGGTACGCTGGCGGCTGCAGCTGCGCGATGCGGCCGCGGCCGCCTTCCGCGATATCGACCTCGCTCTCACCGTCTCGAGCCACGATCCCGCCTGCCGCATCGACGATGATGCGGCCCTGGCGGCAACCTATTCACGCCAAGCGCGGATGGCATTCAACATCACCGGCCAGCCGGCGCTGGTCATTCCGGCGGGATTTGCCGCCAGCGGAATGCCGCTCTCCGTACAGCTGGTCGGCCGGCCTTTCACCGAAGCTGTGCTCTATCGCGCCGCCGCCGCGTATGAGGCGGCGACGGGCTGGAGCAAGCGGCATCCGGCCGGGCTGGCGGGCTGAGAGAGCGGTCGGTGCCCGCTCAGGGCATCAGCCACCAGGTCATGTCGTTGCGGTGCCCGCAGTTCTCGGCCGAGGGATAGCCTTGCAGGAGGATCACCACCGTTCCGTCCATGCGCCGATCCTGGCTCACCGCCGCGGCGCAATCCGTCCGCGAAACGCCGCTCAAGGTCACCGCCACATTGGGCCAATACCGCGCCGTGTCGACAGCGACATCGGCCTCGCGGAAATGGCGCCGGATATCCTGGCGCAGAGCCGCGCTCGGCAGCGGCACGAGCGCGTGATCGAGCTCGCCCGCCGCGCCCTGCAGCTCGTAGCCGAGCGCTACGCCGGGCGGCTCGAACGCCCGGTAGACGACATATTCGGCGCCCCAGCTCAGCAGGATCGCGAGCACGATCCAGACCGCGCTGGGAACGCGCCGCAGCGATTCCCAGAGCCCGGCGCTCGAGCCGGATCCCCGACCATGGACCAACGTGGCAAGCGACATAGCGGTCATCCTTCCCCCCGCACGCGCTAGTCCTGGACAATGGGGCGGCCGGCAATGCCGGGGTGTGATGGGCGTCACAAGCCGGAGGTAGGAAGGCCGGGCCTACCGCGCATCGGCCGCATCCGCTATGAAGCTGCCGCATGGCTGCGCCCGCGAAGCGCGGAATGCTGTGTAAAACCCTAGGCGCGTAAGGGAGGCAAGATGCTGCCACATCGCAGGCTCGGCACGAACGGACCGACGGTATCGGCGATCGGACTCGGCTGCATGTCGCTGTCGGGCGTCTATGGCAAGAGCGAAGATGCGGCGGGAATCGCCCTCGTCCACCACGCGCTCGACCGCGGCATCGACATTCTCGATTCCTCCGACCTCTATGGCTGGGGTCATAACGAGGAGCTGCTCGGCCGCGCGCTCAAAGGGCGGCGCGACGGCGTCTGCCTCGTCAGCAAGTTCGGCCAGGTGAAGACAGCGACCGGCCAAGGGGTCGACAGCCGGCCGGAATATGTCCAGCAGGCCTGCGAGGCGAGCCTGAAGCGGCTCGGCGTCGACCATATCGATCTCTATTTCCAGCACCGCGTCGATCCCAAAGTGCCGATCGAGGACACGGTGGGCGCCATGGTGCGGCTGATCGAGCAAGGCAAGGTGCGCCATCTCGGCCTGTCCGAAGCGCGGCCGGAAACGATCCGCCGCGCGCACAAGGTGCACCCGATCGCCGCCGTGCAGACCGAATACTCCCTCCTCTATCGCGAAGAGGCGGAAGAGACGCTGCAGACCACACGCGCGCTCGGCATCGGCTTCATGGCCTATTCGCCGCTCGGCCGCGGCCTGCTCACCGGCGCGGTGCGCAGCGCCGGCGATGTCGCCGGCGACCGGCGCGCCGAGCATCCGCGCTTCGTCGGCGACAATCTGACGCGCAATCTGGGGCTGGTGGAGCGCGTCGAGGCGATGGCGCGCGAGAAAGCCTGCACGCCCGGCCAGCTCGTCCTCGCCTGGCTCCTGGCGCAAGGCGACGACATCGTGCCGATCCCCGGCACCAAGCGCAAAGCGCGGCTCGACGAGAATCTGGGAGCGCTTTCGGTCAAGCTCACCCCCGCCGAGGCGGGGCGCCTCGGCGAGGCCGTGCCGCGCGGCGCCGCTTCGGGTACGCGCTATCCCGAAGGCGCGATGAAAGCGGTTTATCGCTAAGTGCTGGCGGGCGCGGCCGCGCGCCCAAATTACCGGGATGAGCCTACGCCCCTGGTGTACGCCGGGAGCATTTCATCACGTGTTTCACGTGAAGCGTGGGTTCCTGGCAGAGCCCTTGCACCGGGCACGCTCAATCGCCCTGCACGATGGCAAGAGGTGAAGCACACTACCACAGGCACCCCATAGAGAGTGGCCGAATGCATCTCACGTGCCCGCGACCTCGCTTGCTTCCGCGAACGGAGCCACTCTAGGCTTTTCGTCTCCAGCCCAGAGGGAGTTTCCGATGCGTCTCAGCGCGTTTTTCCCGACCCGCGATATCGGCAGCGATCCCGTCAAGATCCGGGATTGGGCGCAGGCGGCGGAGGATCTCGGCTATCTCTATATCGAGGTCCCCGACCATGTGTTCGGCGCGACGGCGCGCGATGGCTGGACGCCGCTCTACAATGAGAGCGACCCCTTTCACGAGACCTTCACGACGCTGGCCTTCCTCGCCGCGGCGACCCGGAGCATCAAGCTGTCGAGCGGCATCCTCATCCTGCCGCAGCGCCAGACCGGCGTCGTCGCCAAGCAGGCCGCCGAAGTCGACCTGCTCAGCGGCGGACGCCTGCGTTTGGGCATCGGCGGCGGCTGGAACCATGTCGAGTACCAGGCGCTTGGCGCCGAATGGAAGACGCGAGGGGCGCGCCAGGCCGAGCAGGTGGAAGTGCTGCGCCGGTTGTGGACCGAGGATCTCGTCAGCTTCACCGGCCGGTTTCACCACCTGCGCGAGGTCAACATCCTGCCGCGGCCGGTCCAGCGGCCGATCCCGATCTGGTTCGGCGGCTCGTCGGACGCGGTCATCGCGCGCGCGGCGCGGCTGGGCGATGGCTGGATGCCGATCATGCCGCCGGATGAGGAGGCGGCAGCCAAGCTGGCGGCGCTGCGCCATCATCTCCGCTCGTTCGGGCGGGATCCGGCCGGCTTCGGCTTGGAGGCGTGGCTGCGGATGAAGGAGCCCGACCCGCAGCTTTGGTCCGCCGCCGCAGAAGGCTGGCGCCGGCTGGGCGCCGAGGTGGTGATGCTCTATCCGACCTACCGGATCGCGGATTTCGACGAGCAGATCCAGACTCTGCGCCGCTTCAAAGAGGTGGTGCAGGGATAGGGCGCGCCGCGCCCCTCCCCTTTCTCGCCGGCTTTCGCCATGATGCGGAACGGAACGGAACGGAACGGGGACATGGCGAAAGCGCGCAAGGGGAAGGCGGCGAAGGCGGTCGGTGGCACGCGCGCGCTCGCCGATACCGAGCGGGCGCTCCGCCTCAGCGAGGCGCATCTGCGCTCGGTGCTGGAGACGGTGCCGGACGCAATCATCGTCATCGACGACCACGGCGTCATCGAATCCTTCAGCCCGGCCGCCGAGCGGCTCTTCGGCTACACGGAAGCAGCGGTGGTCGGCCGCAACGTCAACATCCTGATGCCGTCCCCCTATCGCGAGCAGCATGACGGCTATCTCGCCCGCTATCTCACCACCGGGGAGCGGCGCATCATCGGCATCGGCCGTGTCGTGGTCGGCCAGCGCGCCGACGGCTCGACCTTTCCGATGGAGCTGGCGGTGGGCGAGATCGACCTCGATGGCCGGCGCCTCTTCACCGGCTTCGTTCGCGACATCACCGAGCGCCAGACGACGCGCGAGCGGCTGCACGAGCTGCAATCGGAGCTGCTGCGCGCGTCGCGCCTCTCATCCATGGGGCAGATGGCCTCGGCGCTCGCCCATGAGTTGAACCAGCCGCTCACGGCGGTCATCAATTACGTCCAGGCTTGCCGGCGGCTGCTCGGAAGCGGCGATGGCGCTGCACTCGAGCGGCTGCAGGACACGATGGACAAGGCGGTGAGCCAGGCCAACCGCGCCGGCCAGATCATCCACCGCATGCGTCAATTCATCCAGAAAGGCGACACCGACCGTCAGGTCGAAAGCATCAACAAGCTCATCGAGGAGGCGAGCGCGCTGGCGCTGGTCGGCGCCAAGGAGAGCGGCATCCTCGTGCGCCTCGAGCTGAGCCCGGAGCTGCCGCCCGTGCTGGTCGACCGCATTCAAATCCAGCAGGTGCTGGTGAACCTGATCCGCAACAGTGTCGAAGCGCTCAGCACCGCGCCGCGCCGCGAGCTCACGATCAAGACCTACAAATCGAACGGAGAGATGGTCGAGGTCGCCGTCGCCGATAGCGGCCCCGGCCTCGACGAGGCCGTCGCCAAGCAGCTCTTTCAGCCCTTCATCACCACCAAGGCCCGCGGCATGGGGCTCGGCCTGTCGATCAGCCGCTCGATCATCGACGCGCATGGCGGCAGGCTTTGGGCCGTGCCGGTACCGCAATCCGGCGTCAGCTTCCAGTTCACCCTGCCTGCCGCCGAGCCCGCTCCATGAGCGCCAATGCCCGCATCTTCATCGTCGACGATGACGACGCCGTTCGCGACTCGCTCGAGCTGCTGCTGCGAGCCGCGGGCTTCGAGGCGATCGTCGCCTATGCCTCGGCGCGCAACTTCCTGGCGGAGGCGGCACCGATGCCGGGCGAGTGCCTGCTTCTCGATGTGCGCATGCCGGATATGGACGGGCTCGAGCTGCAGGAAGAGCTCAACCGCCGCGGTATCAAGCTGCCGGTGATCATCATGACCGGCCATGGCGACGTGCCGATCGCCGTCCGCGCGATGAAGGCCGGGGCGATGGATTTTATCGAGAAGCCCTTTTCCGACGAGTTGCTGGTCGATTGCGTGCGCCGCGCGCGCCGGCAGGCCGAGGAGGCGCGGCGCGAGGGCGCCGAGGCCGACGAGGTGCGCCACCGGCTGCAAATCCTGACGCCGCGCGAGCGCGACGTCCTGCAAGGAATGATCGCCGGCCAACCTAACAAGCTCATCGCCCATGCGCTCGGTATCAGCCCGCGCACGGTCGAGATCCATCGCGCCCGCGTCATGGACAAGATGGCGGCGCGCAGCCTTTCGGCGCTGGTGCGCATGGCGCTGGCGGCCGGAATCGAGTCGAACTGAAGGCGCGGCGAGGCAGCCTCAGCCCTTCGGCGCGCTCGATCTCGCCGCGCGCGCCTTGTCGATATCGACCTCGACCATCGTCACGTCGTTGAACAGCGCCCCGGCGAAATCGGCATCCTGGACCCGCGCTTTTTTCAGGCTGGCGCTGCGCAGGTCGGCCTCGAAGAATTTGGCCCCTTCGAGGTTCGAAGGAAGATCTTGCGAACCGGCGCCGACGCGCTCCAACGGGCCGAGATTGGCCCCGACCAGCACGGCGGCACCGAGATGCGCGTGCGACAGGCAGGCGCCTCTCAGATCGGCGTTGGACAGGTTGGCCTCGCGCAGATCCGAAAACGACAAGTCCACCATCGACAACATGGCGCCGGTCAGATTGACACGCCGAAGCCGCGCGCCGACGATCGTCGCCATCGCCAAATTCACGTGGCTCAGGTCGTAGCCGCTCAGATCGGCGTGGTTCAGCACCGCGCGTTGGCCGTTCCTGCCGCTGCTTTCCACCCAGATCGCATGGTGGCGCAGCATCTCGACGAGCGTGTCGCGGGAGATGCTGGAGATGGCCGGCTTGGTAAGCCCCTCGACCTTCAGCGCGCCGGCGAAGACCTCGCCGTCCATGATCGCGCCGCTGATATCGACGCCCTGAACCTCGGCCCCTTTGAAGATGGCTTTGCTCAGGCAGGCGCCGCGCAGAATCGCCTCGTTCAATCTGGCATTGGTCATGTCGGCGCGCTCGAGCACGGCCCCCGTCAGGTCGGCGCGACGCATATCGACGTTGCGCAGATCCGCGTGGTTCAGGACGGCGTCCCTGAGATCCGCCCCGGTCAGCACGGCATCGGTCAGCTTCGCCTCGGAAAAATCGGCGCCGCGGGCGCGAACCTTCGTGGCATCCGCCGCTTGCGGCCGCAGGGCAGCGCTGGCGGCAAGCTGTCCGCTGTCCATCTTGGCAAAGGTACCCTGGCGAAGATCGGCACCGCGAAAGCAGGCTCGCTCCATTTGCGCGCCGCGCAAGCAGGCGCCTCTGAGGTCGGATTTCGACAGATCCGCGCCGTCCAAATTCGACAGGCGCAAATCGGCCCCGAACAAATTGGCGCCGGAGAGCCGCGTATCGCTCAGCTTCGAACCGCGAAGATTGGCGCCCGTCAGATCGGCGCGGGAAAGATCGCGTCCGCTGAGATCGACGCCCGAGAGATCATGACGGGCGAACGAGGCCGGGCGGCCGCCCGAACGGCCGCGAATGTAAAGCTCGTGCAGCTGCAGCACTTGGCGGAATTGCTGCGGCGTAAGGCGCTTGTAGTCCGGGCCCGAATATCCGGCATCTTCGAACGGCATGTCAGTATTATTGGGCCAAACCGTTATGAATTACTGAATTGGCGCGGAGCATTGGAGTTCTTGGCCCGTCCCAGGCCTTCACCGCGCCGGCGCCGTCACGCCCATTGTGGCGTGGGGCCTGGCCGTCGACCTCAGGGGTGACGATCGTGTGAGCAAACCGTGGCAACGCGCATTTTCGCCGAGCGGCGATGCTTCCCCGAGAGATACGCAAGGCGCGATAATTCCCTATTAACGAGTATTCGCCATAGTGCGCTCGCATTGTGTTTTCGCCCGCTTCACCGGAAGCCAGGCCGGAGGCGCGTCGTTGCAGCGCGGAATTGACATCGACCAGTTCGCCACGTCGCGGACGGGACGGAGCTACTTCAAGTTCCTCGTCTTCTGCGCCCTATTCTCTTTTGGCATCGGGTTCGTCTTTTACGAGACCAGCCTGCGCTCCTACACCGTGAGCAAAAGCGAAGAAAAGATCACGGCGCTGCAGTTGGTGGATGCTTTCGTCAATCAATATTCGGGAATTCGCGGCGATCTCCACAGCGACAAGGCGCCCGTCCCCGCCACGTTTCGTGCTCACGCCATCGATCTCTTCAACCGCTCGGGCGACGGCGATCACCTCTTGCGTCTCGACTTGGTCGGCCGGACCGGCCGAGCGATCGTGACGCCGCCGCGGGACCAGGCGATGGCCGAAATCATCGAGCAATTCGCTCACTCGACGAATCCGCAACCGCGATCCGCATTCATCGATCTCGACGGGCATACGATCTTCCGGACGATGTATCCTTCGATCGCCAGTCAGCAGAGCTGCGTCGATTGCCACAACCAGCTCCAAGGCGACAAGGGGCACTGGAAGCTCAATGACGTCATGGGCGCGTTCTCGGTCGACGTTCCGGCCGGTCCCTTCCTGCGCCGCAATCTCCTCCAGAGCGCCGGCATGGGGCTCGGAACATTTGCGGCGCTGAGCGCGGTAAGCCTGTGGATCGCGCTGCTCTACTTCCATCGCAGCCGCGAACGCGAAGCGACCTTTCGCGCCGTCCAACGCGCGAAGGAGGAGGCCGAATCGGCGAGCCGTTCCAAATCCGAATTCCTGGCGAATATGAGCCATGAATTGCGCACGCCCTTGAACGCCATTATCGGTTTTTCGGACGTCATGGCGGGCGAAAAGTTCGGCCCGCTGGGCAATGAGCGCTATGTGCAATACGTCCACGATGTCGGCGACAGCGGGCGGCATCTGCTGAGCCTGATCAACGACGTTCTCGATATCTCGAAAGTCGAGTGCGGCAAGCTCGATCTCCATGAAGAGGCCGTCGACCTTGCCGAGATCTTCGACGGCTCGATCCGGCTCATGCGCCAGCGCGCCGAAGCGGCGCAGATCTCGCTGACGGCCGAGGTGGCGGCTTCGCTGCCACCGCTTTGGGCGGATGGTCGCCGCATCAAGCAGGTCGTGCTCAATCTGCTGTCGAACGCGGTCAAATTCACGCCGGCGGGCGGCAGCGTCTCGGTGCGCGCGTTTGCCGGCAAGGATGGTGTCCGGTTTGCCGTGAGCGATAGCGGGATCGGCATGGATGCGGCCGGCATCGAGCTGGCATTGCGGCCGTTCGGTCAGGTCGATTCCAGCCTTGCCCGCAAATATTCCGGCACCGGGCTTGGCCTGCCGCTGAGCAAGGCGATTGCGGAATTGCATGGCGGCACGCTCGAGATCGCCAGCCGGCCGGACGAGGGAACGGTTGTGACGGTCGCGTTACCGCTGCGCCGGATCATCGCGAAGCGAGCCGACACCGCCGCTTGACGCAAGGCGGGCGCGTTGCTCCCGCCGCATCGGCCAATCTCGCGCTCCGAACAGCCGCAAGTCTTCGACGCTTCGTCATCAAATCATCATAAATCTTCGCGCCGTGAAAAGGCTGCAAGAAGTCTTTCAGATCGTCCGCGCCTCGCAGTAAGGTAGGCCGCAGACCAAGATCTGGAGCAGCGACATGGCGACGCCGAGCAATCAGCCAACAAATGGGCGAGACTGGTTGGACGCGGAACTCGCCGACGCGATCGATGAGGATTATGAGCTCGAGCTCTCCGAGCCGGAGCTGTCACTCGAAATCCAGAATATCTATCGCAAGGCCCATCCGCCTTCGCTTCCCCGCGCCGACTATTTTCGCACCTTGCTCAAACTCCAGGCCGAGCTGATCAAGCTCCAGGACTGGATCGCCCATCAGAAGGAAAAGGTCGTCGTCCTCTTCGAAGGCCGGGACAGCGCCGGCAAGGGCGGCGTCATCAAGCGCATCACCCAGCGGCTCAATCCACGCGTCTGCCGCGTCGTCGCGCTCCCCGCCCCCACCGAGCGCGAGCGCTCCCAATGGTACTTCCAGCGCTATGTCCCGCATCTTCCGGCCGGCGGCGAGATGGTGCTGTTCGATCGCTCCTGGTACAACCGGTCAGGCGTCGAGCGGGTCATGGGCTTTGCCACCGCGGATCAGGTCGAGCAATTCTTTCACGACGTCCCTGAGTTCGAACGCATGCTGGTCCGCTCCGGCATCCGGCTGATCAAATATTGGTTTTCGATCACCGACCAGGAGCAGCAGCTGCGCTTCCTGATGCGGATTCACGACCCGCTCAAGCAATGGAAGCTTTCGCCCATGGATCTGCAGTCCCGGGTCCGCTGGGAAGACTATACAAGGGCGAAGGAGGAGACCTTCGCCCGGACCAGTATCCCGGAAGCGCCATGGCACATTGTCGAGGCGAACGACAAAAAACGGGCGCGCCTCAATTGCATCGATCATCTGCTCTCTCAAATTCGCTATGAAGACATACCGCACGAGGAGGTGAAGCTGCCGGACCGGGTCTTCAATCCGGATTACGAGCGCCACGTCTTGCCCCCGGAACTCTTCGTTCCGTCCAAATACTGACGCCGTAGTGCCCGCTCGCCGCGACCACGACCGGGCTCACGACAGCCGATCGTCATCATCTGCCCTGCGCTTTGCGCCTCTGATATCCTTCGGGCATCCGCCGGACGGGGCAAGCGCGGCGGCGGTGGCCTTGCAAGCGGACGCATCGAGCGCTGATTTCCTGGAGAACCCCGCGCCCAACGTGAAGGTGACTTGAAAAAGGAGCCATCGCTATGTCGGCGACACCGAATCTGAACGCTTCCGGCACGGCCATGCCGGAAACCCAATCCATCCGTGAGCACTGGCGCCTGTTTCTAACCGAAGGCATCATCCTGGTGCTGCTGGGTCTCGGCGCCATTCTGGTGCCGCCCATTGCGGGTCTTGCCGCCACGGTCTTTCTCGGCTGGCTGTTTGTAATCGGTGGCGTTGTCGGCCTGGTGGCGACGTTTCGGGCACGAGGCGCCCCCGGCTTCTGGTGGGCGGTATTCTCGGCGATTATCGCCCTGCTCGCCGGCGCGGTGCTGTTGTGGAATCCGCTGCAAGGTCTGGTCACCCTGACCTATGTGCTCATCGCCTATTTCCTCGTGGACGGCGTCTTCATGATCGCGCTCGGCATCGCGCATCGCCGCGACCTCTCGCACCGCTGGCAAGGCCTCGTGCTGAACGGCGTCATCGATGTGATCCTCGCCGTCATCATCCTGTCGGGCTTGCCCGGTTCCTTTGCCTGGGCGCTTGGACTCTTGCTTGGTATCGACCTTGCTTTCGGCGGCGCGACGCTCATCGCCATGGCGCTGGCGGCGCGCCACCCTGCCGGATAATTAGCGCGCAGCGCCGCGACGCAGAAACCGCGGGCCGAGGCTGAGCGCTGTTTTCGCGTGGCCTGCGACGGCTGTGGAGCCATCTGACTTGGCCGATCGACCGTGACCATGGGCCGAACGCATCATGGCCCGGTCGCTCGCGTCAGCGCCGCGGGTGGAGGCGTACTGTCAAGCTGCTCGAGGAAAGCGGTGAGATCCGAGATCTGAGATGCCGTTAAGTGAGGAACGAGCGCGAGTGTCTCCTCGCGCGCGCCCACCAGCCTGCCCCGGCTCGCCGCCTCGCCTTGGGCGTAGAACTCCAGCACGTCGCGCAAGGTCTTGAAGCGGCCATCATGCATATAGGGCGCCGTCAGCGCGACGTTACGCAGGGATGGCGTCTTGAACGCCCCGAGCTGCGATTGCGGGGAAGGCAGGTAGGCGAGCTTGTCCTTGGCGGCGGACGGGTCGTCGCTGAAACGGCCGATGCCGTTGAAGGGATCGGCGCGGAGTTCGGCGATGCCCGCGGCACGTCCAGTATCCGGCGCCTCGTCTGGCAGCACCGGCAAGCCGATGTTGTGGAATTCGCCGTCACTGAAATTGGGGCCGGCATGACAGAGGTCGCAATGCCCGGCGCCGACGAAGAGTTTGAGTCCGCGCTTGGCCGCCGGCGAGAGCATGGCGAGCTTCGCTCGATCGCCGGTTTTGAGCCCTTCGACGTAGCGGTCGAAGGGCGACGGGCCGCCGGTGAGCTTGCGCTCATAGGCCTCGATCGCCTTGCCGACATTGGCGAAAATCCGATCCACCGCGTCGCGGTCGGCGGCCGTCATGGCGTCCCAGGCGCGGGCCGCCGGTGCGGTCTCGTCATTCTCAGGGCGGCCATGGGCGGGGAAGCGGCCGCTATCCGCGAGCGCCGGCATCGGCCCGAAGACCTGTTCATAGGCGCGGCGAAGCGACGGATCCTCATAGAGGGCGTGTGCGACATGCAGCCGGTCGCTACCGAACTCGCGCGGATTCTCGATGACATACGGCACCTGGGACCACAGCGAATCCGCTCTGCCATCCCAGAAGAACCAATGATTCTCCGCGGCGCCGAGCAGCGTCGGAGCGTTGCGGGTGCCGACGGCAAGGCCCTTGGCGAGAGCGCGGCCGTCGGTAAAGGCGCGCTGCGGCTGATGACAGATAGCGCAAGAGATCGCGCCATTCACCGACAGGCCCCCATCGAAGAAAAGTTTCTGACCCAGGACTGCGGCGCGCGGGTTGTCGGCAACGCCATCGGTAGGGTCGGCAGGCGGCGGCTCGAGCGGGCTGTGGGCCATGATCGCCGCCAGCTCGTCGGGCGTGTAGAGCGCGCGATCGCCGGCGCTTGGTGCCGCGGCGCCCAGCATCACCGCGAAGAAGGCCCCGCCAAGCAGGGTGGCGATCGCTCCGCCCGACCTCATCGCCTCACTTGCCGCAGCAGGGCAACTGGAGATAGGCGACGTCCTCCTTGCCGCTTTGCCGTACGGTCGCCTTCAGCGTCCAAGCGCCCATCATGTGGAAATACATGCCCGAGACGTCGACGATGCCATCATCGCTCGCCACTTTGGGCGAGGAGTTCATGCCATGCGCAAAACCGGTCTTCATGCCGTGGCGCATGCCCGCATAGATCTCGACTGCGGCATCGGACAGCTTCTTGTGCGGCGCCGCGCCGTCATAGATGCCGAGGCGGATCGTGAAATACTTCTCGTAAGGGATCGGCGTCGGCACCGCGAGCAGCTTCACCAGGAACAGATGATGCACCGTGTAGGCGCTGCGCGTTGGCTTGAAATGCGCCGGCGCATCGGACATCGGCATATTCATTTTCATTCCGTTCGTCGTCCCTTCCGCCGCCGCCGCCGGGGGCGCGGCGAACCCGGCGAGTACGGCCGTGACCAGCAGACAGAGCCTTGCCCGAGCCATCTTTGAACCCTCCCTGAAGGGTGTTCGCCCTACCCCGAACGCCGGAGGCGCCAGGAGCATCGGCTTTACAAGGCTAATCAGTAGGCCATAGCATCCTATTTCGCCAACCCTGAAACACCGGGTCAGAAGCCGGCGAGCACCGAATCAATGCCGATATGACGCGTCCCGGCATAGTGATAGGTGAGCACGACGCTAAACGTGATGACGAGCACGGTGGCGGAAAAAGCGAGCAGCCCGATCGCCATCCGACGATTTGCCAAGCGCCGGCTCGCGACGAATTCGGCCGCGGTCTGCGGGCGCGCACCGGCCCTGCGTCGGCGGGCGTCGATGCGCTCCTCCTCCTGAGCCCAGCGGTAGATCATCAGCATGGCGGTGGCGGCAAACATCATGCTGCCCGGAATCCACATGGTAAGCCCGCCGAGCTGCTCGTCGGTGACGGGGCTCAGCCCCCAGAACCGCCCCAATGTGCCGTAGGCGCTGTAAAGCGCTTGATGTTTGAAGCTCAGGAACGAGCCGAGCAGGATGTTGGCCGCCGAAGCAAACCAGAACATGCCCAGCCTGGTCCCCAAGGAGGCGCCGAGCGGATACGGGCGCGGATCGAGGATACGCCAGAAGAAGACGAGACCGCTGATCAGCAGCGTCGTGTGCCAGAGATCGTGGACCGGCTCGTCGAGGATGGCGAGATCATGATAGCGCGGTACCATCCAAAAATAGGTCGTGCCAATGAACAGCGCCGTCGCCGGCGCCGGCCGGCCCAACGGACCCAACACGCGCGGGATGGCGCCGCCGAGAAGCGGCGCGACCAATCCGCGGCGCAGCCAGGCCGGCAATCCACGGAGCAACGCCGCCTGAGGGGCCGCGAGCATCAGCAGCATCGGCCCGACCGTGCGCAGCAGCATGTGCTCCACCTGATGCGCGACGAAAAGATGGTCGGACAGCGTCTCGATCGGCGATTGCAGCGCGAGGAAGACGGCCCCCACGCCGCCGAAGAAAGCGAGATGCGCCGGCGCGCCGCGGCGTTCCCCCGCCGACAATCCGCGTCCGCGCCGGCCACGAATGTAGACCCAGAGGACCAGAAGCGTGGCGATGGTGAGGCCCGGCGTCACCGGCCAGATCGACCAGGTCTCGCCCGCTGCAAGGAGGTGATCGTAGCGGAGCATCGGAGGAACCGCAGCGAGCACCGGCAAGAGACCGGCGATCAACGCCGCCGGCCACAACAAGGAAAAGTCCACTCGTCTCATTTCTCTAGCTCGACGGCTTCACCAGGGATTGGACGACATTGAGCAGCTCCGGCCACCCGACGGAATCGGCGTCGTCGTAGATCTTGCGGATGCGACCCTGCTGATCGACGATCGCCAGCACATCGTTGTGGACGATGTCGTAATCGGCATGGGACTGCTCGGCCAGCTTGTTGACCACCTCAGGCTGCACCCCCGCCGAATCCCCGGTATCGCTTTCGTTCTCGGCGGAGAGGCTCACGCGCTTGTACCAGACGCTGAACCCGCCGCTCACGATCCGGCGCATTTCGGCGGGTGCTGCGACCAGGTACTGCCAATGCGTGTCCTCCGGATTCCAGCCGTATTGCCGCATGAAGGCGCGCATCTGCTCCGGCCCGGTGTTCTCGGGGTCGATGTTGAAGGATACGATCGCCACCTTGTCGGCGATGCCGGCGGGGCGCAAACCCAGCGTTTCGAGATTGGCCAGATGCGCAGCGATCAGCGGACACATCGTCGTGCAGTAGGGGAAGAGGAAGGTGACGAGCTGGACCTTGCCGGCAAAGCCGCTCGACGAGATGGCCTCGCCGAGCTGGTTGGTCATGGTATAGCTCGGCGCTGGAGCGAGGATCGGGAGAGACGTGTGCCGATCCCCTTCATATCGCCGGCCGAGAAAGAAGCTGGAAAGGGCGACAGCCGGCAGGCTCGCAACCAGCGCCGCGAACCAGATCCATCGTCGCCAAGTGCCCAAGGGCGACCGGTGTCGGAGTTCTGGTGCCGTTGCTACGCGCATCTCATCTCGCGACAATGCGATTGACGACGTCGGCGTCGAAATGCGCCGGATCGATCTTCAGATAGGCCACGCCTTCCTCGGGCGCGACCACTGCCTCAACCACGCCGGGCGCCGCTTGCAGCCGGGAGGCGAGAACGCCCACCTCGCCTTGCGCGATTTTTCCGCAGCGGGCGAGATAGCTTTTGTAACGGCGAGGCCGGCGCATCGTTGCCGCGATGACGAGCCAAATCAGCGCAACGACGAAAGCAAAGGCGAAAACGCCGGTGACGCCATCGACTGCCGACACCCAGCCGCCGCCCGCGCCCCCGACGAAAATGCCGAGGAACTGCGCACTCGAGTAGATGCCCGTCGCGGTTCCTTTGGCGTCGGCCGGCGCGCTCTTGGTGACCAGCGACGGCAGCATCGCCTCCATCACGTTGAACGCGGTGAAGAAGCCGATCAACGCGGCGATTAGCACCGCGCCATGGCTGCCGGCCACGGCCATCGCCACATTGCTTGCCGCCAGCAGCACGATGGCGGCGATAAGCACTTCCTTCATGCGGCCGCCCTTCTCGGCCAGGATGACCGCCGGTACCATCAGCACGACCGATGCCGCAAGAACCGGAAGGTAGAGCCGCCACTCGCCGCCAGACGTGATCTGCAATGTGCCCATGAGCAGCCGCGGCACGGCGAGGAAGCTCGCGGTCAGTACGACATGAAGCGCGAAAATGCCGAAATCCAGTCGCAGCAGTTCGCGATCGCGCAAAACGCGCGCGAAGAGAGCCGGCACCGGCTCGGCGTCACGATGACGCAGAGTCGCCGCGGGCGTCGGCACCACCCCTAGGGTAATGCCGATGCCGGTCGCGGCGAGACCCGCGGTCAGCCAAAAGATGCCAGCCAAGCCGATCGCGCCCGCCAGCGCCGGCCCGAGAACGATGGCGATCACGAAGGAAAGACCGATGGTCATGCCGATCATGGCCATCGCCCGCGTTCTCACCTCCTCACGGGTCAGATCGGCGACGAACGCGAGGATCGCCGAGCCGACCGCGCCGGTTCCCTGAAGAACGCGGCCGACGAGCACGCCCTCGATCGAGGTGGCGAGCGCCGCGACGGCGCTGCCGATGCCGAAGAGGAGAAGGCCGGCGGAGATCACGGTCTTGCGGCCGATGCGATCGGAGAGCAGGCCGAAGGGGATCTGCAGCACGCCCTGGGTCAGTCCGTAGGCGCCCAGCGCCAAGCCGATCATCGCCGGCGTCGCGCCGGGGAGATGGCGCGCGTAAGTGGCGAAGACGGGGTAGATCATGAAGAGGCCGAGAAGCCGCATCGCGAAAATCGCGGCAAGCGACCCCGTCGCACGAAGTTCGCGCGGCGTCATCGCTTCGCGATGCTCCCGATATTCACCGGCTCAACGCTCCCGACCTGGCACGATCCAGGCTCGGCGCCTCCGGCGGCCGGGGCAAGTTAAATGTCGTTTAAGGTCCGACGCGCGAAGCCCCGCGATTGAGCCGAAATGTCGCAGCCTGTCGCCGTCCGCGGCGCGGTGAGACGCCGCTTGCGAGATGCAGGCGAGAACCCGGACCTTTTCCCGCCATGGCCGTCACCGAGATGGCGAAGCAGCGC
>Ga0335076_10000512_pt1 | contig 36025 bp, 28 predicted proteins | sample Lox_Sample_25_FD_206717 | JGI IMG/M metagenome (GOLD analysis project Ga0335076, IMG submission 206717) | Soil microbial communities from Loxahatchee National Wildlife Refuge, Florida, United States - Lox_Sample_2.5 | ecosystem: Environmental > Terrestrial > Soil > Wetlands | place: USA...
GGGCCCGCCGCTCCCGCCGGGAGCCATCACCCCGCCCACCCCGGCGGTGGTGGTCGCGGTGCTGGTGGAGGCAGGGCAGGCCGTCCCTAAGGGCGCGCCGCTCCTCGTCCTCTCGGCGATGAAGACCGAGACCCAGCTCGTCTCCCCCTTCGCCGGGCGGGTGAGGTCGGTCGCCGCGGCCGCGGGGGCGCGGGTGCGGCCGGGACAGGTCCTGCTCGAGGTCGAGCCGGAGCCGGAAGGAGGAGACCGTGGCGGATGACGTTCTCTACGAGGTCCGGGGACCGGCGGCGTGGCTCATCCTCAACCGGGAGCGGCAGCGCAACGCGCTCGACGCCGGGGCCGTCGACCTCCTGCTCTCCCACCTCGATCGCGCCGGGGCGGACGGGGCCGTTCGCGTCCTCTGCCTCACCGGCGCCGGGGACCGGGCCTTCTGCGCCGGCGCCGACCTGGGCGCGGCGCGGGGCGCGCCGGACCCGATGGCCGGGGCGAGGAGGTACGCGAGGCTCCTCGAGCGCATGCGGAGGTTTCCGAAGCCGCTGGTGGCGCGGGTGAACGGCCACTGCCTCGCCGGCGGCCTCGGGCCCATGCTCTCCTGCGACCTCGTCTACGCGCGCGAGGGGATCCGCATCGGGGTTCCGGAGGTGACGGTGGGACTCTTCCCCATGATGATCGCAGCGCTCCTGTTGCGCGACGGGACGAGGAAGAAGGTCCTGGAGCTCGTCTACCGCGGCGAGCAGGTGGCGGCGCGAGAGGCGGAGGCGATGGGGCTCGTCACGCGTGCCGTGCCCGACGCCGAGCTCGACCGAACGGTCGACGATGCCCTCGCCGCCATCGCCGGGAACGCCCCCCGCGCGATCGCCATCGGGCGGCGCGCGCTCGCCGAGGCCGACGACCTGCCCTTCGACCTGGCGGTGGAGCACCTGTGCGCGCGCCTGGGAGAGGTGATGAAGACGGAGGACGCCGGCGAGGGCCTGGCGGCGTTCCTCGAGAAGCGACGGCCGCAATGGAAGGACCGGTAGCCGATGGCGCTCTGGACGCGAACGAACCAGGATTACGAGCGGCCCTGCATGATCACTTGCGCCCTCTCGGGCGTGGTCGCGAACCGGGCCCAGTGCCCCGCCATCCCCTACACGCCGGAGGAGTACGCCGCCGAGGCGAAGCGCGCCTACGAGGCGGGCGCGGCGGCCGTGCACATCCACGCCCGCTCGCCCGACGGCGCGCCGAGCTACGAGGTCGAGGACTACCGCGCCATCTACCAGGCCGTCACCGCCGCCTGCCCGGTGATCGTCAACTTCTCCACGGGTGCCATCGACGTCCCGACCGAGAAGAAGGTGGCTCCCATCCGCGCGATGAGGCCGGCGGTGGCCGCCCTCAACATGGGCTCGATGAACTACGCCAAGTACCACCCGGTCCGGAAGGCCTTCGTGTTCGAGCTGGTGTTCGCGAACCCCTTCTCGGAGATCACCGAGATCCTGAAGGCCATGCGGGAGTCTCGCACCAAGCCGGAGATGGAGTGCTTCGACGTCGGGCACGTCGGCAACTCGTTCCCGCTCATCGACATGGGGCTGCTCGCACCGCCCTTCCAGTACAGCCTCATCCTCGGCGTCCTGGGGGGCGCACCGCCCACCGTCCCGAACCTGCTCGCCATGGTGGACCAGCTCCCCCCGCAGAGCGACTGGGAGGTCATCGGCATCGGCCGCGAGCAGTGGCGGCTCCTCGCCGCCTCCTGCTCGATCGGCGGGAACGTGCGCGTCGGCCTGGAGGACAACTTCTACCTGCCCGACGGCGTCATGGCGAAGTCGAACGGCGAGCTGGTGGAGCGCGCCGCGCGCATGGTCCGCGACCAGGGCCGAGAGGTGGCCGCGGTCGACGCCTGCCGCACCCGGCTCGGGCTCGAGAACCGCTAGGGAGCGCTCGCCGCCCCTTCCCTTCCCTGCGCGGGCATCTCCTCCGGGAGGTGCGCCAGGCTCCTCCTCATCCACCGCTGGAAGAGGGTGAGGACCGGCAACGCCAGCGGCAGGGCGAGGGCGGTGGTGAGTTCGAAGGTGTAGGTCCAGTCGACCCGCGTGCCCGAGGGAGTGGGAGAGAACGTCCAGTCGCCCTCGCCCCCGCGGACGAGGAGGCAGAACGGCATGGCCGGCAGGGTGAGCCACCGGTAGCGGTGGCGGAGCGGGCGGTCGAACGTCACGATCTCCTCGAGGATCCAAGAGGAGTCCGTCATGGCGACGCGGCGCCGCGCTCCCGCGCCCGGGGCGCTCCCGCTCACCATCTCCGCGCTGGCGATGCCGGGGATGGGGGCGACGCGCCGGAGCAGGACCGGAAGGCTCCGGCAGTCCACCGCGAAGTCGAAGACCTCTTCGGGAGGTCGGGCGACCTCGACCGCCGCGTGCACCCGCAGCTTCACGGAGCGGGTCGCCCGCGGCCGATGTCGGCCATCACCGCCAGGAAGAAGGCGGGGCCGACGAGGACGTGCCGGAGGGCTGCGGGGAGCGATTGCGGCTTCCGCTCGAAGGCGTGGTCGCCCACGAGCTGCAGCGTCCAGGCGGCGGCCGCGATCGCGACGACCGCCGTCGGGTGGAGGCCCCGGCCGATGGGGACGCAGGCGACGAGGAGGGCCGCGATCCCGGTGCCCAGCCCGGCATCCATCCAGATGTACCAGGCGGCCAGGGCTGCCCACGCCGCCACCGCTGCCGTGACCCGGTGGCCGCCGAGCTCGCCGAGCGGGATCCAGTCGAGCATGGCGATGGTGGTGAGGGCGATGAACGGGATGGCCGCCTCGTGGCACAGGCGGTTGGCGGGGTTGCGGTGCGCCTCCGCGTACTCGGCGAAGAGCGCCTCGAGCCGAGGATGGCGACCCCCGCTGCGCCCGGCGTTGAGGCCTTGGGGCAGGGGGGGATCGCGATCCGGTGTGAAGACCTGGGGCATTCCGAGTTCCTGGTGAAGGAGGATGGGCTCGCCTGGCGGCGATCAGCCCCGGGCGCCTCGGCGGCAGGTCCGGGGCGTCGATGCGGTCTCAGCTTCGCCGCTCATGCGGGCGACTCTTGGCTTCGAGCCGTCGGAGGTTCAATAAACCTTGGTCTAAGACCCAAACGGGGGAAGGCGTGGCGCTCGGAGGGGCTCGACCCTGTTCGCGAGGAACGGGCTCCGCCGCCGTTCACCGAGGGGAGCGGCGCGCTCCGGACGGCAGACGGGAGGCCCCCTTCGCGAGGCCCATCCGATATCGCGGCGCGAACCCCGGGCGCGCGGCGCGGCAGGGGAGATGGCGCCCGGCGGCACCCCTCCTTAATTCGACCCTGGTGCGCGTCTACGCCGGGACGAGCGGCTTCTCCTTCACCGCGTGGCGGGGGTCGTTCTACCCCTCCGACCTTCCCTCCGACCGCATGCTGGCGTTCTACGCCGGGCAGCTCCCGGCGGTGGAGCTGAACAACACCTTCTACCGGATTCCCTCGGCGAAGACCCTCTCCACCTGGCGCGACCAGGTGCCGGAGGCCTTCCGCTTCGCGATGAAGGCGCCGCAGCGGATCACCCACCGCGCCCGGCTGGTGGGGGCGGCGGACTCCGTCGCCTTCCTTTACCGGAGCATTGCCGAGCTGGGCGCGAAGCTCGGTCCGCTCCTCTTCCAGCTGCCGCCGAACCTCAAGAAGGACCTCCCCCGACTCTCCGACTTCCTCGCGCTGCTGCCGGCCGGGGGAAGGGCGGCCTTCGAGTTCCGGCACACCTCCTGGTTCGCGGACGACGTCTACGAGGCCCTGCGGGCCCGCGGCGCGGCTCTGTGCGTCGCCGAGTCGGACGAGCTCGCGGTGCCGCTCGTCGCGACCGCTCCCTTCGGCTACCTCCGGCTTCGCAAGACCGCGTACGCCCCGCCGGACCTCTCCGCCTGGGGCGAGAGGATCGTGGGGCAGCCCTGGGAGGAGGCGTTCGTCTTCTTCAAGCACGAGGAGGAGGCGCAGGGCACTTCCCTTGCGAGAGCGCTGACGGCGATCGTCGAGGAGCGGCCTCGAGCGGGCGCCTGAAGCTCATCCTTCCCTGGCCCCGCCCGCAGAACGCCCTCGCCGGGGTGACCGGGAGGCGCTACCCTTGGCCTCATGCCGCACCCCGCGCGCCGGGAGTACATCGCTCGCCAGCGCGAGGCGCACGGGCGGCGGGCCGTCGCCGTCCTTCCCATTCACTACCCGAAGGAGATCCTCACCGCCCTCGAGGTGCTGGCGGTGGAGATCTGGGGGCCGCCGGGGCCGCCCCGCTCCGACCAGGCGGGACGGATCCAGTCCTACGTGTGCTCGGTCGCGCGCAACGCCCTCGCCTTCCTCGCCTCCGGTGGCGCCGACTCGGTGGACGGCGTCCTCTTCCCGCACACCTGCGACTCGATCCAGGGACTCGCCACCCTCGCCACCGACTTCGGGGGCTGGAAGAAGAAGGCCTTCACCTTCATCCACCCGAAGGGCCCGGCGCGAGCGAGCGCGCGCGCCTTCGTCGGACGCGAGATGCGGAGCCTGGGGCAGGAGCTCTCGGAACTCGCCGGGGCGCGCCTCGAGCCGGAGAGGCTGGCTCGCGCCATCGCTCTCCACCGCCGGATCGACGCGCGCCGGGCGGAGCTGCTCGACGCCCGGGCGCGGCTTCCCCTCTCCGACCCCGAGCTCTACGCTCTCCTCCGCCGAGGCGAATGGCTCTGGCCGGAGGATCACCTCGCCGAGCTGGAGGCGGCGAGCGCCCTCCTCGCCCAGGCGCCCGTCCAGTCTGGGGTCCCCGTCCTCGTCACCGGGTACGTTCCCGAGCCGCTCTCGACCCTCGAGATCCTGAACCGGGCGGGCGCCTACGCGGCGGCCGACGACTACGCGGCCGTCGGTCGCCGGGTGGTCCGCGGCGGTCGCGAGGGCGCCGGCGGGGGCGATCCCTGGGAGGAGCTCCTCGATCGGTACTGGAGCGCACCCCCCTGCCCGACGCGCTGCGCCGACCAGGACCTCAGGCTCCGCCACCTCGAGGGCCTCCAGGAGCGCAGCGGCGCTCGTGGCGCTCTCCTGCACCTCGTGAAGTTCTGCGAGCCGGAGGCCTTCGACGCCCCTGCCATCCGCCGGGCGTTCGCCTCGAAGGGAATCCCGGTCCTGGAGCTCGAGGGCGAGCTGGAGCGTGAGCTCTCGGGACAGGCGGTCACCCGCATCGAGGCCTTCGTGGAGATGCTCGGCGGCCCGAGGAGGCCGGCGTGATCCGGAGGCGCTTCGAGTACGAGATGGCGGGCCGCGTCGTCGGGCCACTCGTCCTGCGCCTCGAGGCCTGGCAGCGGCGCCTCCGGCTCCGCCGGCGGAGGCCGAAGGGGGGACCGTTCGGGCCGCCGCTCGAGTCGGTGAGGAAGCTCCGCGAGCTCATGAGCCTCCACTACCTAAAGGGGCGCCACGCCGACGGCGCGGTGCCGGTGGCGTGGGTGACGAGCGGCTTCCCCATCGAGGTGCTGCGGCCGCTCGGCTTCCACGCCGTCTACCCGGAGAACCACGCGGCCCTGTGCGGGGTGCAGCGCATCGTCCCGGAGCTCTCGGACGCGGCCGAGAAGGAGGGGTACTCCCGCGACCTGTGCAGCTACGCGCGCACGGACCTCGGCAGCGTCCTCACCGGCAGGACCCCGGTGGGCCGCCTGCCCAGGCCCGACCTCCTTGCCTGCTGCACCAACATCTGCCAGACGGTCCTCTACTGGTACCGGGCGCTGGCGGCGCACTTCCGGGTCCCCCTCGTCCTCGTCGACACCCCCTTCGTCTACGGCGACGGGAAGCCCCACCATCTCGGCTACGTGCGCGACCAGCTCCAGGAGTTCGTCGAGGTCGCGGAGCGCGTCGCCGGCCGGAAGGTCGACCCGGGCGAACTCGCCCGCGCCACGGCGCTGGCGCGGGAGGGCACCGACCTCTGGGGGCAGTGCCTCGCCTTCGGGAAGGCGCGTCCGGCCCCCTGGACCGGCATCGACGGGTTCTTCCACATGGCGCCCATCGTCGCCCTGCGCGGCACCGAGGAGTGCAACGCCTACTACCGATTGCTACGGGACGAGCTCGACGACCGGGTGCGGCGCGGGATCGGCGGCATCCGGGAAGAGCGTCACCGCCTCCTCTGGGACAACCTGCCCGTCTGGTTCGCCGTGCGGGAGCTCTCGACGCTGCTCGCCGAGCGCGGCTTCAACTTCGTCTGCACGAGCTACACCAACGCCTGGGCCGAGGCGGGCAGCCAGGTCGACCCCGCAGACCCGCTCGGCTCCGCTGCGCTCGCCTACTCGCACATCATTCTCAACCAGGACCTCCGCAACCGCATGGGGATCCTGCGCCGGCTGGCGAGCGAGTACCGGGTCGACGGCGCCGTCCTGCACAGCGACCGGTCCTGCAAGCCCTACTCCATCGGGCAGGTCGACCTGAAGGAGGAGCTCTCCCGGGAGCTCTCGATCCGGGTCCTCCTCCTCGAGGCCGATCACGGCGACGCTCGAGCCTACGCCGCCGAGCAGGGCGAGAACCGCCTCGTCGCCTTCATGGAGAGCTTCGGGTGACGCGCGCCGTCGCCATCGGCCTCGACGCCGGCAGCACCACCTGCAAGGCGGTGGCGGTGGACGCCCGCGGCGGGATCCTCGCCCACCTCATCGAGCCCGCCGACCCGCGCATCGAGGCGCAGGCGGATCGGCTGGTGGGCGCCCTGCGGGAAGAGGTCGGCGCGGACCTGCCGCTCGGAGCCACCGGCTACGGGCGCAAGCGGGTCCGGGCCGCCCGGGTGCTCACCGAGATCACCTGCCACGCGCGCGGCGCCTTCGCGCGCGTCGGGAAGGCGTGCCTGCTCCTCGACATGGGAGGGCAGGACACCAAGGTCATCCGCGTCGGGGCCTCGGGGGAGGTCCTGGACTTCGCCATGAACGACAAGTGCGCCGCCGGGACGGGCCGGTTCCTGGAGGTGATCCTGGCGCGGCTGCGGGTTCCCCTCGCGGACGTCGCCCGGATGACGCCGGCGGGCGCGCGGCGGGTGCCGGTGTCGAGCACCTGCACGGTGTTCGCCGAGAGCGAGGTCATCTCGCTCGTGGCGGACGGCCAGCCGCTCGAAGGCATCCTGCGGGGGCTCCACGACTCGCTCGCCACCCGGGTGGCGGCCCTCGCCCGCTCCCTGCTCGGGCCCGGCGAGGTCATGATGAGCGGGGGCGTTGCGCTCAACGCCGCCATGATCTCCGCCCTGGAGGGGGCGCTCGGGCGTTCCCTGAGGGTGCTCCCCGATCCGCAGCTCATCGGGGCGCTCGGGGCTGCCCTCTCCGTCGTGCCGGTCCCGGCCTGAAGCACCTCTGCCCTGCGGGCGTCGGGGCCGCGGCCAGAGCCGCCGCCCCTCGCCGAGGCGTGCGCGCCGTCCCTTCCGGGTCCCTTCTCTGGAAGGGAGCCGAGACGCTAACGTCAGAGACTTCCGCCGCCCCCGCCCTCGGGAGCCCGCCATGAGCCGGTACCACTCCTACGACACGCACCTCGACAAGAACCCCGCCAACTACGCGCCGCTCACCCCGCTGCTCTTCCTCGACCGCACCGCGCAGGTCTATCCGAACCGGCTCGCGGTGGTGCACGGGGCGAGGCGCTACACCTGGGCGCAGACCGCCGCCCGCTGCCGCCGCCTCGCCTCCGCGCTCGCCGGCCGGGGCATCGGCGCCGGCGACACGGTAGCGGTGATGGCGGCCAACACCCCCGAGATGGTGGAGGCCCACTTCGGCGTCCCCATGACGGGTGCGGTGCTCAACACGCTCAACACCCGCCTCGACGCCGAGACCATCGCCTTCATGCTCGACCACGGCGAGGCGCGCGTGCTCATCGCCGACCGGGAGTTCGCGCCGCAGATCCAGAAGGCGCTCGCCATCGTGGCGCGCAAGCCGCTCGTGGTCCACGTCGACGACCCCGAGTTCGGCGGGCCCGGGGACCGCATCGGGGAGCTCGACTACGAGGCGTTCATCGGCGGCGCCAGCCCCGACTACACCCGCACCGAGCCGCACGACGAGTGGCAGGCGATCTCGCTCAGCTACACCTCCGGCACCACCGGCAATCCCAAGGGCGTCGTCTACCACCACCGCGGCGCCTACCTGAATGCCATCGGCAACGTCCTCACCTGGGGGATGCCGCACCACTCCGTCTACCTGTGGACGCTGCCCATGTTCCACTGCAACGGCTGGTGCTTCCCCTGGACCATCGCCGCCAACGCCGGCACCAACGTCTGCCTGCGCCGCGTCGAGGCCCCCCACATCCTCGGGCTCATCCGCGAGCACCGGGTGACCCACCTCTGCGGCGCCCCCATCGTCCACAACATGCTCATCGACGCGTCCCCCGAGATGCGCGCCGGGATCACCCACAAGGTCTCGGTGATGGTGGCTGCCGCTCCCCCGCCGGCCTCGATGATCGCCGGGATGGAGCGCATCGGCTTCGACCTCACCCACGTCTACGGCCTCACCGAGGTCTACGGCCCGGCGGCGGTGTGCGCCAAGCAGGAGGAGTGGGCGGCCCTCGACGTCGAGTCGCGCGCCGAGAGGAACGGGCGCCAGGGGGTGCGCTACCTCCTGCAGGACGCGATGACGGTCATCAACCCCGCCACCGGCCAGGAGGTGCCCGCCGACGGCAAGACCATCGGCGAGATCGTGTTCCAGGGAAACATCACCATGAAGGGATACCTGAAGAACCCCCAGGCGAGCGCCGAGGCCTTCGCCGACGGCTGGTTCCACACCGGGGACCTCGCTGTGCTCCACCCCGACGGCTACGTGAAGATCAAGGACCGGGCGAAGGACGTCATCATCTCGGGCGGCGAGAACATCTCCTCGGTGGAGGTCGAGGAGGTTCTCTACCGGCACCCCGCGGTGATGGCGGTCGGAGTGGTGGCGCAGCCGGACAAGAAATGGGGAGAGAGCCCCTGCGCGTACGTGGAGCTCAAGCCCGGGGTGTCGGCCTCCGAGGACGAGCTCATCGAGCACTGCCGCGCCCAGATGGCGCACTACAAGGCGCCCCGGCGGGTGGTGTTCGGCCCCCTCCCCAAGACCTCCACCGGCAAGATCCAGAAGCACGTGCTCCGGCAGCGGGCGAAGTCGGTCACCGCTATTGAGTGAGCACCCGAAGAAAGGCCATCGACATGAGCGCCACCGAAGCTTCCACCCTCCAGACCCCCTTCGTGACGCGGCAGGCCGCCGGCGGGGTGATCACTCTGACCCTGAACCGGGGTGAGCGCTTCAATCCCCTCTCGAGCGGCATGATTGCGGCGCTCGAGGCGGCGCTCGACGCCGTGGAGGCGGACCGCGACGCCCGCGTGGTGGTGCTCGCCGGCGCCGGGCGGGGCTTCTGCGCCGGCCACGACCTGAAGGAGATGCGGGGGCACAGCGACGACAAGGCCTGGCAGGAGAAGCTCTTCGCCGACTGCAGCCGGATGATGGTCAAGCTCACGCAGCTGCCCCAGCCGGTGATCGCGCGGGTGCACGGGATCGCCACCGCCGCCGGGTGCCAGCTCGTCTCCATGTGCGATCTCGCGGTGGCGGGGACGGAGGCCCGCTTCGCGCTCCCCGGGGTCAACGTGGGCCTCTTCTGCTCCACCCCCGCCGTGGGAGTCGCCAGAAACGTCGGTCGCAAGCGGGCGATGGAGATGCTCCTCACCGGCGAGCTCTTCGACGCCGCCACCGCGCTCTCCTGGGGCCTCGTGAACCGGGTGGTCCCCCCGGGCGAGCTCGACGCCGAGGTGGCGAGGTTCGCGAGCACCATCGTCGCCCGGAGCGGCGACGTCATCGCCACCGGCAAGCGGGCGTTCTACCGGCAGATCGAGCGGCCGCTCACCGAGGCCTACGCCCTCACCACCGAAACGATGGCCTGCGGCATGCTGCAGCCCGACGCCGCCGAGGGGATCGACGCCTTCCTGGGGAAGCGGCCGGCCCGCTGGACGCGTCGCTGACGGCCCGGCGCCCTGCCGCGCCGGAGAACCGGGACGCGAGCCCGGCGGTACGCTAACCTCGGGGCGGCATGGACCAGGAAAGCGCGCCGCCCGGGCCGGCGCCGGGGAGGAGGGCCGGGTCGGGGACGCGTTCGCTCGTGGTCCTCCTCGCCTCGCCGCTTAGCGGGGCTCTCCTGGCGCTCTCGACGCCGCCCTGGGACCTCGTGCCAGCCGTGTGGGTGGCGCTCGCGTTGCTCTACGGTCTGCTCCTCGAAAAGCATCCTCCCTCCTCCCGCTTCCTCCGCCTCGCCGCCGGCGCGCTCCGGGGACTCCTCTTCGGGGCCGGCACCAACCTGGTGGCGCTGCGCTTCGTCGTCCCGGTGGTGAGCCGGTTCACGCCGCTGCCCTGGGCGGTGGGGCTCGCGGCGCTCGTCCTCCTGTCGCTCGAGCAGGGCTTGCGCTTCGCCGCCGCGGCGATGCTCACCATCCAGCTCGCGCGGCGCGGCGTGCCCCGCTGGCTCGCCTTCGGCGTGGGCGTCTACCTCAGCACCTTCATCCCTTGCGTCTTCCCCTGGACCGTGGCGACGGGGCTCGTCCCCTTCCCGGCGCTCCTCCAGCTCGCCGAGGTCTTCGGGGAGCGAGGGGTGTCGGCCCTGGTGGCCGCCTCGGCCGCCCTGGCGGTGGAGGGGGCCCGGGCGCTTCGGGCCCCGGGCCCGAGGAGGCGCGGCTGGGCGCTCCTCGGCGGCGCCGCCGGGATTCCCGCCGTCCTCCTGGTGCAGGGGCTCGTCGCCACGCGCGCGGTAGAGGCGCAGCGACGCGATTCGCCCCATGCGCGCGTCGCCCTCCTGCAGCCATCGATCGAGGCCACCGAGCGCTGGGACCCGGCCGAGGCCGCCCACATCCTGGAGCGGCTCGCCGCCCTCACCCGGACCGCGGAGGAGGAGGTGCCTTCCCCCGACCTGACGGTGTGGACCGAGGGCGCCTACCCGTACCTGGTGGACGCGCGGGCTCGCTACGACACCCGCGGGCCCCGCGCGATCCTGCAACCCGGGGTGCGCGGGCCGCTCCTCGTCGGACTGATGATGCGAGGCGCGGGCGGCGTCTACAACTCAGCCGTCGTCGTCCGGGACGGGCGGATCTCCGAGCCGTACCACAAGAGCCACCTCCTCATCTTCGGCGAGTACGTTCCCTTCGGGGACACCTTCCCGTGGCTGAACGAGGTGTTCTACCGGGGGACCGGGCTCCTCCCGGGCACGAGACCGGTCCGCCTGGACGCCGGGCCCATACGCGCCGTGGCGCTCAACTGCTACGAGGACACGCTCTCCTACGCCGTCCAGGAGGCGATGAAGGTCGAGCCCAACCTGCTCGTCAACATCACCAACGACGCCTGGTACACCGGCAGCATGGAGAGCGAGCTCCACCTCCGCCTCGCCACCCCCCGCGCCATCGAGGTGCGCCGCGACATGGTCCGCGCCGTGAACTACGGCGAGACCACCTGGGTCGACGCCACCGGGAGGGTGCGCGCCCGGTACGACGGGGACGCCCCCGGCATCCTGCGCACCGAACCGGCGCTGCTCGCCACCCGCACGCCGTACGCCCGGATGGGAGACGCGCCCTGGGTGGCGCTCTCTCTGGCGGGGGTGGCCTTCTTCCTCTGGCGCGGCCGGAGGGCGAGCTCCTCGTAGTCCCCGGACGGCGGGTGCGGCGGATCTCGCCCTTGACCGCGCTCCGATGAGTTACCTTTCGCCCATGCGCCACTGGGTGCCGGCGATCCTGAGCCTCCTCCTCGCGCTCGCTGCCGGCGCGGCGGCCTGCAAGAGCGCCTCCAGCTCCTCTCCCCCCGATCCCTGCAGTATCCTCTTCGGGCGCCCGAATGCCGAGACCGGCCTCGGTCCGGAGCAGTGTCAGCCGTCCTGCAGCTGCGGCGGGAGCACCTTCGCGCCCCCGGACTACGACGACGCGTTCATCCAGGCCCTGGTCGACGACTGGGTCACGGCGGTCGCCTACGCGCCGCTCACCACCGACCCGTACGGCGCGCCCGCCCCGCCCGACGACCCGCCCGAGATGGTCTGTGGGGTCCTTCCCATGGGCAGCTCCGCCGCGAAGCCCCGCCCGTACGCGCTCGTCACCTACGGGAGCCAGAGCGCGGCCGCGGCGGCGGGCGCGGACGTCACGCACTTCGGCCACTGCGGCGTGTGCTCGACGCTCTCGAACCTCGCCGTCTACATGCGGAACAACGACCTCACCGCGCCGGTGCGCAGCTGTGGCTTCAGCGCGGCCCCGGACGGCGGCACCGTCTTCGACGGAGACGTCGACTGCCTCATGGCCCTCGGCTTCGACCTCCCTTGCGCGCAGGCATGGGCCTACGACACCCAGAACACGCGAAGCTCCTGCCTCTCGGTCTGCCTCGCCAACCTGTCGGCGCCCTACAACCTCCCCGACGGCGGGACGAACCCCTGCATCTCCTGCGACGAGGCGCAGAGCGGCCCGATCTTCAAGGCGGTCGCCGGGCGGACCCGCAGGAACTCGGGCCTTCCGAACGCCATCTGCCGTCCTTGCAGCGAGGTCCAGCCCCTCGTCCACTCCTACTGACCGAACCGTCGGGGAGCGGTCCGCGCCCTCGGGGGCCGCCCCGGCCCCCTTCGATCGCCGAAAGGGAAGCGCCCCCGCCGCAGATGGAGGGGGCGCTTTCTTCAAGACGCGATTCCTACGGCAGCCCGATGTCGCGGGCGTTCTCCTGGGCCAGGATGGTGACGGCGTCGTCGGGAAGGAGCAGGCCCTCGTCGAGCTGGTCCTGGATGGCCTGCTTCACCGCGGCGACGTAGCCCGCCTTCGAGCCGTAGCGCTCCTCGACGGATAGCCGCGGATCGCCGGAGGCGAGCCGGTCCGCCTTGTGCACTGCGAACGGGACGTACTGCCCGGTGAGGTCGCACAGGTCGGGGTGGCCGTATCCCACCTTGCGGGTGTTCCAGCCGGAATAGGTGCCGAGCGGGACGCGCAGCTGGGTGGAACGCACGCCGTCCACCTCGTTGCCGTCCTCGTTCACCTTGGGCAGGAGCTCGCGGTAGGTGAAGCGCACCACGGGTGGCTCGGTCATCACCCCCGAGTCGTTCTTCGAGTTGAACTCCCTGCCGCGATCGAGGACCTGCCGGCTGTTGAAGTTGCCGACGAAGGTCACCCCCGGGATGTCGGGGAACCGCACGTGGGACGCCGGAACCAGTTCGCCGTTGCGGAAGCTGGCGTAGCGGCTGTGCGGCGGTTCCCGGCCATCCACCACCCAGGAGCGCAGCCGGAGCAGCAGAGCGCGGAAGTTGTAGGTGTAGGAGTTCAGGTTGCTGAACTGCTCGCAGACGGGGTTCGTGCTCGGGCTTACGGCCGGCTGGGAACCGCCGTGCTGGGTGCTCGACCAGTGGTAGATGCGGACGTTGTTGGGGATGTGGAGGTCGCGGTCGCCGTCCGCGTCCTCGGTGGTGGCCCACATCCCGGCTTGCCAGTACTCGGTGCTGCTCACGGTGTTGAAGACCTTCGGGCAGGTGGAGTTGCAGCGGCAGCGGTCCAGGAGCCCGCCGCTGATGCGCGAGAACTCGTCGTAGGTGTCCCCCCAGGTGGTGGGCGACTCCTGGCCCGGGAACTGCTTCTCGGTGTGCTGGGTGCCAGCGAGGCGCGTCGGCTGGGCGAAGCGGATGTTGAGCGAGATCCGGTAGCTCGCGATCTCGGGGTCGAGCCCGTCGAACACCCGGTTCCCGTTCTCGTCCTCGTTGAACCCCAGGTCGAGGAAGGTGCGCAGGAAGCGCCCGCTCTGCGAGACCCCGAAGCCGATGGTGCTGTCGACTGCGCCCGCCAGCGGGTTCACGAGGGTGGAGGTGGCCCAGTGCTTCGGGGCGCTGCCGCGCAGGAAGGCGACCAGGTCGCGCGTCGCCGCGAAGCCGATGCCGAGCACCTGGGGGTCCCTGCCGGTGTAGACGAGCTCGTAGATGTGGTTGGTGTCGAACCCGCCCTTCAGGCAAGCGTGAATGTCGCTGGGGGTGCCGGGGAAGGGAGTGGTGCTGCAGTCCGCGAATGCCCACTGGTCGTGGGGAATGGGCACCTTGGGGTCGTCCTGGAGCACGCGCATGGTGAGGGTGGCCGAGGAGTTGTCGAGGGTGGCGGTGGGGATCGACGCCGTCGCCGTCCCGCCGCTTCCGGCGAGGAAGACGGTGCTCGTCGCCGCGGCGAGCGTGTACTCCTGCCGCACGTCGCCGGTGACCGTCGAGCCGTCGCCGTGGTGGGCCACCGGGACCACCGTCATGATCTGGCGGCCGCCGCCCGGCAGCACGTCGCCCTGCCAGCCGCTCCACAGGAGGATGAACCCTTGCTGTTCGAGGAATCCGTCGCCGGCCGCGGTGGCCGAGCCGCCGACGTTGAGCGTGCCCGAGATCACCTTGTTGCCGCGGTTGACGACGTCGTAGATGAGGGTGTGGTTGCTCTTGCTCAGGTCGATGGGCATGAGCAGGGAGAACGTCATTGCGTAGTCGACCTTGCCGTTCGAGTTGCGCGGGGCGAGCTTGATGTCCTGGATGATCGCGTTGTGCTCGTCCTCCGGGTCGACCTCGCCGGTGATGGTGCCGTCGAGCTGCTGGTACTGTCCGACACTCCCGAAGGTGGCGCCACCGAACATCGGCGAGGTGGTGGTGTAGGTGATGCCGGTGACTTCGGCGCGGGCGATGCTCGTCAGGGCCAGCAGAGCGGAGCCGCCCGCGACCAGCAGCCAGCTCGCGCGGCGGCCCACGAAACGACAAGGCCCACTTGACTGAACGCTCATGGAGACCTCCTGATCCTTCGCGATGAGCCGTCGAAAACGGGTCGAGCGACGGCGGTCGGGGGCCTACTCGCTCGGTCCGGGTCGAACATCCGTCGCTTGGGGCGTAAGGCTCTTTTCCCGGAGCGATTCCTTTCTCGGAGCCACACGGACGCGCAGCTCAGTCCGCTTCGCGCGCCGCTGCACGGGAGGTTGCTGCAGTGCGCCACACCGCGAGAGCGGGTGCCGCTAAGGCTTCACTCCGGCGCAAAGGGGCCCAGCCCAAGGCCGACCTCGACGACCGGTGGGCCGCCGTCGAGCGAGCGCCAATTCGGCCCTGGAGGGTGCCGGCGCCGGCAGAGGGCTCGCCCGCCGGTCATGGGCGCGACCGCGCCGCGCGCGGCGAGCGGAGCGCTCGCGCGCCCCTTCCGGAGATGCCGCGGCGGACGGTTTGTATCTGCCGAGCCGGCGTCCCCCATCAGGGACGCGGAAGGCGGGCGGGAGCGCCGCGGGGGGCGCGAGGTAGGATCCTTTCCCTCCGGGCCAAGAAGCCCTCGCGAATGGGAGGTCGTCGATGATCACTCGCACTCTCGGCAGGGACGGTCTGGCGGTGTCCGCCATCGGGCTCGGGTGCATGGGCATGAGCGAGTTCTACGCGGGGGCCACCGAGGCCGAATCGATCGCCACTCTCCATCGGGCCATCGCCCTCGGCGTGAACTTCCTCGACACCGCCGACATGTACGGACCGTTCAAGAACGAGGAGCTCCTCGGCCGCGCGCTGCACGGCATGCGAGACCGCGTGGTCCTGGCGACCAAGTTCGGCAACGTGCGCGGCGAGGATGGGTCGTTCCGGGGGGTGAACGGACGCCCCGAGTACGTGCGCGCGGCCTGCGACGCCTCCTTGCGCCGCCTCGGAGTCGACCACGTCGACCTCTACTACCAGCACCGCGTCGACCGCAGCGTTCCCATCGAGGAGACGGTCGGCGCGATGGCGGAGCTCGTTCGAGCCGGCAAGGTGCGGCACCTGGGGCTCTCGGAGGCCGCTCCGGACACCATCCGGCGCGCCGCCGCCGTGCACCGCATCGCCGCCTTGCAGACGGAGTACTCGCTCTGGAGCCGCGATCCCGAGGACGAGATCCTCGCCACCGTCCGGGGGCTCGGCATCGGGTTCGTGGCCTACAGCCCCCTCGGCCGGGGATTCCTGACCGGTCGATTTGCGCGGATCGAGGACATCCCCGAAGGAGACTATCGGCGAAACTCCCCGCGCTTCCAGGGAGAGAACTTCCAGAAGAACCTGGATCTCGTGGTCAGGGTCCGGGAGATCGCTGCCGAGAAGCGAGTCACCGCGGGACAGCTCGCGCTCGCCTGGGTACTGGCGCAGGGACCGGACGTCGTGCCCATCCCGGGCACGGCGCGGCGCGGGCACCTGGAGGAGAACGTGGCGGCGATCGGGATCGTCCTCACCCCCGGCGATCTGGCGCGCATCGACGAGGTGGCGCCCCGGGGTGCCGCATCGGGGCCCCGCTACCCCGAGGCCGGGATGAGGGCGGTGAACGGCTGAGCCAGGCGGCGCGGGGATTGCCCTTGCAGCCGCGAAACGGCACGTGCGAGCATGCGCGCCGTCCGCTTCCCGTGACCTCCCCAGCCGCCACCACCGCGACCGCGCCGGCAAGCACCGCGGCCGCCGCCGGCGTTCGCAAGCGCCACCTGGTGGTGTGCCGGGTGGGACGCGATTCGCTCCACCGCCGGTGGATCGGCGACCCGGCGACGCGGAGCTACGACGTCTGGCTCGACGCCTGGGACGACGACGCGCCCTGGCGAGGCGACCCGGCACGGGTCTCCCTGCACCGCAATCTGCCCCTCTGCCTGGGGCTGTCGGCGCTGGCGGCGGAGAGGCCCGAGGCGTTCGAGTACGAGGCAGTCTTCTTTCCCGACGACGACATCGATATGTCCGCGGCCGATGTCGAGCGGCTCTTCGCGATCCGGCGGGAGCTGGAGCTCGATCTCCTGCAGCCGGCGCTGCGGGAGGGCTCCTACTTCTCGCACATGATCACCCTCGAGAACCGCTCCTTTGAGCTGCGGTTCACGAACTACGTCGAGGTGATGTGTCCGCTCTTCTCGCGCGCGGCCTTCGCCGCGTGCCTGCCGGTCATGGCGGAAGACGAGACCGGGTGGGTGTCGGACAGCGTGTGGCCGAGACTCCTCGGGGTCCCGCGGGATCGCATCGCCATCGTGGACGCGGTCGCGGTCGGGCACACGCGACCGATCGGCGGCAGCCCGCAGTACGCCAGGCTGGGGGGGGAGTTTCACAAGCGCCGCCGCGCGCTCGCCGAGCGCTGGGGCGTCGAGCTTCGAAACCAGCACCGACACGCGGGAGGCATCCCCCGGGGCCAAGCGCTCGCCAGGGAGTCGGTGGTGCCGGTCGGGCCGAGATTCGCCTGGCTCCTCCTCCGCGGTGCCCCGCGCCCCCGCTGGTTCGTTCGCAAGTACTGGACCCGGATGCTTCGGTCGTTGCGAGCCTGGCGCCCGCCCTGACGAGAATGGAGCGCCTCGGCGGCGGACCGCCGGCCGGCCGGCGCCGTCCCTCCCGGGAGGGAGCTCCGCGAGGGACTCCGCGTCGCGGTAAAGTGGCTTGTCGCCGCCCTGGCCCTCCCTTTACCCTCGGAACCACTCGTGAGCTCTTTTGCCCCCGTGAACCCCCTCCGACCGGCCGGCGTGGTCCTGGCCGCGCTGGCGCTCACCTCCTGCGCCGCCACCATCCACAACCGCACCGTGTTCCGCGACCCGAGCTACGAGTCCACGCCCGTCCATCGGGTCTTCGTGGGAGTGATGACCCGCGAGCGCTACGAGCAGGTGAGGTTCGAGGACGCGCTGAGCCAGGCGCTCGCCGCCAGGGGCTTCGAGGCGGTGCCCGCCTGCTCCAAGTTCCCTCACGGAGAGATGGACGAGAAGGGGATCGCCGCCTACGCGAAGGAGGTGAAGGCGGACCTCGTTCTGGTGGAGCGCGTCACCGCCCTCGACCTGGGGCAAACCGACGGGCCGCCCGCCATCGCCTCCGCCGACGTCCATGTCTACACGGCGGGGAAGTATCCGAACGACCCCGTCTGGACCGGCGACTGGAGCGCGCAGAAGTTCCGGTCCGTCGAGGACATCGCCACGCCGGTGACGGAAGCGATGGTGAGCGACCTCGTCCAAGCCCGGATTCTCGTGCGCTAGGCTCGGCCGACCGCCGTGGCCGGCGGCGCCGCCGCTTCGCCAAGGGGGTGGGCGAAGAGCGCACCGGCGGCCGGTGCGGGGATGGCGCTTCCCCGCCAAACTGGGGTATCTAGTCGTCGCGGTCGGGGCGGCGGGGCGCCTCGCGGGCGGCCAGAGCCCCGTCGCGACCGCAGACCCGAGGACCATCGCACCGTGCGCACCTACCTTCGTCTCTTTCGCTTCGCGCTCCCCTACAAGTGGAAGCTCATCGGGGCGCTCGCCTGCATGGTGATCCTGGCCGGCGCGACCGCCGCCTACGTCAACCTGCTCGGGCCCGCGCTCGACTTCCTCTTCACCGGGAGGATGTCCTCGGCCGCCCATCTCGGGAAGCTCCTACCGGGCCGGATAGACCTGGCGGGTTTCCTCTCCAGGGTCGACCGGCGGCAGATGCTCGCCATCCTGCCCCTCGTCATCGTGCTCATGGCGCTGGTGAAGGGCTTCGCCTTCTTCGGACAGTTCTTCCTCATGCAGGTGGTGTCGCAGAGGCTCATCGCCGACCTGCGCCGCGCCCTCTTCAACCGGCTCGTCACCCTCCCTCCCGCCTTCTACGCGAAGCGGCACTCGGGGGACCTCGTCAGCCGGTTCTCCCAGGACGTGAGCATGGTGCAAAACGCCATCACCGAGGCCATCGCCACCTATCTGCGCGACGGCCTGACGGTGATCGTCATGCTCACCAACTGTTTCATCCTCGACTGGAAGCTGTCGCTCATGGTTTTCGGGGCCATGCCGGGAATCCTCGTCCCGGTGATGCGCATCTCGAAGCGGATCCGCAGGTCCACCGGTGACTCGGTGGCAACGCTCGGCTACATCGTCGAGATCGTGATCGAGGCCCTGGCCGGGATCCGCGTGGTGCAGGCCTTCGGAATGGAGAAGTGGGAGTCCGAGAGATTCCGCGAAGCCACCCGCCGCCTGCTGAAGCTGGAGCGGCGCATCGCCGCCATCCGGGGCTTCTCATCGCCCCTCATGGAGGTGCTGGCCGCGCTGGGGCTCGGCGCCGCCATCTGGTGGGTGGGAGCGCGCATCCTTGCCGGACAGCTGGAGGCCGGGCAGTTCTTCTCCTTCGTCGCCGCCGTCCTCCTGCTCTACACCCCCATGAAGCAGCTCGGGCGGGTCGGACAGCTCGCCATCTTCGGCGCCGCCGCCGGGGAGCGGGTCTTCGAGATCCTGGACGCCAAGAGCTCGGTTCCGGACAACGGGACCGAGGAGCTGCCGCCGTTCCGCGAGGCCATCCAGTACGAGAGGGTGACCTTCTCCTACGGGGACAGCCCGGTCCTCCACGAGATCGATCTCACCATCCGCAAGGGAGAGGTGGTGGCCCTGGTGGGCTCGTCGGGAGGGGGCAAGACCACGGTCTCGAACCTCCTGCCCCGCTTCTGGGACCCGGTCTCCGGCCGGATCCTCATCGACGGCAAGGACGTCCGCGACGTCACGCTGGCGAGCCTGCGGGCCCAACTCGCCATCGTCACGCAGGAGACCATCCTCTTCAACGACACCGTCCGCGCCAACATCGCCTATGGTCGGCCAGACATCCCGCAGTCCGAGGTGGAGCACGCGGCGCGCATGGCCCAGGCGCACGACTTCATCCTGCAGCTGCCCCAGGGCTACGACACCCCGGTGGGAGAGCGCGGGGTGCGGCTCTCGGGCGGCCAGCGGCAGCGGCTCGCCATCGCCCGCGCCTTCCTCAAGAACGCCCCCATCCTCATCCTCGACGAGGCGACGAGCGCCCTCGACGCCGAGAGCGAACGCGAGGTACAGCGCGCCCTGGAGAGCCTGATGGAGCTGGAGGGAGGGCGGCACCGGACCACCCTGGTGATCGCCCACCGGCTCTCCACCATCCGCCACGCCGATCGGATCGTCGTCCTCTCCGAGGGCCGGGTCGTCGAGTCTGGGCGTCACCACGAGCTCGTGGCGCTCGGCGGCGAATACGCCCGCCTGTGGAGGATCTTCGAGGGCGAGGAGCGGGGGGAAGCCGCCGTCCCGGTGCTGGCCGGCGAAGGGGCCCAAGGTGCGGCGTGATCTCCGGCAGCAACAGGACCTGAGGCGCCGGCTCGACGAGCTCGTCGGGGCGCCCGGGCCCGAGCCCGGAGAGCAGGTCGTCGACGCGGTCGTCACCACCAACGAGATGAACGAGCGGCACGGGACCGGGTCGCTCGTGCGGCGCGTCTTCGCCGGTCACGCCGGCATCCTCTCCATCCGCGCGCGCGACGACTACGGCGGCGAGCACGACTTCGGCGAGGCGAGCCTCGTCCTCCACCACGGGGACGGTCGGGCGCGCGCCTTCGGCCGGGTGCTCTCGGCCGTCGGGGCGAGGGCGGTGCGACGGGCCCTCTGCGTCCCGCTCGTCGCCGACGACCTTCTCACCTCCATCGCTCTCAAGGAGCTCTACGGGGCGACGCTCGGCGTGTGGATCATGGACGACCAGAACGTCGCCGTGAACCGGATCCCCGACGCGCTCATGGCGGAGTTCCTCTCCAAGTGCTCGCTGCGCCTCGCCACCCACCCCGAGCTGCGCGAGGCCTACCAGGCGAAGTACCGGATGCCCTTCTGGCTCCTGCCGGCGGTCGTTCCCCACGAGCTCATCTCCACCGAGCTGCGCGTCCCGTCGGGCCCCCGCTTCGAGATGCGGACGGGTGCCATGTGCGGCAGCTTCTGGAGCAAGCGCTGGTTCGAGCTCACCTGCCGGGCGCTCGCCGGTACCGGCTACGAGACCGACTGGTACGGCAACCACCGATCGCCGTACTTCCGGTTTCGCCCCGCGGAGCTGGCACGCGCACGCGTCCGCGCCCACGGGATCGTCCCGGAGCCGGAGCTCGTGGCCCAGCTCCGCGAGTACGGGTACGCCATCGTCCCGAGTGGCACGCTCCGCGCCGGAGTCGACGATGCCGCCGCCACCGCCCGCCTGAGCCTGCCGGGACGGATCCTGTTCGCGGCCGCCACCACCCACACGCCCTCCCTGGTCCTCGGCAGCCGCGAGACCTCGGCAGCCCGCTTCGTGGAGCGCTTCGACGTCGGCCTCGTCAGCGACTACGAGCCGGACGCGGTGCGGCGGGCCATCGACGAGCTCTGCCGCCCGGAGACGCAGCTGCGGATGAGGCGGAACGCGGCCGCCCTCGCCCCGGTCCTCTCCGCGGCGAGGATCGGCGACTGGCTCCTCCGCTCGCTCGAGTCGGGGAGGCCGGCGGACGATCGGTTCGAGCGACTGTGGGGCGGGGTGGCGGAGGAGAGGAACCTGGAGGCGAGAGCCGCTCCATGACGGATCTCGAGGACCAGCTCGAGGCTCGCGGCCGACTGGAGGCGCTCCTGCCGGGTGGTACCCGCTCCGCGGCGACGCGGTCGCCAGTGTTCGATGCGGTGGTCACCCATATCGAGGTGAACGAGAAGCACGGCGTGGGAGCGCTCCTGCAGACCCTCTTCGGGAGCGGGGAGGGAATGGCGGTCGTCCGATCGGACAACCACTTCGGGGGCAAGCAGGCGTTTGGGGAGCGCTGCCTGCGCCTCATCCACGGGGAGGCTCCCCGCCCGGCGGTGTACGCGACCGTCCTGCGCGCGCTGGGCGGCATGAACGTGCGGCGCATCCTGTGCTGCCCCTACTACGTGGACGACGTGCGGAGCGCGATCGCGCTCCGCGACGTCTCCGGCGCCCCGCTCTGCACCTGGATCATGGACGACCGGAACGTCTGTGAGGACGGGATCCCGGACGAGCTGCTCGCCGAGCTCCTCGCCAAGTCCTCCCTCCGCCTCGGCATCTCCCCCGAGCTCCGGGACGCCTACCGGGCCAAGTTCGGCGTCCCCTTCTGGCTCGGGCCCCCGGTGGTCCCTGCCCACCTCGTGCTCGAGACCGTCGCTCCCGAGCTCCCCGGCGGGGAAGGCGCCATCGTCGGCAACATCTGGGGAAGGCGCTGGCTCGACCACCTCCGGCGGGCCGTCCGGGGCGCGGGCCTGAAGCTCGACTGGTACAGCCCGAGTGGGTTCCAGACTGCCTGGTGCCGCTACTCCGTCGACGAGGTCGCCGCCGACGGCATCCGGGCGTGCGGAGCTCTGGAGGAGGCGGAGTACGTGAAGCGCCTCCGGCGTGCCCCCTACGTCGTGGTCCCGTCGGGCCTCCTGGACGACGCGGAGGACAGGCGCGCCATCGCCCGGCTGAGCCTGCCGAGCCGGATCCCCTACGTCCTCGCCACCGCGCAGGCGCCGGTCATCGTGGTCGGCCACCCGGAGACCGCGGCCGCCCACTTCGTCGTCCGGACCGGCACCGGCGTCGCCGTTCCCTACGAGGCGGAGCCACTTCGCCGCGCGGTGGAGGAGGTCTGCCGCCCCGAGACCCAGCGGGCGATGAGAAGCCGGGCCGCGCGGCTCGCCTCCGTGCTATCTGCAAGGGGCGCGGTGGACTGGCTGTGGCGATCCGTCGAGGCGGGGGAGCCGGTCGACCGGCGATTCGAGGAACTCGTCCCTCCGCCCTAGGAAAGGTGGGAGCTCTCTGGGCTTCGTGGCCTCCATCAAGAGGACGCCGCTCTACCAGCGGTGGAAGCGGTTTCGCAAGAGCGTCCGCGAGCGCTTCGCCGAAGCGCGCGACGGCACCGTTCGCGGCGACGCGCTCATCGCCTCGCGGGTGTCGAACGACACCGCCATTCTGAAGGCGCTCGTCTTCCTCGTCGAGAGAGCGCAGGAGGAGGCGGTCCTGGGATCGAAGAGGCACGGGCAGATCCTCTCGCGCCTGGCCGAGGTCCGGCCCGGCGAGCGCCCGCTTCCGGCGGATGTCCCTCCCCCGGCCGCGGAGCTGCCGGCGCGGACTCTCGACACGAGGTCGGTGGAGCTCGTCACTCCCGAGCTCGGCCTCCTCGCCTACCTGGCCCCGGACCTGCCCGCCAAGACCGCCGTCGACGTGGGCGCACACGGTGGAGAGTTCAGCCGCGTGCTCCTCGACGCCGGGCTCAAGGTCCACGCGCTCGAGCCGAACCCCGGGGCGGCGGCCCGGCTGCGCGACCGGTTCGCCGGTGCGGTCCGGGTTCACGAGTGCGCGGCGGGAGCCGAGGACGGGACCGGGGACCTCCACATCCCCGTCGACCGCTCCGAGGACCGCCGCTACGGCGATGCCGACCGTTACTCGAGCCTGACCCCACACCCGATGCCGGAGGACCTGCCCTTCGAGCGCACCGCTCGGGTGACGGTCCGCAGCCTCGAGAGCCTCCGCCGGAGCGGCGAGGTGGAGTCGGAGGTGGGGCTTCTGAAGGTCGACGCCGAGGGGCACGACCTCGACGTGCTTCGCGGCATGGGGGACGTGAGGCCGGACCTCGTCGTGGCGGAGTTCTGGGACCCGGCCATCCCCTTCGCCCGGGATTGTCCGGGCAGCCGCCTCGACGAGATGGTGCGGGAGATGCGCAGGCGCGGCTACGCGCGCCACCTCGTGATCTTCCGCCAGTGGGGCGACGGGGCTGCTGCCTATTTCAGCGGGCTCGGCCAGTCGCCAGAGGGAAGCTGGGGCAACGTCCTGTTCTTCCGGGACGAGGGGCTGTTCGAGCGGGCGCGCCGCTGGTGCGCGGGCACGCTGCCCTCGGCGACGTTTCGGGCCCCGGCCCCGTTCTAGGGTCACCAGCCGAGAAGCTCCGCGCCGGGGGGCCGGCTGTTGCCGCCCCGCCGGGACCGTTCTATGCAAGGTTGGGGGAAGACGATGTCCTACTCTTGCAGGGTGGACCAGGTTGCCTGGCGGTTCTCGGACCTCAAGGACCTGCTCGCCAAGGCCAGCCCGGCACGGTCCGGGGACGCACTCGCGGGCATTGCGGCCCGAAGTGCGGAGGAGCGCATGGCGGCCCGGATGGCGCTCGCCGACCTTCCGCTGCGCACGTTCCTCGACGAGGCCGTCGTCCCCTACGAGAGCGACGACGTCACGCGGCTCATCCTCGATGGTCACGACCACGACGCGTTTCAGCCCATCGCCTCGCTGACGGTGGGCGACTTCCGTAACTGGCTGCTGCTCGAGTCGACCGGGCCCGAGACGCTGGCCGGGGTCGCCAGGGGGATCACCCCCGAAATGGCCGCCGCCGTCTCCAAGCTGATGCGGAACCAGGACCTCGTCCTGGCGGCCAGGAAGTGTCGCGTGGTCACACGCTTCCGCGACACCGTCGGGCTCGAGGGCCGGTTGGCGGTTCGCCTCCAGCCCAACCACCCCACCGACGACCTGCGCGGCATCGCCGCCTCGATCCTGGATGGCCTCCTCTACGGGGCCGGTGATGCCGTCATCGGGGTGAACCCGGCCGGCGAGGATCTCGATCGCTTTCTCGAGCTGTGGCGAATGCTCGATCACGTCATCTCCCGGTTCGCCATCCCCACCCAGTCCTGCGTGCTCACCCACGTGACCACCCAGCTGCGGGCCATCGAGCTGGGCGCGCCGGTGGATCTGGTCTTCCAATCGATCGCGGGGACCGAGGCAGCCAACCGGAGCTTCGGCGTGACCCTTTCGGTCCTTCGCGAGGCGCGCGAGGCGGCGCTCTCGCTACGCCGCAGCGCCCTGGGCGAGGAGGTCATGTACTTCGAGACCGGACAGGGAAGCGCGCTCTCGTCGTCGAGCCACGCCGGCGTCGATCAGCAGACCCTCGAGGCCCGGGCGTACGGTGTCGCGCGCGCCTTTCGGCCCTTTCTCGTGAACACCGTGGTCGGCTTCATCGGTCCCGAGTACCTCTACGACGGCAAGCAGATCACCCGGGCGGGACTGGAGGACCACTTCTGCGGCAAGCTGCTCGGCGTCCCGCTGGGGTGCGACGTCTGCTACACCAACCACGCCGAGGCCGACCAGGACGACATGGACACGCTGCTCACTCTCCTCGGGGTCGCCGGAGTCTCCTTCGTCATGGGCGTGCCCGGGGCGGACGACGTCATGCTGAACTACCAGAGCACCTCCTTCCACGACGCCCTCTACCTGCGCGAGGTCCTGGGGCTCCGGCGTGCTCCAGAGTTCGAGGAGTGGCTCGCGCGCATGGACCTCGCCGACGAGAAAGGTCGGCTCCTGCCTCCCGGCGGGGCCAACCGCCTGCTCGCAGCGGCCGAGGAACTGGCCGGGTGAGGCGACCGCCTCTCGCGATCGCGCTCCCGGACGGCTGGGAGGCCCTGAGGCGCTATACGCCGGCGCGCATCGCCCTGGGGCGCGCCGGGTCGGGCTTGCCGACCCGGGAAGTCCTCCGCTTCGGTCTCGCACACGCTCGGGCGCGGGACGCCGTGAACGCGGCGCTCGACGCGCCCGCGCTCGCTTCCGGCTTGGTGGAGATCGGGTTCCCGGTCCTGCAGGTTCGCAGCTCCGCGCGCGATCGCCAGAGCTACCTCGCCCGGCCCGATCAGGGGCGGCGGCTCGACGAGGAGAGCGCAGCCGCGCTCGCCACCTTCGGCAGGCCGGCACCCGAGGTGGTGGTCGTCGTCGCCGACGGCCTGTCGGCGCTGGCCGTACAGCGCCACTCGCTCCCGCTCCTGAAGGCACTGCGGGATCGAGGGCCACCGTGGGTAGGTGCGCTCGCCGTCGTCGCGTTGCAGGGGAGGGTCGCTCTCGGCGATGACGTCGGGGAGCGGCTCGGTGCCCGGCTGGCGGTGGTCGTTCTCGGGGAGCGACCGGGGCTGTCCTCGCCGGACAGCCTGGGCATCTACATCACGCACGCACCGAGGTGCGGCAGGGTCGATGCCGAGCGGAACTGCGTGTCCAACGTGCGACCCGAGGGGCTCTCCTTTGTGGATGCCGCGCAGCGGATCGCGTGGATCGCGACGGAAGCACTTCGCCGCGGTTACAGCGGGGTCGAGTTGAGGTACGCCGAGGGCGGATCGCCGGCGGGGCGCGAGCTATTGGCTCGGTGACGGCCGCCTTGCCCGCGACGAGCGAGAGGCTACGTCTTTCTCGAGGGAAATGGCTCGATGCCCGAGAGGACGCTTCACGATCACGGACGCTCCAGAACGTTCTTCCCCGGTCCTCGCGCGCCCCGCAGGCGACGTTGAATTCGGCGGCGCCACGTGCGGATGCGCTGCTTGACCTCGCGAACGGCGTCGCGGTCGAGAGGCCTCGAAGCGAGCCGCCACCAGGGCTGCCGCGAGATCAGCTCGCGCCGCCGCTCGGCCCAGATGGCGTCGAGGCGCCTGGAGACCGAATCCGGGGATTCCGTGTGGAGAAGCAGCGCCCGGCGCAGCTCTTCGAACAGGGCGGCCTCCGCGCCCAGGGTCCGCTCCGGGCGCAGCTCCACCGCCAAGGGCGTGCCGCTGTAGTGAACCCTCGCTCCCCGGCCAACGGCCCGGAACAGGAATTCCACGTCGGCGGCCGCGCCGAGATCGGCGCGGCACGGGAGGTCCTGCAGGAGGCCGGTGCGGAGGAGAAGAGCGGGGCGACGGGGGAGTCGATGGAGCCAGCGCTCGTCGATGTCGCCGCGCCGCAGCTGCGAGAGCGCCTCGGTGAGCTCCAAGCAGGTCCGCGGCGTCTCGAGCGCGCTCGCCTCCCGCTCCAGGCCGGTGGCCACGATCAGGTCGACGTCCGCCGGCGCACCCTTGAGAGCGGAGGAGATGGCGTCGGAGGTCGCGAGCCACTCGCCGCTGGCAAGCAGGAGAAGGAATCGGCTCCGGGCCACGCGGGCGGCCGTGTTCATCGCCTCGGCGATGGAGACCCCGGAGGGGCTGGCGCGTTTCTGCCCTGCGCCCGGTGGCGGCATCTCGGCGACGGCCACGGCGGGAGCGTCCTGGCGCGCAGCACTGGACGCGGTAGCCTGAAGCGCCTCGCCCCCCTCCCTCCCCTCGCCAACGACGAAGACGGTGACGAGAGGCTCGGGCTCGGAGCCCGCCTCCGCCTGTTGACGGCCGTCCGCCCTGGGGTGGATGGGGTCCACCGGGAGCGCCCCGCCGGGCGAAGCATCCCGCTCGGAGCCCGTGTCGAAGGAAAGCGGGTCGAAGGAGAGGAGGCGCGATCGAGGCGCGTGGCGGGCGGTGGGGTTACCCACGAACTCGAGCAAGCTCGGCACCGACCGCGTCCAGCGCTCCCGACCTACCCCGATCCACTCGCGCGCTCTCGTCCCGAGCTCCGCGTGGCGGCAGAAGTCGAGGGGGCGAGGGGCTCCGGGCTCGAAGAGGAGGCCATTGACGCCGGGGGAGATGTACTCGTTCATCGTTGGATGGTCGGGGGCCACCACCAGAAAGCCCATGGCCATCGCTTCGAGGAAGGACATCCCGATTCCTTCCCGGAGCCTGGGCGCGAAGTAGACCGTGTGCTGTGCCAGATCCCGGAGGGCGTCCGCGCGATCGGCGAACCAGTCGGTGAATCGGATGGCGTGCCGCTCGATCTCCCATGGCTCCGGTGAAGCGAAGCCCGAGAAGCTCGGATCCGCTGCGCGGTGGATGGTGAAGCGGTCGAAGGAGCTGTCCCCGATCACGGGGCGCAGAGCGGCCCAATCGATGTCTCGCTGGCGCTGCCAGAAGTAAGCTGCCAGTCCTCGCCCGTGGTCGACGCGGGGCCAACGAGCCGGATCGGGGTAGTACCTCGCGAACCGCGTCCGCAGACCGAGCCTCTGCAGGCGATGATGCAGGGTGCTGCTGAAGGAGACGATCTTCACGCCCCGCAGCTGGCACCAGAAGCGGTCGGGCTCCGCGTGACAGCTGTCGAACATCGGGAAGAACGTGACGTTCGGGTGGGCCTGACGCGCGAGCGCCTCCGCCACCCGCTCCTGTTGCCACACGACCACGGCGTCGAACTCCTCCCCGGAGAGGGTCCGGGCATCGACCGGCGGGCCCGACCTCCACGAGTGGTCCCAGAAGCAGGTCACCCGCCCGAGCGGCTGTAGCAGCTCGAGGAAGAATTCCGACGACCTCGTGGTCTCGTGAAAGGAATGTCCGACGAAAGCGATTCGCACGCGGGCCGGCTCACCGATCCGCCGAGTGGGAGGCTGCCACCAGCCTCCCGGTCGATCGGATTCGCCCCGGCAGACTAACAGCGAGGGGAAGGAGTGCCCATCGCTTCCGCTCCGCGGCGGACGCGGAGCTGCCCCGCGCCGTCAAGGGGCAGCTTGCCCCGGCGTTCCCTCTGTGCGAACAGTCGGCGGGTGGGGCGGGCTCCCTGGGCACGGTGGTTCGGTCCTCCGGTTCCACCGCGAGGCACGCTGACCCTGTTACTGCAGGCGACGTATCACCACGCTCCGGCCGTCTCCAGCGGCTGGGTCAGGGCAGCGAGCGAGCTCGGTTTCCTGAAGGCCAGCATTCAGCCAGTGGCCCAATGGGGCGCCGACGACGTGGAGGACGATGACGGGCTCGCCGCCTACCTCCGGCGCGCTCCGCCGGGCGACACCATCCTCATGATGGGATTCGACTGGCATTCACAGATGCTCCACCGGTCAGAGAGGTGGCGCAGGCGGTGGGAGAGGACGAGGGCCAAGAGGCTGCTCTACGCGCACGAGTCGCTCCTCGCCGGCACCCGCACCACGGGATCGGACGAGATGGAGACCGCGTTCTTCTCGGCGGCCGGCTTGTGCGACGGAATCGTGTTTGCCGACGTGCTGGACCGGCCACTCGTGGAGAGATCCGGCAAGCCCTCTCTCTGGCTCCCTTTCGGCGTCGATACCGCCGAGTTCTGCGTGGCGACCCCCTACGGTGAGCGCCTTCCCCGGGCATTCTTTCGCGGGAAGGTCGAGCTTTCGCGAAGTGCGGCAGAATACGCGCAAAGGCGCCGGATGCTCGCTTTCCTGCAAGCCAGGGACTTGATCGACCTCATCCCGTTCGACCCGGGGCCGGTAGAGCCGCGGGACCTGGCGCGTGACTTCAACCGGTACCAGGTCTCGGTGAACCTTCCCTCGGTCTTCGTCGGTCACCCCACCCGAGTTCTCGAGGGCATGGCCTGTGGCTGCTGCGTGGTGACGAACAGGACCGGGATACCCGAGGTCGATGGGCTGCTCGAGCACGCCGTCGAGGTCCTCTACTATGACGACGAGGAGGAGTTGGCGCGACTTGTCGCGGGACTGCGCCAGGACCGAGGCTGGGGAGAGCGCATTGCGGCCCGGGGAAGGACCGCCGCGCTCGAGCGGTTCTCGCTCTCGAGCATGGTCGAGCGGGTGATGAGATGGGCGGAGTCGACAATTCCCGCTCGGACCCCGCCCTAACCACGAGGGGGCAGGAAACCCCTGCGGGTATGCGCTGATGCGGATCCTCGTCCTCTTCGCTCGGCACGGCACCGAGAGGTACCCGGAATCGCTCAGCGACCTCGACGGCTTTTACCAGGCGCATCTCCCGTCGGCGCGGCGCGACGTGGTCGTCGTCGACAACGCCGGAGGGGTCGAGGCGAGCGAGGCCCCCGGAGTGATCGCAGGCTCGAACCGCTCTTGGGAGTTCTCGGCCTGGGACGAGGGACTGGCGTCCGTCGGCGATCTTCTCGGCGACTACGACCTCGTGCACCTCGTGACGTCGGCGTTTCGAACGCTCTATGTGCGCTACATCGAGAGGCTCGACCTCCGCGTCCTGCAACTCGTCGCCGGGCGCCGGGCCGCGGTAGGACACATCGATCGCTACGACGAGCCCATCGAGCTCATGGGTCACACTTCGCAATCGTGGCTGCGGAGCTCCTTCGTGTTCGTTCCCCCAGCCGAGCTCGTGGCGCTCGGCTCGTTGGTCGGCGTTACGGACGCGAGCCGTTTCTTCTCCGGAGACGCGCGAGACCCCTTTCGCGCCACCGCGCCCCTGTCCGAGAATTATCGGCAATTCATTCGGGGCTGGCTCACCGGGGAAGGGACAGGGCAGGGGACGAAGTGGCACTCCCGCTTCGCGCTGTCCCCGACGACGTTGCCCCTCTTCGAGTCGAAGGCACTGGCCATCCTGAACGAGCACATGCTGGCCATCCGGCTGCGCCTTCAGGGCTGTGAACTGGTCGACGCTACCTGGCTCGCGACCCGGGCCAACGCGGGAGCCACGGGCTCGACCCTCGGTGTCTTCCCGCCTTGGCAGGTGCAGCTGGCCGGACGGGATACCGATCCGGTTCCCCTGACCACCCGGGTCGTCGGACGGCGCCCCTAGGGCAAACCTGCAAGCGATCGCTCGAGGCCCAACACGTCCGGGGGGACTTCATACCCTCGGGATGCAGCAAGGGAGGGGATCCGGGCTCCACCGAACTGCGTGCGACGTGCTGAGCGGAGCGCCGACGCGAGAAAGGAAGATGGCGCCGGATCAACGCCCGTCGGAGGCAACACCGACAAGCTCCCGTGGCCGGACTGCCGCGCGGGGGAGGACCCGCAGACCTTGCCTTTTGACTGCGGGCATCGCATCGAATAGCTTGGCGCACGGTTCGCGAAATGCAGAGTCGAGAGGCGGCAGACCTGGGCGGCTTGTTGCAGGGACTCGTCCTGGATGTGCCCGAGCGGCTCACCGACGTCACGAGCTGGCATACCCACATTCCCTTTGCGTTCTGGTGCGCGGAGGCCGTCCGGCCGCGAGTGTTCGTCGAGCTCGGGACGCACCGCGGGGACTCGTATGCCGCCTTCTGCCAGGCGGTGGACAAGCTTGCCCTCCCCACCGCCTGCTTCGCCGTCGACACCTGGAAGGGGGACTCCGAGGCGGGGTACTACGGCGAGGACATCTTGCGAGAGTTGAGGCAGTACCACGATGAGCGGTATGGGCGCTTCTCTCGCCTCCTTCAGGAAACATTCGACGAGGCTTCCCGTCATTTTGCCGAAGGCTCCATCGACCTCCTGCACGTCGACGGTCTGCACACCTACGACGCGGTACGGCACGACTTCGAGATCTGGCTTCCGCTCATGAGCACTACGGGGGTCATCCTGTTCCATGACATCAGCGTGCGCGAAGCCGACTTCGGCGTTTGGCGCCTGTGGGAAGAAGTCCAGAATCGCTACCCGAGCTTCGCCTTTCACCACGGGCACGGCCTGGGCGTTCTGGCCGTCGGCCCGGACGTTCCTGCGGACATCGGCAAGCTCGTGACGGGCGGGTTCGGGAGCGACCAAGGGGTGCGCCGCGTGTTCGCCTCGCTGGGAGAGCTGGTGGCCCTGCGCGGTGAACTGGCACGAACTCGGGAGAAGGCGCGCTTGCTCGCGGAGCAGCTTCAGCAGGAATCGGCAACTCGCGAGCGGGCGGTCGCCGATCGCGCCCGCGCGGTCGCCGATCGCGTCCGCGCGGAATCCCAGGTGGCCTTGGCTCAGTCGGACGTCGCGAAGGCGCGAGCCCATGCGACGGAAGTGGCCACCTCCCTGAGTCAGGAAGCGGCGCGGTTGAAGACGGAGCTCGAGAGAGCCCGCGCCAAACTCGGTCGAGGATCGACGGAAGATCTGGCGCGGTCTCTTGGAGGCCTTCCGGGTCGCATCGGCCACTCCCTCCGCGTGGGGGTGCTCTTCCTCTATTGGGGCCTGACGCTCCAGCTCGGCCGCCGTCTTCGCGAACGCAGGTACGCCCGCCTCATTCGCCGATCCGGCCTCTTCCTACAGGATTTCTACCTGAGGCAGCGCCCTCGCAGCAGAGCGGCCAAGAGAGATCCCGTCATCCACTATCTCAGGCACGGTGCCTCCGCCGGGCTGGACCCCAACCCCTTCTTCGATACCTCGGATTACCTGGCGAGGTATCCGGAGGTGGCAGCCGACGGCAAGAACCCGCTCGTCCACTACATCCGGGAAGGCGAGGCCCGTGGACTCTTGCCGAGCCAAGGGTTCGACCCTGCCTTCTACGCTCGCGGTAACTCTGACGTCCTGGCCTCGGGCCTCTCGCCTCTCGTGCATTACCTGAGGTGGGGTCACGCCGCGGGTAGACCGTGCCTGCCACCGCCGGAGGAAAGGAACCAAGCGCAGGTCGCGACCGACCTGCTCGACCGCGCCGGCGAGTTCGCGGACCCCGCGCGGGCGCAGCGGATCCTGGTGGTCGATCACCGAATGCTCACGCCCGACCACGACTCCGGGTCAGTGCGCATGCTCGCCATCCTCAAGCTCCTCCGGCGCCTTGGCCACGAGGTCACGTTCGTTTCGGACAGCGAGCTGCGCATGCCGAGCTACGAGACCGCGATTCTCGAGTTGGGCGTCGACATCCTCTACGGCAGCGCGGAGGCGTCCAGACACTTGGAGGACCATGGGCCGGACTACGCGGCCGTCCTGCTGTCGCGGCCGGAGGTGGCGGATCGGTACCTCTCCTTGGTTCGCGCCCATGCCCTGCGCGCCCGCGTCGTCTACGACACCGTCGATCTTCACTGGGTTCGCTTGGAGCGCGCAGCCGAGGTGAGCGGCGAGGCGCTGAGCCTTGTCGAGGCTCAAAGGTATCGACGACTGGAGGGCCTTGCCTGCACCTGCGCCGACCTGGTGCTGGCGATAACCCCACAGGAGAAGAGGACGGTAGAGAAGGAGTTCCCCGGAGTCCAGGTGGAGATCATCCCGAACATCCACGCGACGGTGGGCACCTTCCCGGTCTGGGAAGCGCGCCACGACCTGATGTTCATCGGGGGGTTCGAGCACAAGCCCAACATCGATGCGATGGAGTGGTTTGTGGGCGAGATCCTCCCGCTGATACGGGAACACCTTCCCCACGTCATGCTCCATATCGTCGGCAGCAAGACCCCGGAGAGCGTCACCCGCCTCGCCTCCGCGGCGGTCCGGGTTCACGGATACGTCCGGGATGTGGTGCCGCTGTTCGAGAGAAGCCGGGTGTTCGTGTCGCCGCTGCGCTACGGCGCTGGGATGAAGGGAAAGATCGGCCAGAGCATGGGCCATGGCTTACCCGTGGTGACCACCTCCATCGGCTCGGAGGGAATGATGCTGACCACCGGGGAGAATGCGCTCATCGCCGACGACGCGGTTTCCTTTGCCGCGGCCGTCGTGCGAATCTACCGCGACGCATCGCTGTGGTCGCGCATCTCCCGCGAAGCTTTGCGCCACGTGTCCGAGCATTTCGGCGAAGAGCCGGTCTTCCGGCGGCTCAAGGGCATTTTCCCGCCAAACGGCCTGCGGGTGGACGCCGATGGGCCGGGACGGCGCCGGTGAGTGCCTCGGGAGCCTCCCGGGCGGGCCAGGTACTCGTCGCCGGGATCTATCTTGCCGATCGGGAGAACCGGGTCGCCCAAATCTCGGCGGAGTTGGCGCGCAGCCAACAGTGGCGAGTCGACCAGCGATGGATCGCACTCGGCGCGAAAGGACCCCCCCCTGGTCTCGAAGCCGTGACCTCGCTGCGAGTGTCGGAACCGACGCCAAAGTTCACGCTCCTGAACAGGATCGTGAGACCGGATTCGGTAGGCTCCTACGAGTTCGTCCTGGTTTGCGACGACGACATCGCTCTGCCGGACGGGTTTCTGGACCGGTATCTCGAGCTCGCGAGCCACTACGACCTTGCCCTCTCGCAGCCGGCGCGTTCCCACGCCAGCTTCATCGACCACTCCATGGTGGAGCAACTAGATGGCCTGGACGCGCGGTGGACTCGGTTCGTGGAAATCGGCCCGGTCTTCGCCATCCGGCGAGACGCGGTGGGGCTGCTTCTCCCTTTCGACGAATCATCGCCCATGGGATGGGGCTATGACTTCGTATGGCCGGTGCTGTTGGAGAGGGCTGGAAAGCGGATGGGGATCGTCGACGCGACCCCAGTTGGCCACGATCTCCGAAAGCCGGTGGCGTTCTACGAACACGGCGCTGCCGACTCCGCCATGAAGGCGTTCCTGGCGTCGCGTCCTCACCTATCCAAGAGCGAGGCATTCACGATCAGGGAGGCGTACGTTCGGTGAGCGAGGCGAGGAACATGGGCGGAGCTCCCAAGTTGACGGCGGTTGTTTGCACGCTCAACCGCGCAGACCTCCTCGGGCAGATGCTCGGGAGCCTCTGCGAGCAAACGCTCGAACCCAGCTGGTTCGAGGTCGTGGTCGTCGACGACGGGTCGGAGGACCACAGCCGTGAAGTCGTTCGCGCTTTCGAGACCCGGCTCCCGCTCCGCTACTCGTATCAGCGGAACGCTGGCCTCGCCTCCGCTCGGAATCACGGGATCTTCCTGTCTCGCGGCGAGCTCCTTCTCTTCCTCGACGACGACGACGTGGCTGACCCGGGCCTCCTGGAGGCGCACGTCGTAGCGCACCGGACGCATCCGTCATCGTCGATCGGGATTCTCGGTCATACCCGGCTCGCCCCGGCCCTCGTGGCCGATCCGCTCATGCACTTCGTGACCGAGGTCGGGTGCTTCCTCTTCTCCTACGGGACCTTGGAGGCGGGCGCGCTTCTCGACTTCGGTCATTTCTGGGGCGGGCGCTCGTCCTGCAAGCGATCGTTCCTGATCGACAACGGCGTCTTCAATCCCATCTTCCGATTTGGATGCGAGGACATCGAGCTCGCGTTCAGGCTGTCCCGGTACGGATTCAAGGTCGTCTACGAGCCGCGCGCGGTGTTGGCGATGGTGCGGGGCGTCGGGTTCGATGACTTTTGCCGTCGTCTGTGGCGGCAGGGTCAGTCGAACCTCGTGTTCAGCAGGATCCACGACTCGCCCGAGGTTCGGAGGTGGACGGAGGTGCGCGAGGCCGCGGAAGGATGGAGTCGCTTTGGCGCGGCCTATGACGTGGTCATGCACTCGGCGCGAGAGCTCGATCGGATCGTCCGGAAGCGCATGGATGCGGAGCTCGCTATCCCTCCCGAGGAGCGAGCGCTTCTTCACCGCGCCTATTGGGCGGCTTTCCGCGCGAGCAAGTTCAAGGGGATCGTGGAAAAGGCAAGGGAGATGGGCGAGGCGGTCGGGCTCGAGGGTTCAACAGCGCACCGGGTTGGAGAGGGAACGGTGCCGGCGACGTCGGATGCGGCGCCCCGGAAGGACGGCGCACTTGGGCTCGCCCTCCGAAGCGGCAGGTGATGGCAGGGGCCGGAACGACAAAGCCTATCTCAGGAACACGTCGCACAGGTCCAGGCGCTGCACGGCCGAAGGCTTGAACGACGATTCGATCTTGAGCTCCACCTCGGGCTTTCGATCCTCGCGACAAACCAGCATGGCCGAAGGACCCTCGCCCACGTACCGGGCCGGGTTTCGAAGCACGTCGTCGTACTCCGGGAAGAAGTGCGGGACCACGAAGGCCTTGCGCTTGCTGAAGAAGGGAAGCTCACTATGCCAATCGTCGCCGAACACCACGATCGGCCTTGCGCTATCGGTGTTCCGGTCCACGAAGGCGGCCGCCGCCAGGACAGGATCGTTGCCCTCGTGCCGGACGAGCATCTCTCGGTAGTTCCCGCCGGCGCGGAAGGCCCGAACGTTGCCCACCAGGAGGGCGAGGAGGGCCAGGGCTGCCGTGCCACCCAGGATGCGATTTCGGTGTACCAGGATCCCGCCGAGCGCGATCGCTACCGAGAAGAGGAGGTAAACGCCGTTCGCGACTTGATAGTAGTCGTGGACGAAGTGCAGGTTCTCGAAGACCATGAAGTAGAGGAGAAACAGGAGCACGCCGACGACGATGGACTTTCGGTGCTTGGCGTCGAGTAGGACGAGCCCGGCAACCATGGTCGCCAGTCCGAGCCAGCCGCCCGCGTTTGCCACGGTGGTGCGCTGCCAGATGACGTCGTCCCAGAGCCGCCACTCGACTCGACTTCGGGCAGAACCGAAGTTCCAGGCGAGCAGAGCTTTCGACGTGAGGTAATGCCCCAGCGGATTGCGCTCCCGGACCGCGTCCGCAAACCGCGCCCAGCCCGCGCCGAGGAGAAAGGGCACGGCCACGGCCAGGATGCCGAACCAAGGGCCGCTGGAACGCACGCCCTGCGCGCGAAGGTCGCGAATCGCCCTCAGGGAGATGGCGAGGCCGAAGACGAGCAGGAGCGGCAAGGCGGTGGTCGATTTCTGCAGAATCGCTAGGGTGAGGGAGACGCCGGCCAGCGCCGCCGTTCGCCCCGAATGTTCGCCCTGGCAAATGCTGATGGCATAGGACACGAAGCAGAGCGAGAAGAACAACGCCGCCGTCTCCATGAGGAACGCCCGACCCCAGTAGACGTACAGCGGCGCGGAGAAGAACAGGGCACTGAAGACCGCGAAATGCTCCCACCATGACCTTCCGTACAAGCTGCGCGCGATCCGCGCGGCGGGCAGAGCGCACGCCGCCAGGAACGCGAAGCTGAGGAGCCGGCCGACGCGCTCCAGCCCGAAGCCGGTGCGACAAGACAGCAGGGCAACCAAGTACTG